>Ga0180431_10007779_pt1 | contig 12416 bp, 13 predicted proteins | sample SS_ome_11_FD_132459 | JGI IMG/M metagenome (GOLD analysis project Ga0180431, IMG submission 132459) | Hypersaline lake sediment archaeal communities from the Salton Sea, California, USA - SS_1_MS_1 metaG | ecosystem: Environmental > Aquatic > Non-marine Saline and Alkaline > Hypersaline >... | reverse complement strand
TTTTCCAGAATATTTTCATCAATGTCGTCAGGGCTTACTACCAGCGGATTCATCGCCGCTATCTGCATAGCAATATCCTTGCCCAGCTGCTGAAACTCCTCGTTGCGGGCAACAAAATCAGTCTCGCAATTGAGCTCCACCATAACACCAACTTTGTTATTATTGTGAATGTAAGAAGCAATTATCCCTTCGCTGGCCTCGCGACTGGCTTTTTCGGCGGCAACTTCAGCACCCTTCTTACGCAAAATCTCAACCGCCTTGGCCACATCACCGGAGGCTTCTTTTAAGGCTTCTTTGGCTTTCATCATCGGCGCACCAGTCTGGTCACGCAGTTTTTTGACGTCACTAGCTTTAATCATAGAAATTGGAAAGTGGAAAATAGAAATTATTGATCTATTTTTCTTTATCTTCTGTTTTAGGTTTTTTAGCTTCTTGACCTTTGGCATCATCTTTGCCTTCGGCTTTGGCAACACTGGCAGTTTTCAGCCTGTTGCGGCCCTCGATTACAGCTTCGCCGATCGCGGCCGTAATAAGCTCGATAACTTTGACTGCGTCATCATTGGCCGGAATGCAGTAATCAACCTTACTGCAATCAACATTGGTATCGCAAACCGCCATAATCTTGACGCCTTTACGCTTGGCCTCGCGAAGTGCACTGGCTTCCTCATTAAGATCAATTACAAAGATCGCCTCAGGCAATTTTGACATTTTCCTGAGCCCGCCGAAGAAGCGGGTTAAACGATCGATTTCTTTGTCAAACATGACTTGTTCTTTTTTGGTATACTTGCCCAGTTCTCCACTCTGGCGCTTCTTTTCCAAATCTTCCAGCTTCTTAATCTGCTTTTTGATTGATCCGAAGTTTGTAAAAGTGCCTCCCAGCCAACGCTCGTTGACGTAGGGCATCTCTATCTGCTCGGCGACTTTTTTGATTGTCTTTTGCGCCTGGCGTTTGGTGGCAACAAAAAGAACCGTGCCACCATTTGCCACCAGATCGGCCACAAATTCTTGAGCTTGCTTCAGCCTATCCTGAGTCTGCTGCAAGTCAATGATGTGAACCGTATTGCGTTCCGTATAGATGTACGGTTTCATTTTCGGATGCCACTTGGAAGCTTGGTGTCCAAAATGAGCACCCGCCGCGAGGAAATCCTCGAGCTTGGGTTGTTCCATACTTTTTCCTTAAGCCTCTGCGCCGTCATTTTATCCCCGGATCCCGCCAGCGGCGGGACAGGACAGGAATAATCAGTGCGCATGAGTGATACTTGATAAAACGCAGAATTTAAAACGCGAAACGTAAAATTATCGTTTGTTTATAGCGTAACTTGACGTTTCGTAATCCTAAATTTGCGTTTTCTAGTATAAACTAATCACCAAGATTTAGCAAGGGAAAACCTATTATCAAAAGATCTCTTAGCGAGTAATAATTTTAGCCTTGACATACCTAAAGATAGCGCGTATTATTACCTGCGTATGAAAGCTAAGACCCACCCAACCTATTACAGCGACGCCAAAGTCACTTGTTCATGTGGCAACTCTTTTGTTACTGGTTCTACCGTCAAAGATATTCACGTTGAAATTTGTTCTGCCTGCCATCCACTCTATACCGGCAAAAAGAAGCTGATCGATACCGCCGGACAGGTTGATAAGTTTAAAGCCCGCTTCGGCAAGAAAAGCAAAGAACCTTTAAAGAGCCGGCGTCAAAAACGCAAGGAAGTCAAAGCCAAGCGGATTGCCAAAAAAGTAGAAAAATAGCTAAACCGAAAGCCTGCTTTATGCTAAACTAGAGGCAGGTTTTTTAATAAAAGAAGACTCCTCGCAATTCCGAGAAGCCTTAGCGATTACGACGATAAAGGAAGTACTGCACTAACCCAATACTCATTAGCAACGCTCCACATACGTCAGGAATCAAAATGTACCATGATTTGATCAGTACGCAATAATTGATCCTGGCAAAGTAGAGCGACAACGGTATCAGTATCAGCGGCATCGTTAGACCACACCTTTTCTCTCGATAATGCTTGATCAGCTGAGACGGAAATCCCACGAAGATCATTGCCATCGCCATAACCAGCGTTACAGTGCCCCAGAAGTTTTCCAATTTCGATCCTCCTTTGCTAACAACTAAGCTTAGCACCCCCAATAGAAAAAATCAATAATCTGATGTTACCGCAATTAGAAAAACTCAGAGACCGCTACGACGAGCTCTCCAAAAAACTCAGCTCCCCTGAGATTGCTTCTAATCCTAAGAAACTAGCTGAACTTTCCAAGGAACAGTCTGAGCTTGAGGAAACAGTTTCTAAGGTAAATGAACTGGAAAAAACCGAAGCCGATCTTACCGGTGCTAAAGAACTGCTTTCGGACCCGGATATGAAAGCCGACGCCGAGAAAGAGGTAACGGAACTTGAAAACAAGAAACAGCAACTGGAAGAAGATCTCAAATACGCCCTGATCCCCCAAGACCCAAATGACAACAAAAATGTCATCATGGAAATCCGCGCCGGCGCCGGCGGCGATGAATCAGGGCTATTTGCCGCTGAGCTTTTCCGTGCTTATTCGAAGTTCGCTGAAAACCAGGGCTGGAGCATAAATGTAATGCACTCAAATCGCACCGGCATCGGTGGTTTCAAAGAAATTATTTTTGAAGTAAAAGGACACGGAGCTTTCGCCAAAATGAAGTATGAACGCGGCGTTCACCGGGTACAGCGTGTGCCGGAAACCGAAAAATCAGGGCGGGTCCATACTTCCACGGTCACCGTCGCCGTCATGCCCGAAGTTGAGGAGCAAGATTTTGAAATCAATCCCGAGGACTTGCGGATAGATATTTTTCGATCCAGCGGCCCCGGCGGGCAGAGCGTAAACACCACCGACTCCGCCGTGCGCATCACTCACATCCCAACTGATACCGTCGTTTCCTGCCAAGACGAAAAATCGCAACACAAAAACAAAGAAAAGGCCCTGAGCATCCTCCGCTCCCGCTTAGTCGAAGCCGAAGAAGCCAAACGAGCCAAAGAGGCTTCGGATCTGCGCCGCTCCCAAATCGGCACCGGTGATCGCAGCGAAAAGATAAGAACCTACAACTTCCCGCAAGACCGGGTTACCGATCATCGCATCAAATTGTCTCTCAAGAACCTTCCTGATATAATGGAAGGGAACTTGAATAGACTAACCGAGCCCTTGACGGAAGCTGACAAGGAAGCAAAGTTATCTAAACTAGGTAGTTGAAATTTATATGGTTTCTCATCATCTCCAAGAATTGACCAAAGCTTTTGTTCCGATCTCGCAGACCCCTGCCCTAGATGCGGAGCTGCTTTTGGCGCACGTGCTGGGAAAAGACCGCAACTATGTTCTCTCTCATCCATCCGAGACTCTAAGTGCCGAGCAATTGCACCGCCTGGAGGAGATGAAACTAAAAAGACTGCGTGCCTACCCTATCCCTTATCTCACCAACCAGCGTGAGTTTTGGGGCAATGATTTCTATGTTGACGAATCCGTCCTAATTCCTCGACCGGAAACCGAGCACCTGATTGAAACCGCCATTCAGGAACTGGCCGGTATCCCGCCCACCTACGTCCTTGACGTTGGCACCGGCTCTGGCTGTATCGCCGTCTCCATGGCAAAGGAGATTCCCCAACACACGTATCTCGCCACCGATGTCTGCCCTAACGCGCTGCGTACCGCTTCCCTCAACGCCATCAAGAACCGAGTTGGCAACAACATAACTTTTTACGAAGGCAACCTTCTGGAACCGTTGTTTGACCCCTCCGCCCCGCTCAGAAATCAGCACCTGTTGATTTTGGCTAATCTACCCTACGCTGACATGGACAAGTACGGCTACGAGCCCACCCCGGTTCCCCGCGAGCTGACGGAAGGTATTCACTATGAACCCCGCCACGCCGTCCACGGTGGCCCTGGAGGTGCCGTCCTAATTAAAAATTTTCTCGATCAGGTGAAAAGATATGATATTTCCGGCTCGACCATAATCATGGAAATTGGGTACGACCAAGCGGCGGAATTGACCAACTATATCAAAGCTCTCTTCCCCAACGCACACACAAAGATTACCAAGGATCTCGCGGGACTCGATAGAATCCTTAAAGTAGAGATCTAGGTTATTCGAATCTATCAGCTGCCTTAACAGGCAGTTTTTTTGTATAGAAAAAGTCCTCGCACTTTCGTAGGCGAGGACTTAGAAACCTAGGCTAGAGCGCAGGCATGGTAGACCGCTTGCGGCGTGGTCACCTGAGCCTGGATCAGATCCATGGCTTGTTCCGGAATTGTGCGTACACCGAGTTTACGGCGGGCATAATCCAGAATCTCGGTAGCATTGGCTCCGGCGATTATCATCTGCTTGATCTCGGGATCAACGGGCAAAAACTCGAACATCGGCACATAACCTTTGTACCCCGACTGATCGCAGCGATTACAGCTACGAGCAGTCACTAAGTCGGGGAGGTTATCACCATCTACTTTGCACCCGAAGCAACGTGAGAATTCCAGAAAGATCTGCAACTGCTCGTTGTAACCGGGATCTCCAGATTTGAGAACCTGGCGACAATGCTCGCAGACCAACGGCACCAGACGCTGATGCACACTGAGAATGCTGTAGGCCACCTTGAAGCGTTCAACCCCTAAGTCAACCAGGCGAATGAAGGCTGCAGCCGAACCGTTGGCATGAACCGTGGAAAGCAGCAGGTGTCCGGTCAGTACTGCCCGAAAAGCAGTATTGGCCGTATCCTGGTCACGGATCTCTCCAACCATGATCACCCCCGGATTCTTGCGCATCAGCTCGCGAATGATCTTGGCCATCGATCCATCTCGTTTTTCCCGGAACTGGCGTTGGATGATGTTCGGACCCGGAATCCACTGCTCGATCGGGTCCTCAACCGTCACAATCAGCGGTTTGATGGCACGACTGTCCCGAATGTACGAGATACTGGCCGCCAGCGAAGTGCTCTTGCCGGAACCGGTAGGCCCGGAAAAGAGTATCATTCCCTGTGACATCGCCAGAAACCTCTCCAGAGATTCTCGGTTTTCCTCCGGCAGACCCAGCTCGGGCAGATGCTTGACCTGCTGCGGGAACAAACGCCCGCAGACCCATTCGCCCCCCAACGCCGGTGTGGTGGACAGACGCACAACGTAGATGCCATCCGGGGTATTGAGGCTGATCTGAGCATCTTGGGGATCCAGCCGGTTGGCGATATCCATATTCGCCATTACCTTGAACCTGGTTACCGCCTGCAGGAATGCTTCGCGCGACATCTGTGAACTCGGAATAACTCCGCCAGGTGTCTGGAAAAGAACCCGACCCCCGAACTGGTTGCTTTCGGGGTCCAGTTCCGGCTTGAGGTGAAAATCACTGGCGCCGTGCTGATAGGCCCAGCTGATGACACCGTCACAGAGTTGAGCCGCCCGGTTATCCCGGTCGTGCACCCCGATCTGCACTCCCACCTCGGCCAAGTTATCTCGGTCCGCGAAAGTGGCTTCCAGCTGGGCAGTCAACTGAGTCAGATTCGAAGGCGCTTCGATGACGGAAAGCCCGCCCGGCAGTCCCGGCAATCCCGAGGTGAAGAGGATGGGATCGATCTCTCCCTGACGGAATCCTCCGGGGAAAGCATGACGATCGATAACCCGCCTAAGCTCATCCCCGCGGGAAATCAGGTACTTTGCTCTGGCATCGGCACCCCCAGCCAACTCCGCAGCCACACTGCGCAGATAATTGACCAACTCCGGAAACTGCTGCCCGTCGATGGGATACACCACCGCAAAGAAGACATCCTTGCCCTGGATATAGGCCGGTATCACCAGGAAAGCGTAAGCAATCTCCAGATCAAACGCCCTAAACCACTCCGGACGCACAAGATTCCGGTACTTCCACATCCCTTGGTAACCACTGGTTTTGGCCAGGGCTTCCTGCCATTCGCTGGGACCTGGCCGGTAGCAAGATTCAGCGTCCAGGAAAACCTTCTCCACAGGAATATCCTGGTCACGAACCTGTCGCAGCCAAGCCTGAACTTCGGCCGGGCCAAACCGGCTACGACCGTCTTCGTTGAGAGCGCGAAACACACTCTGCAGGAAGCGGCTGTAGGCCTTATACGCTGTTCCAATCACTTTTTCCCTCCTTGCGAAAGTTTTGATTCTTGTCAGCTTAACAGAAAACCCTAACAAGTCCTGCAACTTTTGTAAATAAAAACGGGGCCGGATATAATCCGGCCCCGAATTTTTTATCTATAAAACCTCTTCACCTGTTTCAGTTTCTACGGTTTCCTCTTCCTCGCCGGACAAATCACCCTCTTCTTCCCAGTAGACTTCTTTATCATTGGGAACGACCTCGACCCAGAACTGTCCGGGAATGAATTCAATTTCCTCATCGGTTCCCCGCTTATAGAAGATAGTGCGAGCATCATGATTTTCCTTCTTCCAGGTCGCCTCTATAACTTCACCGTTAAAGAAAGCCAGAGCGTCACCTTCGCCTTCCTCATTATGGATAACTATCCGGCTTTTGTCGTCGCCCGGTAATGGGTAACTTTCGCAGTACTGGACTACTATGTTGCGCGCAGTCAGCTGCTCGTCATTGTTTCGATCCAGGTGCGGCTCGTCAGTGCCATCACCTTGGTAGCGGTCAAACCGATTCTTGGTCTTATCATACACCCAGGTGACATTATAACGCCCGTTTGAAAAAGGAATATGAATCTGCGTAATTGTACCACGCTCATTTTCTTCGGCTTCGTCTGTAAATTCCCAGGCACGAAGATTCTTGCCATCATCCTGAGGCCAACTGTGATCACGTACAGCATACTTAACTTCCGGCATCCGAGTCCACATATTGTGTGGGGCCCCCTGGCCGTTAACGGAGCTGTCACGCCAGAAATACTTGGAATCGAAGAACTGGTTAACATCGCGCATGCCCCAGTCCCGGGCTCTCGCCAGAGCGTTAGGAGCACCACCAACGTGGTAAACCGGAGCCAGCAATTCTAGACCAACCGGAACAAAATATTCCCGTAAACTGCGCACCGGGCCGATCAAATCAGGTTCCAAAACATCATTAGAAGCAAAAATCACCAAGAATCTCGTGATCCCGCCCTCAGCTAGAAACTCATAGACAACGTCGGCTCGACTCATACCAGATTGCGGGCGTACGGTAGTCAGATTTTCGATTACAATTGCCATCGGCGTCTGCTCAGCAGTGGCCGGAGGCATTTCGATACCAGTGAGCGGGCTGCGCGTCAGGGGTCCGGTCGGTTCTTCTTCCGGCGGCGGTGGTTCTTCAATCTCGCCGCGCTGGGCAAATCCGTACCAGTAGGTCAGAAAAGCGGCTGCCGCTATAACAGCAACCAAAATAACTACAAAAACCGTTCTTTGCTTCTTGCTCCAATCCTTCCAGAATCTTTTTTTAGTTTTTTCCATAGGGGGTGAAGGAGGTGAACTGGTATCACTAGTCTCAGGAGTCGATTCAGCCACTTTGTCAGCAGATGTAGAGGATTCAGTATTCTCGCCGATAGCTTCGGAAAACTTCTTAGCCTTGGCAACATCTAAATCAGACTTAGGTTTGGCGGCCTGGTCCTTACGTTGCGGACGGATATCCATGCTTGGTTTCTTCATTTGATATAACGTTCAATTAATCAATAAATTTCGGATTAAGAATAGCAGATTTTACCCTGATTGTCTAACAAACGATGGTTTGGTATAATATTGTTAGATTGTGGATAACTATATCCTTAAATTTGCGTTAAAATCTTATGCCTGATAACACTACACCACCGCCTCCGCCTCCGAGTGGAGCCGGTAATCCGCCACCACCACCCCCACCTCCAGCGGGAGCACCGGCACCAGGCGGACCACCGCCACCCCAACAAAAAGCTAACGGCCTGGCAATCGCTTCTCTCATTTTGGGAATAATCGCCATCCCCCTGGGATTTAGCGTAGTCATTGGTATTATCCTGGGTATTCTGGCTGTAATTCTCGGTTGGCTGGGTAAAAAGAAGGCCGATACGGATCCGATGGTCGGCGGACGAGGCATGGCTATCGCTGGCATTGTGCTGGGTATTATTGCCGTAGTAATTGCCATCCTTCTGATCACGCTCCTGGCAACTTTGTTCACAACAGTATTTTCAATGCCTTTTCTGACAACTTATTAGCAAGTTTTAAAATAAAAAATAACTATGAACGGACAACAACAAGCGGCCCCGCCGCCACCTCCGCCGCAACCACAGCAACCTCAGCAACCGCAACCGGCTGCCGGTGGTACTGCTCCGCAGGGTGGTGTCAGAGTGCTGCTCTACATCGTGTCGTTTATCATACCGCTTGTCGGTATTATCCTGGGAATTGTCTACATGGTCAAACCTGACCAGGATTCCAAGAAATTCGGTAAGATGTGTCTAATCCTTGGCATCATCTCAATCATCCTGGGAATCGTAATGGTAGTAGTCATCAACGCCATGGTTTTCACGGCCGTGACAACCACTGTTCCTTACTACTACTAGACACGGTAACAAAAAACTCCCTCGCTTGGGAGTTTTTTGTTATCCAAACATTCTATTCTTTCGGTTTGCTTTCCTCGGGTTTGGGAGCAGACTCTTCTCCTTCAGCTTTGGCTTCTTCCGGTTTTTCTTCTTCGCCTTCGGCAGCTTCTTCACCCTCCGCCCCCGGCTCTTCTTCCTTGACACCCTCAACAGCCTCAACATCCTCTTCAATTTCTTTGTCCAACTCAGCCAGCTCTTCCTCGGAGCGCGGCGGAGTAACAGTTGCCACTACCCTCTCCGGAGATTGCATCACCTCTACTTTGTCGGAAATCGGCAGATCTTTTATCTTGATAACATCATCAAAGGTTTCCAGACCGGAAACATCAACCTTGATTTCACCGGGAAGATCACCGGGCAGACACTTCACCTCGAGCGAGTCAAATGGCTTAACTAGAACACCGCCCTGGTCCTTAACTGCCGGTGATGTACCTGTGAACTCAAGTTCTACTTCTGCCTCAATCTCCTGATCCATTTTTACCTGGTAGAAATCAATATGAAGAACCTCATCAGTGACCGGATGATACTGAACATCATGGATCAGAACCGGACGAGCCTTTTTCCCTTCCACTTCCAGATCTACCAAAGTACTGGAACCGGCTTCCTCGTGCACCCCGGTAAATTCAGATTTATCGACTATAAGATGTTCATTTTTTACCTTGTCACCATACAAAACTGCCGGAATCTGAAAACTTTCCCGCAGGCTTTTTAGGTCCTTTGCTTTTTTATCTTTGGTCTTGGCTGTAAGTTTCAATTTTTCCATAAGCTAAAAAAATACAACGTCGTCAGACATTGTCATATTATACAGCCTTATTTTAGACTGTCAATAGATGATTTTAAACGCAAGCCGGAACTAAAGGTTGTACAACCAAGCGTGGCAGTCAATCACATCATCACAGTTGACAACTTCAGCATCCTTGAATTTGGTGACGTCTTCGCTGGTCAGATCAGTCACTAGGCCCATCGAGCTGACGGCATGCCGGCCGGCTACCAAAGTAGCCACAATCGAACTGCCACAGTTCTTGCATTCAGTATGCAAAAGGTAGGCTCCGTGCTGTTCGTCGACAATGTAAGCATCAGTAAGCTTGTATTGGCGACGGCAAAGCGGACAGGCGGAAACCAGCTTCACTTCACCCTCGTTGGACTGTTGAGGTATTGACATCATATAAAAGCAGGGTCTTCTCACCCGTGTTCTAATATCATTATACACCCAAAAAGGGCTTCGGTCAAGTGGACAAGTGGTCTGGTCTCGGAAGACAATCAGCCAATAGCATTAGATTTTTCTTCCGAGCGCAGCCCGACGCTGAGAACCATACCGATACAAACCAAAATCGTGATGATGGAACTGCCGCCAGAGCTCAGGAACGGCAGCGGAATTCCGGCTACCGGTAGCAGACCCAGGTTCATACCGATATTTATGAATACCTGCGACAGCAGCAGGATGGTAGTGCCTATAACCAGGAACATCCCGAAACGATCGCGGGCCAGCCGACCGATTCTAATTAATCGGTAGAACAGGAAGCTGAACAGAGCAAAGAGGAAGATGCAGCCGACAAAGCCGAGCTCCTCGGCCATAACCGCAAAAATGAAATCCGTATGTTGTTCCGGTAGAAAGTTCAACTGGCTCTGCGAACCATGCCCCAGTCCGCGGCCGGTTACACCTCCTGAACCAATGGCTATCTTGGCCTGGGTAACATTATACCCCTGTCCCAGCGGGTCACGAGCCGGATCTAGAAAAGCCGATAAACGGTTTTTTTGATAATCGCGCAGTAAGAAGCGCCAGGTAAATGCCCCCATTGCAATCAAGGCGCCGAATATGACACCGACGTGCCACCAGCGCACCCGCGCAAATATCAGCATCCCCAACCAGATAAAAACAATAACCAGGGCCGAGCCCAGCTCCGGCTCAATCATTGTCAGCCCTACTGGTATCAGCACTAGAACTCCGGATACCAGAACATGCTTAAACTTGTACATCTCATCGCTATGGCGCGAAAAATATTTGGCCAAGACAATGATCATGACAAATTTAGCAAACTCTGCCGGTTGCAGATTTATAATACCGAGGTCAAACCAACTGCGCGTACCCCTGATCTCGGGCCCGAAAATCAGAACGCCCACCAACGCCGCCAGCATTATCACATAGAATATCCGGGAATAGCTACGGAAAATTCGATAATCCAAAAAACAAATAAGGAAAAGTAGCCCCAGGCCGACCGCTATGTATATTATCTGCCGGTAGGTGTTGGACCGATCAGCAATACTTTCCCCCAGCGTGGCGCTATAAATCATCAAAACACCCAGGGCTAGTAGCAGCAAGATGGTTATGAATAAAAACCAGTCAAATTTTTGTAAAAATCGGCGCCAAGTCATAGATAGTTGCCTTCTAAGAATAGAGTATCAAGGTTTTTCGTCAACCATTACTGAAACAAAAAAAGACCCCTCAGGTCTTTTTTCAGGAATAGCTAGTCTTCTTCCGGTTCTTCGTAAAGCTGGAACAGTTCCGGCTCGGTCTGCATCTCCAGTAAGAAGTTCTCGGTGTTATAGACATCAGCTTCAACCCGGACATCTTCAGCCGCCACGTCACCGTTAATTTCAGAAAACCACAGCATCCGGAAATCTCTTTCCTCGCCGGCAAACAAGGCATTCAGAGTAGTGTAATTTACAGCGACCGCTTCTCCGCTACTGTCTTCCAGCACTGCCGTAACTTCAACCTCCTCAAAGTTATATTTGCTGGAGTTAATCAAGCGGCCATCGAGCTGGGCCTGACCGACATTTGCCTCGCGGGAAAAAGCCAGGTTTTTGACCTCAATATTCGGCTGCTGCAGCTGAGGAGACTTTACCCAGGAACGAGGCTCAATTGTAACATCTACGGAGGAAGGAGTCCCAGATACAGGCACGCCGACCCGGACCAGATATTTCTCTTCGCCTGGGAGTATATAGGAAACACCCTCGTAGCTGCCAACCTCATTGCCTGAACTGTCTTTCAGGGAGAAGATATAGCCCATTTCCTGCAAACCCCAGCGGGCGTCAGGATCTTTAACCAGGGCCATGACATCAGCGCGCCCGTCAACGGACGGGAAAACACCGGTTTCTTCTACCTGAATCTGAAGATTTTCCGGCGGCTTCTCGACTGGTATCTCGATACATTTTTCTTCGTGGCAATAATAACCCTCGTCGCAATGTTCATCCAGGGTACATTCCGGCGGCGGCACAACGGCTTTATATATAAAATAACCGGCAATTCCGGCAATTATCAAAATAACTATAACTACTACCAGGACTTTTAGCTGAGCTCCGTGACGAACCATGAAAATGGCTCGATCAATATCCTTATCCACTTCGGGATGTTCTGAAAAAAGCTTCCGCTTCTTAGGTGCCGGCGGAGCGTCACTGGCTACTTCACTGGAAACATCAGTTGGTTCCTTTTTTGTTTCCTTTTTGGCAAATGGATTCCACATATATATAATTATAGCATTTTTATCCAGATAAGACAATTGTCGCTTTTAAAAAATTATGCTATAATGAAGATACTAAATAGAGTATTAACAAACTTTATGGCTCTTACAATTCTCTACGTCATTCTATCAATTGCAGTAGCCGTTTTGACAGGGTTCGGCGCCTATGCTCTTTACCAGACAGCTCTGGCTATGAAAGAAACCAGGCGAGCGGCCGCCAGCGCTAACAAGCAGCTGGAGAAAATTGATACCGCGGTGACAAATGCGACCGACGCCGCTAACTCCGTCAGCCGCATGGTGCAACGAGCATCAGACGCGCTGGAACAGCCAATGGAGGGCATTATGAAAGGCATAAATATAGCCCAGAAAGTCATCCAGAAATTCCGTGAACAAGGAGAAAATCACGCCCAGCGGGATGAATAATAATCACTAAAGATAATAATAA
>Ga0180431_10007778_pt1 | contig 12417 bp, 8 predicted proteins | sample SS_ome_11_FD_132459 | JGI IMG/M metagenome (GOLD analysis project Ga0180431, IMG submission 132459) | Hypersaline lake sediment archaeal communities from the Salton Sea, California, USA - SS_1_MS_1 metaG | ecosystem: Environmental > Aquatic > Non-marine Saline and Alkaline > Hypersaline >... | reverse complement strand
GATGCAGGCGATCGACGGGCTGGACCTGGTGCGGGCGCAACTGCTGACCCAGATCGTGTATCGCCCCGCCGAGGGTCGCCCCACGCTGAGCTCCTTTGACCAGATCATCCCCGAGATGCAAGAGCGCCTCACCTATGTGCTGGGCGAGCGGTACGAGCGGCTGCGGATGTGGATTGAGGAGTACCTGAGCCCCCAGTCCCCGGCTCTCGAACTCGACCACTTCCTGGGCCGCCTGTTCGGTGAGGTGCTGTCGCAGCCGGGGTTCGGCTTCCACCGAAACTACGACGCGGGGAAGGTGGCGGCCAACCTGATCGAGTCGGTGCGGAAGTTCCGCTGGGCGACCCAACCTTCCCCCTGGGCGGATATTGCTGGCGGCGAGGCTGTCTCAGCGCCGGAAGATGCTGGCTTGCCTGCTGGGAGCGATGGTGCCACGACCGATGGGGGGATTCCCCTGGGACAGGAGTACATCGAGATGGTGCAGGACGGCGTGATCGCCGCCCAGTATATCTACAGTTGGCAGCTTCAGCCGGAGGATGCGGTGTTGCTGGCCCCAGCCTATACCTTCCTGATGAGCAACCGGCCGGTGGACGTCCAGTTCTGGCTCAACGTGGGCAGCCGGGGTTGGTGGGAGCGACTCTATCAGCCGCTCACCCATCCGTACGTGCTCAGCCGCCATTGGTCGCGGGACGCGGTGTGGAGCGACGCCGACGAGGTCGAGACCCGGCAGGAGGCGCTCCGTCGCCTCGCACTGGGCCTGATTCGGCGCTGCCGCCGCAGGGTCTATCTCGGTCTCAGTGAGTTGGGCGAGCAGGGCAACGAGCAGAAGGGGCCGCTACTGCAGGCCATCCAGCGTGTGCTACGTCACCAGGGTGGGGGATAGCGACGTTCTGATGTGGGAATGATGACGTTCAAACCGCGTCCTAAGCAGAAAGAAGTCCTTGACTACACCGGTGGCAAGATGGGCGTCTCGGCGGTGCCCGGCAGCGGCAAGACGGTCACGCTCTCGGTCCTGGCGGCCCAACTGGTCGCCAGCAGGGTGCTGGAAGACGACCAGGAGGTGCTGGTCGTGACGCTCGTCAACTCAGCGGTGGACAACTTCGCCCGGCAGGTGGGCGACTACGTCCAGCGGCGCGGGTTGTTGCCCCACGTCGGTTACCGGGTGCGCACGCTGCACGGCCTGGCCCACGACATCGTGCGCGAGCGACCGGCGCTGGTGGGACTGGCGGACGGCTTCCAGATCGTGGATGAGCGGGCGGCGGACCAGATCCGGCAAGACGCGGCGGAGGCATGGCTGCGCGGTCACCCCGACGTCGCCGAAGACTTTCTGGCCTTCGACCTGGACGAGGGCAAGCGAGAGTGGGTGCGTCGCGATCAGTGGCCGCGCCTGGTGAGCGGCATCGCGCTCAGCTTCATCCGGCGGGCCAAGGACGTGCCGGTCACCCCGGCGGAGCTTCGTGAGCGCATGGATCAAAGACCTGGTTCCTCAATCCTCTTCCAAGGGACTGCCGACCTGCGGTCGGTGGGGGGGAGTTTTTTCTCCCCTTCCCCCACAGGGGAACAGTCTTTCTCCCCTCCCCCCATGGGGGAGCGGGGATTTCCCTTGCTAGAGATGGGCTGGGCCATCTACGCCGACTATCAGCGCGCGCTGGCCTACCGGGGTGCTGTTGACTTCGACGACCTGGTGCGCCTGGCGCTGCGGGCCCTGCAGTTGGACCGTGAGTTCCTCCAACGCCTGCAGGATCGCTGGCCGTTCATCCTGGAGGACGAGGCCCAGGACAGCAGCCGGCTGCAGGAGCGGATTCTGCGCCTGCTGGTCGGCCCCGACGGCAATTGGGTGCGGGTGGGTGACCCAAACCAGGCCATCTACGAGACCTTCACCACGGCCAGCCCCCACTTCCTGCGCGACTTCCTGGAGGAACCGGGCATCGTGCCCCGCGAGTTGCCCAACTCCGGCCGCTCGACCCAGAGCATCATAGGCCTGGCCAACTACCTGATCGACTGGACGCGGCAGGAGCATCCGGTAGTTGCAGTCCGGGACGCGCTCACGCTGCCCTACATCGAACCTGCGCCGCCCGGTGATCCCCAGCCCAACCCGCCCGACGACCCCGGTCAGGTGCGAATCGTAGCCCGTAAGTACAGCCCGACGGCGGAGATCCAGGCCGTGGTAGATTCCCTGGCCAAGTGGCTGCCGGAACACCAGGATGATACCGTGGCCGTGTTGGTGCCGCGCAATCAGCGCGGCTTTGAGGTAGAGGGCGCGTTGAAGAAACAGGGCCTTCCGTATTTCTCGCTGCTCCGCAGCACGCCGTCCACCCGGGCGGCTGCGGGTGTGTTGGGCAACGCGCTCAATTATCTGGCCGATCCGGCCTCACCGGTCAAGTTGGCGACGCTGTACCGGGTGTGGCGGCGTGAGGACCGCGAGGACGAGGTGGCCAACGAGCGACTGGAATGGGTCGCTGGAAGATTACGCAAGTGTCAGCAGGTCGAGGATTTTTTGTGGCCGCGCATTGACCACGATTGGCTGGATATCCTGGGTGTGGTGGACGAGTTCCCGGATCTTCACGAGCACCTGGCCAAGTTCCGTGCGCTGGTCCAGCGCTGGCAGGGGGCCACCATGCTACCGGTGGATCAACTCATTCTCACGCTGGCCCAGGATCTGTTCGACCAGTCGGCCGATCTGGCCTTGGCGCACAAGTTGGCCGTGGTCCTGCGACGGGCGAGCGAGAGTCACCGGGACTGGCGCTTACCGGAACTGACGCAGGAACTGGCGGTGGTCGCCCGGAACGAGCGTCGCTTCCTCGGCCTCAGCGGCGACGACACCGGCTTCGACCCCGAGCAGCACCGGGGCAAGGTGGTGGTGGCCACCGTCCACAAGGCGAAGGGGCTGGAGTGGGACCGGGTCTACCTGATGTCGGTCAACAACTACAGCTTCCCCTCGGCGCTGCCTCACGACACTTTCATTGCCGAGAAGTGGTTCGTGCGCGACGGGCTGAACCTGGATGCGGAGGCGCTGGCCCAGTTGGACGCTCTGTTTGACGATGACGTCGGGTACGAAGAAGGTGGGGCGACGCAAGAGGCACGGCTGGAATACGCGGCCGAGCGGTTGCGACTGCTCTACGTGGGCATCACCCGGGCCAAGAAGGAACTGGCCATCACGTGGAACACCGGCCGGCGCGGCGACCGGCAGCCAGCAGCGCCATTGGAAGCCTTACGGACGTTCTGGGAGGAGACATGACCTTACCCCCCCTCTTCCTCTTCAGCCAGGCCAGCCTCCAGGACTACGCCGACTGCCCGCGGCGGTTCCAATTGCGGTACCTGCTGCGCGTGGCGTGGCCAGCCTTGGAGGCGGAGCCTGCTCTGGAGAGCGAGCGGCACCTCCAGCAGGGGTCGGCGTTCCACCGCCTGGTCCACCAGCACGTCGTGGGCATCGCGCCGGAGCGGCTGGCGGGTACGCTGACAGACGCCGATCTCCGGCGCTGGTGGGGCAATTATCTCGATCACGGGCTGCAAGGGCTACCGGCCTCCCGTTACCCTGAGATCGTCCTGTCTGCCCCGGTGGGCGGCCACCGGTTGGTCGCCAAGTATGACCTGATCGCCGTGGACGCCGGACAGCGGGCCGTGATCGTGGACTGGAAAACCTCCCGCAGGCAGCCCAAGCGACGGCATCTGGCCCAGCGGTTGCAGACCAGGGTGTACCCCTACCTGCTGGTGCAGGCCGGGGCGCATCTCAATGATGTTCAGCCCTTCCGCCCCGAGCAGGTGGAGATGGTTTACTGGTTTGCCAACTTCCCGGCGGCCCCCGAGCGCTTCGCCTATGATGCGGCCCAGTACGAGGCGGACGAGGTTTACCTGGCCTCACTCATCGCCGAGATCGAGGGTCTGGGCGAGGAGGGGTTTCCGCTCACGACGGACGGGCGACGGTGCGAGTATTGTCCCTACCGGTCGCTGTGCCGGCGCGGAGTCAGGGCGGGCGCGCTTGACGGGGCGGAGGACGATATGGTGCAGGAGGACCTCTTGCATCTCGATATCGACTTCGAGCAAATCGCGGAGATAGAGTTCTGACGCTCCAACCAAAATGCAACGCATCTCTTGTTGCTTGACTGGATCAATGTCTGTGGTATAAATGCGGATAAACTGCATCCGAAGGGACTAAATTGGAGCATCAAGACATGAACCAAGACATTGCTGACTTCCCGGTGATCGATGGCCACATCCACTACGGCCATCCTGACTTCATGCAGGGGCTGATGGACGTGATGGACCGACTGCACATCTCTCGGCTCGCTGTGGTGTGCACGCCGCATCAGAGCCGGCTGAGCCTGGTTCCCGATGCCCTGCATCTGAAGGCTCATTTCCCCGACCGCGTTTATGTCTTCGGCGGGATAGACATCTCGGCCCTGTTCATCGTCCCGGAACAGGCCGGCAGCATCTTTGCCGACTACGTCGACACGCTGCGAGCCCTGGGGTGCGATGGCGTCAAGATGATCGAGGGCAAGCCGAGCATGCGGAAGATGATCCCTATTCCGCGCTTCGATGGCCAGATCTATGCCCCCTATTGGGCGCGGCTGGCCGAGCGGGGAATGCCCCTGATCTTCCACGTCAACGACCCCGAGGAATTCTGGGATCCGGTCCGTGCGCCAGGCTGGGCGCGTGAACAGGGCTGGTTCTACGGTGATGGCAGCTTCATCGACAACGAGGCTCAGTATACCGAGGTGCTCAACGTTCTTGATCGCTACCCTGAGCTAAAGGTGATCTTTGCGCATTTCTTCTTCCTGTCGGCCCAGCTTCCACGGCTGGCGGAGTACCTCGATCGCTATCCAAATATGTACGTAGATATGACCCCCGGTATCGAGATGTATCATAATTTCTCGACCGCGCCCGACGCGGCGCGAGCGTTCTTCCTCAAGTACCAGGATCGGATCGTATACGGGACCGACATCGGGGCCAGGGCGCTGCTGGCCGCGCCCGAGGAGGGCATCGCTCCGGGGGATAGCCATGCCCGCGCCTACCTGGTGCGCACCTTCCTGGAGACGGAGGACGAATTCTGGCTTCCTGAAGGGCATGGCTTCCTGTTTGGAAAGCTTGAGACGCCGTTCCGGGGGATCGGTCTCCCGCGCCCGGTGCTTGAGAAGATATATTACCGGAACTTCGAGCGCCTGGCGGGCGCTCGGCCGCGCGAGCTGGACCCGGCGGCCATCGTGGCGGAGTGCGACCGGCTGACGATGATGATCAACGCTATGGGGGCCGCGCAACCCGGGATGGCTGGCGACCCGTCCATCGCGCAGATGGTGAAGGCGTTTTTCGAGTCCAGGCTCTGACCACGGCGTTGACTTCGAAATAGTGCGTCGTTCTATTCATCGAAAGGAGTGTTGCCTATGAAGCGCCTGAAGAAGTGGCAGGAACCCATCTACGCCATCGGTGGGTTTGGCCCCGGATTTCTCTACCAGGTTATGCTGACCTACCTGCTGTATTTCTATCGCCCGGCGCAGGAACGTCTGGCGGCTGGCGCGTTGGTCCTCGCCCCGGCGGCTGGCTACGCGGCGGGCATGCTCGTCGCCCGTATTCTCGACGGCGTGGTCGATATCCCCATCGCCACATGGACCGACAACATGCGCAGCCGGTGGGGCCGTCGTCGCCCACTGATGTTGATCGGTTTCATCCCCATGGTGATCACCTTCATCCTGTTGTGGTATCCGCCTATCACCGGCCAGAGCCTCGGGCCGGACGGGCATTGGGGCAACGCCGTCTACGTGGCCGTCATGAGCTCTCTGTTCTTCTTCTTTTACACGATGATCGTCGTGCCGTACCTGGCGGCACTCTCGGAATTGGTCCCCGACGAGAACTCGCGGGTGCGCATTGCCAGTTGGCAGACCTTCTTCAACACGGCGGGCTACGTGCTCACCTTTGTCGTGGCGCCGATCCTGTTCGACAGGTTCGGTATCCAGGCCACGGCCCTGATCTTGCTGCCCTCGGCGATTTCCTTTATCGGCCCGTTGCTGGTCATCAAGGAGGCCCCTTCCGGCGGGCAACCGAACGCTGAGGGCGGATCGGCTCCGGCGCAGGTGGCAGCCTCGGACGTGCCACTGTGGCAGAGTGTCAAGATGACGCTCGGCAACCGGACGTTTCGGACCTACATGCTTTCGGTGGCCACCTTCTTCTTCGGGCTGCAGTTCTTCCTGGGAGGGGTTGCTTTTATGGCGGCCGATATGATGGGGCTGACCGATTCGCAACTGGGGCTGATGAACGCTGCCGTGTTTGCGCCCGTGCCCGTCATGCTGATTCTGTTCAACCTGCTCAACAAGAAGAAGGGGGCCAAGTGGAGCTTCCGGCTGGCGCTTCTGATCTTTGCGGCCGTGATGTTGCTCTATCCCCTCGCCTGGACGCGTCTGGAGCTGCCTGTGCCGCCGATGGTGCTGGGAATCATCTACGGTGTGCTCAGCAGCTTCTCTGTAGGTGTGTTCTTCACCATTCCCTACGCTTTTCCGGCCCACATCGCCGTCGTCGAAGCCGCCGAGACCGGCAAGGACCGCGCCGGGATGTACTTTGCCGTCCAGGGGTTGATCAACCAGTTCGTGGGCAGCCTGGCCGGCAGTGTGTTAGCCTTGTTACTGACCTGGGAGTATGGCGTCGTTGTGGTCGCCCCGATTGCCGCCGTGGCCTGCATCGCCGCTTTCTTTTTCTTCGCCCCCTACCCGCTGGGGCAGCCAAGTGGGTAGTCGCTGGATGTCTGTATTTCCGAGTGACACGTGAAAGAGTGGATCGAACCCCACGCCGTCGAAGTCCCTGAGGCACTGCAAGCCGCCATCGGTGGGCATCCGCTGGTGGCGCAGACCTTGGCCCGGCGGGGGTTCACCGATGTCGGGGCTGCCAGGGGTTTTCTCGATCCGGATTGGTATCGACCCGCCCCGCCGGCTGACCTCCCGAACATGGGGCGAGCGGTGGAGCGGCTGGAGCGGGCCATCCGGCAGGGGGAGACGATCTGCGTCTGGGGCGACTTTGACGTGGACGGGCAGACGGCGACGACGCTGCTGGTGTCCACGTTGAAGGCGCTGGCGGCCTGGTTGGCGGAGGGAGGGAGAGGGGGAGCGGTCGTCCGGTACCACATTCCGGAACGCCTGAGGGAGTCCCACGGCGTCAATCTCCCTGTGCTGAAGCAGCTCATCGCCGAGGGCGTGGATCTCGTGTTGACGTGCGATACCGGTGTCACTGCGCACGAATCTATCGCCTACGCCAGGGCGCAGGGCGTCGACGTGGTCGTCACCGATCATCACGATTTGCCCCCCGCGCTGCCTGAGGCCACTGCGGTGGTGAATCCCAAGATGTTGCCGCAGACCCATCCCCTGCGCGAGCTGCCCGGGGTGGGGTGTGCCTACAAGCTGGCCGAGGCGCTGCACGAGCGGGCGGGCGGCCCGGAGGGCGCGGCGCGCTATCTCGACCTGGTGGCGCTGGGCATCGTGGCCGACGTGGCGACGCAGGTCGGGGACACGCGTTACCTGCTCCAGCGGGGGCTTGAGGCACTGCGCGGCACCGAACGACTGGGCCTTCGGGCGATGATGGAGATCGCTGACCTCAACCCTGATTGGCTCACCGAGGAACACATCGGGTTCGTCTTGGGACCACGCCTCAACGCGCTGGGGCGGCTGGCCGATGCCAGCGTCGCTGTCGAGTTCCTGACGACCGACGATCTAGCGCAGGCGCGTATCATGGCTACTGAGCTAGAGGGTCTGAACGCGCAGCGTAAGCTGCTGTGCGATCAGGTTGTCCAGGCGGCCGAGGCTCAAATCGCGCGGGATTCCTCGCTCTTGGAGAAAGGTGCGCTGGTGCTGAGCCACCCGTCCTGGCCGCCTGGGGTGATCGGTATCGTGGCCGGTCGCCTGGCCGAGCGGTATCACCGCCCAACGGTCCTCATCGCTGCCCCGCCCGATGGACCGGCCCGGGGATCGGCGCGCTCTATTGAGGGATGCAACATCAGTGCCGCCATCGCTGCCCATGCAGACATGCTGATGAGTTTCGGCGGTCATCCCATGGCCGCAGGGCTGGCCATCGACCCCGAGCGTATCCCGGAGTTTCGGCGTGCCCTGGCACGCACGGTCACGGAGATGTTGGAAGACCCCAAGAGTCTCGGAAAACCCTCAGGGTCTCTCGAAATCGATGGTACGCTGCCGCTGGCCGACCTGTCCCTCGATCTGGTGCAGGAGCTGGAGCGGCTCGCGCCCTTCGGTCCGGGCAACCCGTCGCTGACGCTGGTCAGCCGGGGGCTTGAGTTGAAGAGCCACGCGAGTGTAGGGCGCAGCGGCGAGCACCTTCAACTGATCGTGGAGGACGAGGCGGGCACGGCACAGAAAGTCATCTGGTGGCAGGGGGCTGGGTCGCCGCTCCCGCAGGGCCGGTTTGACCTGGCCTACACCGTGCGGACCAGCGACTATCGGGGCCGGCGGGATGTACAGGTGGAGTGGGTGGATGCGCGTCTGATCGAGACGCCAGCCCCTCTGCTGCGCCCGGTGCCCCCCGCTCTCGAAGTTGTGGACTACCGGCAGGAACCCAATCCGCGCCAACGGCTGGCACACTTGCGCGCGCAGGGGGACGTGCAAGTGTGGCGAGAGGCCGGAACCAGCCATGAGATTGCGGGTCAGGACCGGCACGAACTGGGTTCATCGGCCGGATTGGCCATCTGGACCACGCCACCTGGCGTGGGTGATTTGAGGGCTGTATTGGAGCGAGTCTCGCCTGAGACGGTCTACCTGTTCGCGATAGACCCTGGGCTGGATCATCCCGAAGCGTTCCTGGCGCGCTTGGCCGGCCTGACCAAGCGTGCGTTGAATGTCCGGGGGGGGCAGGTGAGCATCTCAATGCTGGCAGCCGCCACCGCGCAGCGGGAGGCGACTGTGCGGGCCGGGTTGACCTGGCTCGTGGCCCGTGGGCACCTCACGGTGGTGGGTGAGGACGGTGATGAGGTACACCTGGCGGCGGGCAGCCAGGCGGTCAGCGCTGACCTGCCGCAGGCGACTGCTCGCTTGACGGCCTTGCTGGAAGAGACAGCCGCCTACCGCGCGCACTTTGCCCGGGCGGATAAGGCGACGTTGATTGCTGTACCGGATGTTGATGGAGGGAAGGCGTGATGGCGCTGGCTGCGCTGGAACAGCGCGTAATGGATCCTGAGCCACTGTTTGAGTTGCTCACCGCGTATCGCGGCGACGGCGCGTTCAATCAATACCGGGATGTTCACCCGCTACTGGATCGCCCGGACGGCGCGGCGGCGCGGTGCCGCAATCTGCGCTGCTATCTGGAGACTTTTGCCGACGCGCGCTTTGTGCTGGTGGGCGAGGCTGCCGGCTACGCCGGATGCCGCTTTTCCGGCATTCCGTTCACCTGCGAGGCGCAGTTGGTCGGCCCGGAGCGGTTGGGTTGGGCGCTTGGCCTTGACGGGCATCTGGCGCGGAGCAGTACCGCAGAGGCCCTGTGGGTGGAGCGCTCAGCGAGGATCGTGTGGGACACCTTGGGGAAGCGCATGGATTGTGTGCTGTGGAACGCTTTCCCCTGGCATCCGTATGGCAAGACGGACCTGCTCTCGAACCGGCCTCCAGGCCGGGATCTGCACGATGGACTGGATGCGCTGCGCTGTTTTCTGTCCCTGTTTCCGGCGGCGCGCTCCTTTGCGGTTGGCCGTGTCGCGCAGCGGGCACTGGCAGCCATCGACGTGCAGGCCCCGTATATCCGGCATCCGTCTCACGGGGGCAAGCGCAGGTTTGTGGAGGGAGTGGAGGCCCTAAATTCTCAGGGCGCCAGTCCGAGGATGTCCGACACGCGTTCGAGGATATAATCGGGGTGGAACGGCTTGGTGATGCACTCGTCGGCCTCAATCTCTGTGCTGAGGGCATCTTCCATCGCCTGTCCCGTCAGGAGGATCACGTATGTCTCTCTGTGCGCCGCTTTCACGCGTCGGCAGACTTCGTCGCCGTTCATATAGGGCATCTGTACGTCCAAGAAGATCAGGTCGGGGTGCTCGTCCAGCGCTATCCTTAGCCCTTCTTCTCCGTCGGCAGCCATTAGCAGCTCGATGCCCTGGTCTTTCAAGCCCCCCAATATGTGCCCCATAAGGATGCGCATAGGGGTCTTGTCGTCCATGATCAGAATCTTCTTGTTCATCGCTCTCTCCGTCTGGCAGCGCTGCACCGTGTAGCGTGGTAAGAAGTGCTGGGAAACCCACGTCTGGATATGCCAGTTTACAATGTTTTTTATCTGGCCTGGGTTACAGTTGGGTTACAGCAGGGTTTCACTTTCGATCTTAGGAGGCATACGATGCGAACTGTTCGATTCTTGATCGTCGGCCTGGGAAACCTGGGTCGCCGTTTCTGTGAGGTCTTGTTGGAGAAAGATGCACTCCTGCGGCGCCGCTACGGGCTGGAGTTGCGCCTGGTAGGGGCTGCTGACAGTCGGGGGGCGGCCTATGATGCGACGGCAGGGCTGGACCCGGGAACAGTGGCGAACATCAAGCAGGCGGGAGGAACCGTCGCTGACTACCCCGGCGCGGGGCGGCGAGGGTGGCAGGCCACCGACCTGATCGCCACCGCTGAGGCTGAATTGCTGCTGGAGGCTTCTCCGGTCAACCTGAAGCAGGGAGCTGAGCCTGGACTGACCTGCATCCGCACCGCGCTGCGGCGGGGTATGCACGTCGCGACGCCCAATAAAGGGCCGCTGGTCGTGGCCTATCGGGAACTGCATGACTTGGCAGCGGCGCAGGGTGTGCAGTTGCGCTTCGATGGGACGGTGGCGGGTGGTCTTCCCGCGCTCTACATCGGCCAGCGCGACCTGCGGGGAGCGGTGGTACATCGGCTGGAAGCGGTGCCCAATCTGAGCACCGGCTACGTGATGGACCTGTTGGCCGAAGGCATGGCCTGGGAGGATGCTTTGGATCGCGGCCGCCAGACCGGCGCATTGGAAGGGGACGGTTCGTGGGATTTGGAGGGGTGGGATGCTGCTGCCAAGCTCGTCATCCTGGCCAATGCTGTCCTGGGGTACCCTGCCCGGATGGAGGATGTGGCCCTGACTGGTGTCGTCGGCCTGAGCGTGGACTTGTTGCGGTCGGCGCGGGAGCGTGGTGAGCGGTATCGCCTGCTCGCTCGGGCTGAGCAGGCACCTGATGGGTCGTATGCATTCTCTGTGGCACCGGTGCCTCTGTTGCCAGATCATCCGCTGGGACACCTGGGCCGCAAGCAGATGGGTGTCGTGTTCAGTACCGACATCTACGGCACCATCACCGCCATCATAGACGAGCCCGACCCGATTCCATCCGCTGCGACGATGCTGCGGGATGTGTTGGATATATATGCGTAATGTGTGATGCGTGATGCGTAAGTTTGCGGTGGTTGCCTGGTTGCTGGTGATTGTTGCCGGTTGTAGTCCGGCTGTCTCTGTCACGCCGACCGTCGGCACAAACACTGTCGAGTCTGTTGTCGCTCCTGCGGCCGTGTCTGAGACGCCGGACTTCTATCCAAGCCTGACCCCTGTCCCGTCCACCGATATGCCGTCATCGGCGACCGGTATCACCATGTCCACATTGAGCCCAACCGTGGATCTGGTCATCGAGCCGACGTTGGCTCTCTCAACCCCTCAACCGGTGGACAGCGTGACGGCCGAATCGACGATCCAACCGACGTTCCAGCCGACTGTTCTTCCAACCGCTCTGCCGGTCGCCAGCCTAACCGTCGAGTCGACTGCACTGCCGACTGCGCCTCCGTCCAGCGCCAGTCCTGCTGTGTGGGAGCAAGACATCACGCTCAACACGTACGGCTGGCAGGATGCGCTGGTCCCTACGGAGCCCAACGATCCCGCCTATCCATACCCGCGCCTGGATTTCGACGCGGTTACTGGCCCAGTACCCCGCGTATACCGCGCCGTATTCATCCAGAACGCGTACGTGCAACTGGTCGTCGTGCCGGAACTGGGCGGGCGACTCCTGCGTTGGACCGATCGCGCGACCGGCCGCCAGCTTTTGTACGCCAACCCGGTGATCAAGCCGACTCGCTGGGGGTATCGGGGTTGGTGGCTGGCCACTGGCGGGATCGAGTGGGCGTTCCCCACCGAGGAGCATGGCCTGAACGAGTACCGGCCCTGGCAGTATGAGCTGCTGTGGAACGGAGTGCGTGTGTGGGACACCGATGACCGGACGGGGATGGGTGTCGAGGTGACGATCCGGTTGGACGGAGCGCACAACTCGTTCGCCCTCATCCCGCGCATCACCAACCTGACCGCCCAGCCGCACGCCTATCAGTTCTGGGCCAATGCGATGCTAACTCTGTCCGATGACGCGGATAAACTGCATCCGGCGGATAAACTGCATCCGAACGTTCCCTCTCCCGACCTGACTTTTATCCTGCCCGATGACGCGGTTACCGTTCACGCCACCGATGACGGGAG
>Ga0180431_10007775_pt1 | contig 12421 bp, 9 predicted proteins | sample SS_ome_11_FD_132459 | JGI IMG/M metagenome (GOLD analysis project Ga0180431, IMG submission 132459) | Hypersaline lake sediment archaeal communities from the Salton Sea, California, USA - SS_1_MS_1 metaG | ecosystem: Environmental > Aquatic > Non-marine Saline and Alkaline > Hypersaline >... | reverse complement strand
GGGCCAAGCCTTGGCCATGTTGCCGGTATCATGCGTATCCTCACGGCCAAGCTCAGCCGAGTTCCTCGGCTTCGCTTGACCGTGCCACCCGTCACAGTCCAAAACAACAGGCGCCGCCAGGAACCACGGGGCGCGAAGCAAGCCCTGTCTATATCGGCCAGGCGAGGCCTGCAGCCCAGTCGCCCTGGATGCGGGCGACCGATGTCCTATAATAGTACGCTTTGGGTGGGCTGGACGCGATGGGCGGACTTGGCCGGAGCCGACCGGTGGGCCTTTTCGAGACCGTTGAGCAGAAACAGCGAGATCGCGTGGCCCCGCTGGCGGTCCGAATGCGGCCCCGCACGCTCGACGAGTTCGTCGGGCAGCAGCACTTCATCGGACCGGACAGGCTGCTGCGGCGGATGTTGGAGGCCGACCGGCTAACCAGTGCGCTGTTCTACGGGCCGCCCGGGACGGGCAAGACCACGCTCGCCCACATCATCGCCCACCATACCCAAGCGGAGTTCCAACAGGTCAGTGCCCCGGGGACCGGTGTCAAGGAGGTCCGCGAGATCCTGGCCCAGGCCAAGACCCGTCTGGACGCCACGGGCCGACGGACCGTGTTCTTCATCGATGAGCTGCATCGTTTCAATCGCGCCCAGCAGGACGTGCTGCTGTCGGACGTCGAGGACGGGCTGATCATCCTGATCGGCGCGACCACGGAGAACCCGTTCTTCGCCGTCAACAGCCCGCTGATCTCCCGCAGTCAGATCTTCCAGTTCGAGCAACTCAGCGAGGAGGACATCAAGGTCCTGCTCCGCCGCGCCCTGGGGGATGGCGATCGAGGCATGGGGCGGCACCGCGTCGAGATGACCGACGAGGCGATCGACCACCTGGCCACCATGTGCGACGGCGATGCCCGGCGGGCGCTGACGGCATTGGAGGTCGCGATCCTCAGCCAGCTCCAACACGCCGGACCCCAAGAGGCCCAAGCGCCTGACGACAAGACCGAGGCCGTCGTTCCCACGGTGCCCATCGCGATCGACGTGGCGGTGGCAGCCGAATCGATTCAGCGCAAGGCGATCGAGTACGACGCGACCGGCGACGGGCACTACGACGCCGCCAGCGCGCTGATCAAGTCGATGCGGGGCAGCGACCCGGACGCGACGGTCTATTGGCTGGCGCGGATGCTGACAGCGGGCGAGGACCCGCGTTTCATCGCCCGGCGGATCGCGATCTGCGCGGCGGAGGACATCGGCAACGCCTCGCCGATGGGGCTGGTGCTGGCCAACGCGGCCGTCCAGGTGACGCTCTTCGTCGGGATGCCCGAGTGCCAGTTGGTGCTGGCGCAGGCGGCGATCTACCTGGCCTGCGCGCCGAAGAGCAACGCGTCGGCCCGGGCGATTTGGGCGGCGATGGATGACGTAAAGCACGCCCGGACGGTGCCGGTCCCCAAGCCCCTGCGGAGCGCCAACTACGCTGGTGCCAAGCGATTAGGACACGGCCAGGGGTACAAATACGCCCACGACTACGCCGGCGGAATTGTGGCGCAGGATTACCTGGGTGTCGATAAGATATACTACGAGCCTTCGGAGCGAGGGCATGAGGCCAAGCTGGCGGCGTACCTGGCGAGATTCAGGGCGCTGCGGGCGTCGGCCTCGAGCGAAGCGGAAGGGTCCGGGCGGTGAAGAAGGAGCTTCGTCAACGGCTCCGCGCGGTAATGGCGTCCATTGACGCGGAGGAGCTGCGCGTCCGCTCCGCGACGGCGTGCCGTCTGCTCGTGGCCCAGCCGGAGTACCAGCAGGCCCGGGTCGTGCAGGTTTACTTCTCGCTCGTCGCCGAGGCGGACACCATGCCGCTGGTCCTGCGGGCCTGGCAGGACGGCAAGCGCGTCCTGGCCCCCAAGGTGAGCTGGGAACAGCGTCGGATGCTGCCGATCGAGATCCACTCGATTATCGACGTTCGTGAGGCCTACATGGGCATCCGCGAGCCCGTCGAAGGCGTGCCCACGCCGATGGGGGATATCGATTTGGTGACCCTGCCCGGACTGGGGTTCGATTCGTTCGGGAACCGGCTGGGGCGCGGCAAGGGCTTCTATGATCGCTTCTTGGCGCACAAGGACTACGGGGCCGTCTCGTGCGCCATTGCGATGGAGGAGCAGTTCGTCGAGGCCGTGCCGGTCAATCCGCACGACATGCCGATCGACATGCTGGTGACGGACAAGGAGGTTCGGCGTTTCGGCCGGTGATTTCGCCGGAGCCGGTCGAACACCTGGCCTTGGATCTGTTATACTAATTTGCTTGAGACCATCCACCGCAGGCCGACAAGACCCACCGCCTGAGCATTGCCGCAAGCAGGAGGATTGTCGTGGCGAGAACCTACTTGTCCCCACCAGGTCGGCGCCGGACGCGTCGCAGGTTGTCGGCAGTGGCCGGCACCACGGTTGTGGTCGTTTTCGTCCTGGTATGGTGGCTCTCGGGGGGCGATGAGACCGAGCCGGGTCTGGGCGTTCTGCCCAGCGGTCCGCTCACCCCTGCCGGACCCGCAGAGGCCACCGGAGGGGGCAGCGATACGCTCGAGCGGGGTGCGGCGCCTTCGCACACCGACGCGTCCCCACCGGCAGATCTGGCCAACCGCATTCAAGCCGCCGTGCAGGCCGGCCAGCGGGCGCTCGAGAAGGACGACATCCTGACCGCCCAGACGCAGATGTCGGCCGCCCTCCGGGCCGGCGCGAGCGGCGAACAGGCCACCGAGCTCCGGGCCAGGCTCGTCCAACTGGCCAACAAGGTCGTCTTCTCACCCCCGCGTGTCACCGGCGATCCCCGTTCGGCCACCTACCTCGTCAAGCGAGGGGACAATCTTCGCAAGATCGCCAAGCAGCACAAGATCACCGCCGACCTGATCGCCCGCGTGAACAACCTCCGCAACAAGAGCATGATTCGCGAGGGCGCGCGTCTGAAGGTGCTCCGCGGGCCGTTCCAGGCCGTGGTGCTCAAGCGCGATCACACCATGGACATCTACCTCGATGACGTGTTGGTCAGGACGTACAAGGTAGGCCTCGGCGAGCACGACAGCACCCCAACCGGCACCTGGCGGGTCAAGAACAAGCTGACCAACCCCACGTACTTCCCACCTCGCGGCGGCAAGATCATCCAGGCCGATGATCCCAAGAACCCCCTCGGCGAGCATTGGATCGGGCTGGAGGGCGTTGCGGGCGAGGCCAAAAACCAGCTCCGTTACGGCATCCACGGCACGAACGACCCCAACAGCATCGGAAAGGACATGTCGCTCGGGTGCATCCGCCTGCTCAACGAGGACGTGACCGAGCTGTATTCGCTGCTCGTGGTCGGCAGTTCTCAGGTGATCGTCAAGGATTAGTCGGGCGCAGCGGGGCCAAACGATGAGCGCCGACTCGCCGCAGACGCGCGGCGCGTGGTCGCAAGGCGGGTTACTTCTCGACCGTTGCGGCGTTGATCTCTCGCATTTCCTGGATGAGTTCTCGCGGCCAATCGGTGAGGATGACCGCGACCCCCATTCTGTGATACGGCCTGAGGCGCGTGCCGATGCGGACCAGGAGCGTGCCGCGTTGATGGACCATCACGCGGGCACCCATGGCCTGGGCACGAGCAATGTTGGCCGGGCTGAGCGTCGCAGGTCCGAGCGTGATGACGCTCGGCCAGGGCGGGGTGGATTCGATCTCGTTCAGTCGCTCGGGCGTCGGCGCATCGAAGCCGATCAGGACTGTCGCGTTGCCTCTCAGGTAGGGCCTGGCCGCTCGGATCTGCGCCTGGGTCGTGACCAGCAGCACGACCTGATCGGCCAGATCCGCCTCGTCAACCACGGCCACGACGTCTGGCAGCTCGGCCGTCCGTAGTCGCAGCCCCACCAGGATCAGACCGCGGGCCAGTTCTAACGCCTTCGATAACGTGGGGACCGGGCCGTTGGTGCTTTGAGCCGTCCGGGCGCGAAGCTGCTCATAGTCGAGGCCCTTCAGTGAATTCGGCCGTCCCGGGTCTCGGGTGAGCGCATGATCGAGATCCAACACGCAGACCTCGTCGTGCGTCTGGCAGACGTCGAGGACGACCATGGGCAGCCCGTTGTCGATGGCCGATTGGACGGCCGCCAGCGAATTGGGCAAGGCGGTCTGGCTGGTCAGTCCGCCGTTTGCGGCCAGCAAAATGCCGCGGGCGCGACCGCGAAGGATCGCCCGCGCATGAGCGGGAGCGATCGGCGCCGCCGGGGGTGGCGCCGAGGCGGTTCGCCGTCCCCAGCCGCGCCACCCCGCCATGTTGCACCCGCTCCACAGTACGCCGGGAACAACGAATATCAGCGACAGGACTAGGCGAGTTCGTTTTGGCATGATCAGCCTGCCGGCGCGGGACCCATCGCCCGACCAGTCAGAGGCCCGATGGTATCGCCCCGGCGTACGCTTGTCACGGCCCGGGGAGTTCGGCGCTTGGATTGGGGAGGCCTGCCCAGGGCAAGTGCGTCCGCGGGGCCTGCTGAACGCCATTGGTACTCCTGGGTATCCGGTTGATTTGACCCGACGCCGTCTGCTACAATACCTTGGTCGTGGCGAGCGGCCGGGCGCGGACTGGGCCGAGCCGTCCTCCAGGTTTCGGGCATCAGAACGAGGAATCTCCCATGAATCGACAGGAAGGTTGTCGGACGGGTGCGTGGGTGCTGTGCGTTACCGCCATGGTCGTCGTGCCAGGTTGCTTGTGGTCGATCGACGTGAACGGCAACGGCGACGACCCCAATACGGTCGTCATACGGTTGGTCAACGAGAGCTGGACGCTTGCGGTCAGGCCGTTGCTGTACGCCACCGGCCAGCCCGTCACCGACGCCACGACCGAGCTGTTCATACCCGCCAACGTGGTTAGCGGGATCGGCGTGGCGGGGTCGGGCGTGATTGACACCCGGAAGTCCGACGAGGTCACGCTCGACTGCTCTGACGCTTGGGCCATAGGGACGCCCGGCGCGGTCTTCGTCGACGATAACGGCAACCCACAGGGCACGACCGACCAGGTCGTCCAGATCCAGGGTCAAGGGGTGCTCGGGTGTGGCAAGACGATCACCATCACCTTCAGGAGTGACGGGGACAGCACGTTCACGGCAGACGTGAGCTCCAGCGGGGGGTAACCTGAACGCCTGTTGGCCATGCCAAGGAGAATCCGTTGAACCATCGACGATACCGCTATCGGATGTTGTGGTGCGGTCTGGCCGTCGCGGGCCTCGCGTTGGCTGGGTCCGGTTGTCCGCTCAACCCGCCGCCGGGACCCGTCACGGTCCGACTGGTCAATTCCAGCAATTTTGCCGTCTGGGCGAACGTGTACGTGAGCAGCATGGCGGTCGCGGCCGATCAGCTTTTCGTTGCCGCCAACGCCTACAACGCCTGGCAGGGCGCCCGGCCGTTCCCGACGCTCAATGCGGGCGAGACGGTGGAATTCTCCCTCGAATGCGATCAGGTGGGCGCGATCGGCGTGGGCGAGCCGGTGTTCTCGGGGGTGGGGCTGGGCCATCGTAGCCAGGACCAGATTGCCCTGCAACGACCGACGGACTTCGATTGCGAGCGGACGGTGATTTTCACGTACACGGCCAACGCGTCCACCGGGCAATACAACGTCACCTCGTCCGTGCCTTAGTCACCACGTCGGCGATCGGCGCCGGGGCGTTGGCTGTGCGCGCTGTCGCGCGGGACGGCGATCACACCGGTTCGTGACAATTCCCGGATGCCGTAAGGCCGGCACAGATCGATAAAGGCCTCCACCTTGTCCTCGGGTCCGGTGAGCTGGATCGTGACGCTCCGGGGAGCGACGTCGACGACGCAGCCGCGGAAGACCTCGGTGATCTGCCGCATCTCGCCGCGTTTTTCCGGTGGACAGGCCACCTGGATCAACACCAGGTCGCGGACCACGCACGGTTGCTCGGTCAGGTCGCGGACCTTAACGGCCGAGACCAGTTTGCCGAGTTGCTTGCGGATCTGCTCGAGCGTGGCCTCGTCGCCGCTGGTCACGATGACCATCCGGGACAGCGCGGGGTCTTCGGTCCGCCCGACGACGAGCGAATCGATGTTGTAGCTCCGCGCGGCGAACATGCCCGACACGTGTGCCAGGACGCCGGGCTGGTTCTGTACGAGGACGCTGAAGACGGCTTTGCGTTCCATGGGGGTATCCTCGCCGACGGCGGTCTAGACCATGCTCTCTGTGGGTTCCCACTCGGGCATCGCGCCCATGTCCATCTGGTCCAGGGCCTTGCCCGCGGCCACCATCGGATAGACGTTTTCCTCGGGTTCGACGTGGAAGTCGGCCACGGTCAAGATGTCGCTGGCGAGCAGGTCGCGGATCGCGTCGGCCACGTCGGCCTTGTCGCTGATGGTCATGCCCCTCGCTCCGTAGGCCTCGGCGACCCGGGCGAAGTCCGGGTTGTGGAGCCGGGTCTTGCTGTAGCGGCGGTTGAAGAACATCTCCTGCCACTGCCGCACCATGCCCTGGAACTGGTTATCGAGGATGACCACCTTGATGGGCAGCCCCTGTTCGACGCCGGTGGCCAGCTCGGTGATCGTCATCTGGAACGAGCCGTCGCCGTCGATGTCGATGACGGTCTTGTCGGGACGTCCCACCTGCGCGCCGATCGCGGCGGGCAGCCCGAACCCCATCGTGCCCAGCCCCCCCGAGGTGATGTGCCCGCGGGGATGCCGAAACTGGCAGAACTGGGCCGTCCACATCTGATGCTGGCCCACGCCGGTCGTGATGATGGCCTCGCCCCCGGTCTGGCGCGAGATCTCCTCGATGACGGCCTGCGGCTTGATCCGGTCGCCGGACTGGTCGTAGCGGAGCGGGTACTTGCGCTTCCACTCGGCGATCTGGTCGAACCAGCTCGTCCGGTCGCGATGCTCGATCAGCGGCACCAGTTCCTCGAGGATCAGCTTGGCGTCGCCCACCACTGGGATGTCGACCTTGACGTTCTTGCTGATGCTGGACGGGTCGATGTCGATGTGAACGATCTTGGCCTTGGGCGCGAACGTGTCGACGACGCCCGTCACGCGATCGTCGAACCGCGCGCCGATCGCCACTAGCAGGTCGCAGTTCTGCACGGAATAGTTGGCATAGGCCGTGCCGTGCATCCCCAACATACCCAGGTACAGTCGCTCGTCGGCGACGCCGTCGAAGGTTCCCATGGCCAGCAGCGTCGTGGTCACCGGGACGTTCGACTTGCGGGCCAGCTCGCGAAGTTCATCGGACGCGCCGGACAGCACCACGCCGCCGCCGACGTACAACACGGGTCGTTCGGCGGCGTTGATGGCCTGGGCGGCCAGGCGAACCTGCCGGATGTGCCCTTTTTTTCGCGGCCGGTAGCCGGGCAGGTCCATCTTGACCTGGTCCAGCGGGACCTTCGTGGCCACCTGGATGTCCTTGGGCAGATCGATCAGCACCGGTCCGGGTCGCCCCGTTTGGGCGATGTGGAAGGCCTCGCGGACCACCCGGCGGAGATTCCGCACGTCCTTGACCAGCATGTTGTGCTTGGTCACCGGGCGGGTCACGCCTGTCACGTCCGCTTCCTGAAACGCATCGTTGCCGATGACGGCGGTGGCGACCTGGCCGGTCAGCGCCACCACCGGGATGCTGTCCATGTAGGCCGTCGCCAGCGCGGTCGTCAGGTTCGTTGCGCCCGGCCCGCTGGTGGCGATGCACACGCCGACCTTGCCGGTCGCCCGCGCGTACCCGTCAGCCATATGACCCGCGCCCTGCTCGTGCCGGCTCAGCACGAACTTGATGGGCGACTCGTAGAGCTGGTCGAACATCGGCATGATGGCCCCGCCCCCATAGCCAAACATGACCTCGACCTGTTGGTTGAGCAACTCTTCGTGGAGCAGCTCGGTACCCATTTTCGTTTCGGGGGTTGCAGACGGAGAGTCTGCGGCCTGTGCGTCGCCGGCCATGGTTTTTATCCTCTCCAATAGGGTCCCATGGATTCGTTGCCGCCTCGCAGCCGCCTACGAGATGGCCGGGCGGTCACCGGTCGGTGGTCGCCCCACGGCGGCCCCGCCGCCGTGAAACGTCCCGCCCTTGGACGTATTCAGTTTGTCGGCAAGGATCGGCGAGATCCCTTACCAGTTTTCATTGTAATCTATCGGCCGATGAACGCAATGACTCAAGCCGGTCCACGCGCCGGCGGCGTTGCTCGAAACGAGGGGGTGCGTCCGGGCCGATTACACCTGTGTGACCTCGACGCCGCCGGAGACTTCCACGAAGTATCGATTGCCCCGGCTAACCAGGGCGGTGCCCAGGTGGCGTCGGGCGACGTTGAGCATTTTGCTGATGGCCTCGGAGGGCCCGACCTTGCGGTCCCGGCCCTTGTCTCGCCAGATCCATTTTTGCTCGGCCAGGTCGGCGCCATCCGTGCCCTTGGGGTCCGACCCGAGGCTCCGATGGACCAGCGCGCCAATGATCCGCGCCTGTTGCTGTTGGCCCGGGATGACCTCGCGCTCGAGCTTGTCGAGCACGATGTGATCGATATCCAGGACGTTACCCTTGGGGGTCCGCCGAAGCACCAGCTCGATGTGTCGAGGCGGCACCGCCTGCCACGAGGCCCCGACATCCGGTTGGTAGGCCAGGTCGTCCAGATAGGCGCGGACGATGCGGACGTTGCTGGCGTCGAGGTTCCAGAACGGCTCGCCGAACGTCGCGGTGGCACTGACGAGCAGATCGAACTGGCCCCGCTCCTCGGGCGGGGCCGGGAGGTCCCGCTCGAGCTGGTCGAGCAGGAATAGCGAGCAGAGCGTTGCGGCGTACGTGCCGAGCGAGGACAGGCCGGCGAGCACGTAGAACGTCCGCCAGGTCGTCCCGTCGTCGAAGCTGAACCGTCGGATGACCCCGTAGTCTTCGGTGAGCGATTCGCCCTCCTCCTCGAATCGGCGCAGGACGAACGTGTCGCCGAAGTGCTCGTCGCGCACGCCCTGATCGGGTGCGTCGGGGTCCTGGCGGGTGAAGGCGAATCGCTGCGGCGCGGACGGCTGCAGGAAGTACTGGCGCATCAGACTGCCGAACAAGACGGGCCGACCCACCAGCATGGCCACGGTGGGAAAGATGCCCTGCAGGACCTGGGGCACCTGCTGCTTCTCGGCCCAGACGGGGATCGGCTCGAACTGAAGGGCCGGTGCGTCTCCGAAGGACAGGTGTCTGGCCAGGGTGATCAGCGACTGCCCGTCGCGCACATGGGCGTTCGTATCGGCCAGGCAGAACAGGTACGCCTTCGGCTGCGCGCCGGGCGATTGCGTTCCCTGCCGCATCGGTTGCCAGAACCATCGGCTCAGCGACGAGCCGCGATCTTCGGGCAGCAGATCCAGCCGCCTCTGCACGACCTCCACCTCACGGAAGATCGAGCCGACCACACCCGCCAGCTCGCGTGGTTCGATCTCGCCTCTGGTTTTGAGCAGGTTGTGGATTTGGTTGGCCAACCGTCGGTGGGCGTCGGCGTCGATCGACGCGAGCGGCCCGATGGCGCCCCTGACCTTCATGACGTGCTCCGTCTTTGCTCCCTGCCCGCCGGTATCCTGGTCAACCCTTGATGATAGCAGGCCGGCCTCAGCCAAGTCTACCGGACGCCTCGTCCCTCCTTTCCTGCCCCTCGGGATCAGCACCCAAGCGACAAGTCTTGCGGGACGCAGCCTTATGCCGAAGGTGGGTCCTGCTCGGTTCGCGCGAGAGGGATATCAGTTGGCCCACGTCTTGCCTACGCGGGGCACCAGGGACGATTCCGCGGCGGGCGCGCCTCGTCCCAATCACATCTCTGGAAAAACCACGTCAATCGCGCCCGGCAGGACTCGAACCTGCGACCCCCGGTTTAGGAAGACGTCCGGCCGCCTTCTTTCGGCCACTTTTCCTTGGAAATTCTACGCTTTTCGTGCACGAAAGCCAGCGTGCCGCCGGACGATTGCCAGCGGTCGGCCGGCGCGCGCATCGAGCCATGCAGATTGGGGGCACAAGTTGGGGCACATGTTGGCATCGGCACTCCCTGGGCCGTGTAACCAGTGGGCCCACTGACATCCTTGTTGGGAGGCCGCAATCGTGCGTTATTACGCCACAGTGGGCGGCGTTGTCCATCCTTTCTCTCCGATTCTTTGTTTGCTGCGGTTGAAGAGCGAATCACCCCTTCAGAACAGGCCAAGCGAGCAGCCATCCCAACTGACCGAGCATGCAAAGGTGAAACGCGCAAGTCTCTGTAAATGAACGAGGACGGAGTTTTCGGGAGGGACACCCCTTCAGTACAAGGCGCACGAGTCTTCGGGAAGGACAACCAAAATAGCAGGACTGCGCTACGCCGTCTGGCTATCTTGGTGCCAGACAGCATAGAGAACCGTCCTGTGTCGACATGTACAGCTTGCCATCGGCGGCGATGATGCCGTCCATCACCGGACCGGATCTCAGACTCATCCCGGCAAGCTTCTTGCCGCTTCCGGTGTCGACGGCCCAGAGCTGAGCGCCTTCTTCCCCGGCGAGCGTGGCCATGGGGTCCTGGCTCTTGGCCGGATCCGGTGGTCCGGCCACGAAGAGGACACCCTCGGCAAGGACCATTGCATGGGCGCGAAGGGACACCCATTGGAACCAGGCCGGCGGCAGGGTGCGCGTGATGCCCCAGCCCTTCGTGGTGCCCTCCGTTTCCCCGCTGACGGCGGGGCGCGTCTCGTCGTGGTCTGCGTAGAGGAGGTAGCCCTTGTCGGCGCAATAGAGCGGGCTCTGGAGATTCCGCGACGTGAAGACCTGGAAGGCGTAGGTCTTGTCGTGGCCGATGGCAAGGAGCTGACCGGTCTTGGCGCCCCGGTGGGCAAGGTAATAGCCCGGCCAGGTGTCCGAGTAGATCCAGTAGGTCCGGTTGAACCATGTCTCGTCGAGGAACCCCCAGGGCGCGATCAGGTGCAACCCCATCTTTCGCCGCCCGAGATTCCAGCCGCCGTGCTCGTCTTCGAGAGATTCCAGCAAACCCTTTTGCGTTCGCTCCAACCAATCGCGCTGGTGCTTCTCGTAGTCGTTCTGTGGCTCCTTGTCGCGCGACGTGTACGGCTTGCCTCGAACCTGCAACGCTTCGGCGGTTTCGCCGGGATTGACGTAGGGGACTGGCTGGGGGCGGAGGGAGTAGTCGAACTTGTATTGGCCGAGATAGATGTATTCGTTCTGGGCGACGAGGATGTCGGAGCAAGCCCCTTCCATGTGATAGGCCGGCACGAAAGGTCTGTCCTTCGCGTCGCCGCGGGTTCGGGACCATGTGTCCACGCGGATCCGGCACCGGACCTTGCCGGTCGCCGGATCGAGGCCGAACAGCAAGATGCCCCCGTCGAGGAAGGTCGATCGTCCCGCCGTACAGTAAACCGTATCCCCCTCGACCAACACGCTCCCGTGCACCCGCCAGGGCGACTCCAACTGGTTACAGGCGACGATCTGTCGGTTCGACGGGGCCGCTCGGAAACGCCAGATCCACTCGCCGTTCGTCGCACGAAGGCAGTAGACGCAGCCGTTCGCGCATCCGAATAGCACGCGGTCCTTCCATACGGTTGGCGGGGAGTCTATTCGTCCGCCGGCCGTGAAATGCCAAAGGGGTTTGCCACTGTCCGCGTCGAGGGCGTGGAGCGTGTGCCGGTCCTTGACCGCCGTATAGATCCGACCGGCGGCGACCACGGGGGGCGTGAGGCGTCCGCCGAGATGATGGGCCCAATACGGCCCGACCTTGGGCGGGACTTGGCAACTTGCGGCTCCGGTCCGCCTGGCATCGTGTCGATACGTGTGCCAGTCCGCGGATCCTGCATCGATTGCGGATTCATCAACGGGGTCGCCGAAGGCCTTTCCGCAGAGAAGTCGATCGGCGGAGTCGTTCTCGAGGTGGGCCTCAAGCTCCTCGGTCGTCGCGCCGGTGAGGGCGTTGAACCCGCTCAGCTTCACGCCGGGATAGCAGAAGCAGGGGTGCGGCGGCACGTAGAGCAATCCGTTCGCGGGCAGCACACCATATTGACACGCGCCACGGACCCAATCGTTCTGGGTATGCGGTTGGCCTGTGATGCTGACGAACTCCGCCCCACGGTTCTGCGTGATCAGGTGCCGTTCGGTGGCCTTCGCGCGGTAGCATCGCAGATGATGCCCCGGTGTGTAGACGGACGATGGATCGACACGCTTCGCGGGTTCGCCGGTTTTCAGGTCGTAGCCGGTGATGTGATGACCATCCGCATGCCAGACGCATCCCTGAGCGACAAAGAGGTCGTGACCGAGCAGCGCTTGTCCACCCGACTGCCGATGCCAGAGCTTCCTGCCGTCCTTTGTGGTGAGAACCAGGATTCCCTTCTGCCAGCCGTAGATGACCCTCGGACCGTGCAAGATCAGCGTTCCTCGACCCTGACCGCCGGAGACGCGCCACCGTTCTGCCCCGTCGCCGAGATTCCGGCAGACGATTT
>Ga0180431_10007774_pt1 | contig 12421 bp, 22 predicted proteins | sample SS_ome_11_FD_132459 | JGI IMG/M metagenome (GOLD analysis project Ga0180431, IMG submission 132459) | Hypersaline lake sediment archaeal communities from the Salton Sea, California, USA - SS_1_MS_1 metaG | ecosystem: Environmental > Aquatic > Non-marine Saline and Alkaline > Hypersaline >... | reverse complement strand
TCGTTTGTTGTTTTCAGTCAACTTTTCTTTGACGAAGATTTTGACAAAGTGTTGCGGAAAAGCCAACAAAATTGAATAGATGTAAGTTGGAATGTAATCTTGATACCATCCAAAAACATAAGTTGTAAAGCATAGAGATTTCACATTGACCACCTTTTTGGTATCTAGTATACTTTGCTCAAAAGGAGCCAAGGATGGACAACGAACAAGAATTGAAAAAGGCAATAAAAATCATCAACAATTTGATTGATGGAATTTCATTTTTACCACAAAGCTGGGATGATATGGTGTGTTTTGATGTGTCTCAAGACATCAAAGATTTCATGAAAAAACACGACCCGGAAAACTGGGGCGGGATTAGTCTACCACCTGATAGCGATTAAGCCTGACAATTCCTGTTTCAAATTGACTTAAAACATCGTCATAAACAGATATGTGTTTATCGGCAGTCATTTCCCAATTATTGTCTTTAACGTACTGTAAATTCTTAGCCTTCAGTGACATTCGATAATCATCATTTTCAAAAACCTTAGATATTTCATCGGCTAGATCTTTAGCATTGTGCACTCTTGGCACAATGCCATCAAGGTCATCAAACAAATGAGAATCACTGGCAATAACAGGAATTCCATTTGCCATAGCGTTACGGACAGCCCCTGATGCCCCATAAACAATGTTGTTTTCATCTGTTTTGTAAGGAAAAATAGCCAACTTGGCTGTTCTCAGGAAATTTCCAAGTATTTCCTCTGACTGGAAGCCTCGCAAAATAACGATGTTTTCGTTTAATTTTTCTGCTTCTATTTTGTCTTTTAAATAGTTCAAATACTCTTGATGAGTTGCTTTAGTGTGAGTGTTTTCACTGCATAAATAACAATAAAAAACGTCTTTAAGATGAGCTTTTGTATCAACAATATGTTTAACTGCTTCAATTGCCTGATCCACACCTTTGTAGCCAAATCCAAATCCGAATTGAATCACAGTGTGATCATTGTGAAAAATGTTCCAAAGTTCAGAACTGTCTGGGTATTCCACACATCCATGATGAATCACATAAACTTTATTTCTATGACCTAAATCATTCAAAACTTCATTAGCTTCATTTGAATGAACAATCATATTTTTCACATAAGCTGTGCAGACCGTTTTATCTAAATGTTGGTAAACAGCATGAGCTGTAAGCACGTAGGGAATGTCGTCCAGCATTTCCAGCATTTTCAACATATGTGTAGCTTTAGGGAAAATTCCATATTCATGTTGAATGTGAATAATATCTGGCTTCCAGTGTTTTATTTGCTCTATCGCAGATGCCATACTTTCGCCACGTCTCCAACATCTAACAACGCCTTCTTCTTCCTCTGCACCATCAACATATTCTGCAAATATTCTAACTTCTTTAACTTTCGGGCGAATTGAATCAACTAAAAGTTTAGTATAAGTGGCAATTCCACATTGGTCTCCCCAATTACAAATAATTGCCAATTTCAAATTGCTCAAATCAGGCTTTTTATCAAATGTAATTTTGTTGCCGAGCACACTGTGATCAACTTCATCTGTTTGAATAATTGTCGTATCTTTAGATCGAATTGGAGTTTCTGATACCAATCTAATGAAATTGTGTTTGTCAACTGAGAGATACATGTTTAATTTCCTCGCCTAAAATACAAAGTTGTTCATACCGTTTTTCGTCAAGCGAACCTTTGTCAGGAAGGTTGTTTAACATGTTTTTTACAACTGAAACGTCCATGTTCCAATAAGAAACTGAATTTTCAATAAGACCTACTGACTCTAAGAAACATTTGCTTTTATCGTGATGAATCAAATCAACACTTGGCACTGAAGACGCCAAGCAAAAAATACTTGAATGCAATCTCGTACTAATTACAGCATCACAAGCTGAAATTAGATTCAAGGTATCCTGAACATCGAGTTCATCATACACAACAGCATTTTTCTTCCAGAATTTGCAACGACTAGCCAAAATAGAATTTGTGACTCGATCATCATAAGGAAGGCCAGTGCACATTGGAAAAAAGACAAAACTTGCTGATGTATTATCTATGACTGAAACAAGGTCATAAATCACTTTCCAAAAAGTAATGAAATCCCTTGTCAGTAAATCAGGAGGCTTTGATTGAAACAAGTGACAATTCAATACAACGCCTATGACTCGATCATACAAATCATGTCCGTGAAATGTTTTTTCAATATATTCACGGCCCTTTTTTCTATTTGGTTCTAATGTCAAAGAGACATCGGGAATGTACCTGCAAGGTACAGAATGTGAATTTAAGAGATCGATAGAGCGAAGATCCCTTACATAAACACCATCAAGTTGTTTAAGCTTGGAAAAAGGCGTGTTGGCGTTTACTGCTGTAGAAATCGTGTATTTCTTGGGAGCTGGGTGGTCTAATAATTTTTGAATATAATGATCATTCAAAATATCCCCGCCACCAAGGATGCAAGCATCGGTGCTTTCAAATTCACCACCAAAGATAATGTTTGAATTGGGAAAGCATATTGGAAATGAGAGCTTGTAACTCTCATCTCCAATATTCTTTCTTCCATACCATCCAATTATCTGCGTCGTCGTCTTCGGCGTCTTGGAGGTTGATGTGATGATAGCCATTCTATTGATCGTGTATCTGAGTTAATGTGAGCATCGACAATGAATCCATCAGGCGTAATAGTTACACCTACTCGATCAATGTCACCATGACAAACAGGAATGCCTTCTGCTTCTTTGAAAGAAACCCAGACTTTTTCCGGCTTATGTTTTGTTTCTACGTTAATTGAATGTGTTCCTTTATTGAGATGCAACACGCCTGTTTGACGATGTCTTCCAAGGATAGGAACTTCTTTAACGATGATTTTCTCAGGCACTTCTCTAATGATGACCTTTTTTCTTGATCGTCTATATGCCATTTTTCCTACTTAAAACACTTTGTGTTTTTGTTTGAGGTATTGAAATCCTTACCAATCTGACTCCTTTGCCAGAAGGTTAAAATAAAGTTGACTGGAATTTTACATGGTTAAAACTCGTCGCAAATTTCTTTTGAGCTTTTCTCCATCGTTGATTTTCAACAAACTTCCATACCAATGATCAACTTTATCTAAATTATCACCCCTGTTCCATCTTGTGTATTCTTCGTACAAATACATCATCCCTTTTCTTGATACTTTGTAGTCAAGAACATGGATTTTATTGATGATGGAAATGAACCTTCCTATGTTGACCCAATGGTTTGTCATTACCCTAGATATGAACATGCTACAAAAAAAAATGTGAGCGTTCGAAAACGCTCACATTTTTTGGGATTTATCCATTGGCGGCGGGAAAACCCCTACGGCAACGCCGCTTGCCTCTTTAGGGTAGCGGGATGAGAGCCGCCCTATAAGCAATGCTCAAAATAATACTCACCCCTGTTCTTCAATGTATCGCTTAATGATCTCAGTGCTAACATCCCCTGTAGTGATGGCAAGGTGTTTCCCAATATCAGACCTTATAGGAATAGTGAAAAGAAACGGCGAGTGTTAGCGAAAGCTCTTTCCAGAAGACAAAAGGGAAGCAACGGAAGAGAAAAAGCTCGCCGAGCATTAGCCAAATTTGACCTAAGAATTGCAAACATTCGTAATGACCATTTGCATTTTGCGACAAGGACTACATGAGAAAAACAGAACCGTAGGAACTACGGAGATAGCTGATCGTCATGGTGCAAGACCTGCATTGAGTGGGCAACTGTCTGGGTCAGAAGCCCCGCCGTCTTTAGCGGCGGGGTAGTTCACAAATGTCCATCTGTAAATGTGGACAAAAACATGGATTATTTCACGACGTATTTGATGCCATCCAAGATCAACCAATGAAGTGTTCTGTGGTCAACTTGACGAAATCGGTGCTGGCTTGGGTCAACATCAAGATCTTCAACCTTAGATCGACCCAGAAAAGGCTCGGGTGTAATAATGCGGCCTCTAAGGACTCTTTCTTCGCCATCTTGTTTGTCAAAACAAACAGTAAATGGTTTTCCCGCAGATTTGGTTAAAATCTCAGCAACCTTTGTTTTGTTTTCTTTGACTTCTTCTTGATACAAATCTGCTGAATACGAACGTTCAACAAGATGTTGCCCTGTCACGTACATTGGCTCTTCGTTATTGTCAAGATCAGCAACTTCAAGTCTGGAGCCATTATCTTTGACATCTGTCACTTTGGTGTAGTAAACAAAGGCCATCAGGTGACCTTTTTCAATTTTTGTTGTGTCAATAGTTTTCATTGTAACCTCTGTATCTGTCATGGTAATTGTCCTTTCATTATCGATACGGGGTTGTTGAAACTTGAGTGAAATCCAAAAAAAGAAGGGAGCAAAGTGCCCCCTTCTTCTTTTCCTTTTGGATTTTTTGTACTTTTTATTTTTTTAATTCTGGGACGGGCTTACCAGATTGTTTCGGCGAAAACAAATCAGATTTAACAAAAGAAGATCATCAAACCTTATTCCAGAAGGTGATCAAATCTTGTTTTTTGTCTACGCTGTAAGTGTTTTCAAATTGAAACCGAGGTTGGTCCTCGAACCCTTTCTCTGGCCGGGTCATAATCGTTTGACGATTTGATAGCCCTCTGCATAATCTAAAATCTAAATGTTAATTTTTAAGTATAATTTTGGGTAACCAGATTGTCCTAAGTCTCATCTTACACACATGACTGGAATTCACTTGTGCAAAACAAGCTTACTGGACTGGAGCCGCCTCCAAACCCTTCTGGCCGGGTGGGGTCCAAAGTGATGCATCGTCAGCCCATTCCGGGACCAGCAACCCACGTTTGCGAGTGTAGCCCAGCATGAACTTCGTTAGGCTGTTTCGTTTACGAGCATCATTTGTAAGCGATCTGAAAAAGCCAGTATTTGACATGCCGTAATAGTTTGCCAAATCCAAACCCAATGCTTTTTTCGCACGCTTTCGGAAACTATCCCTCCCTTCTTTGTTGAGCATTCCATCAACAAACTGTCGGACATAGCCTTGATGTTGGTTTGTTTGTTGCATTGAAACCTCTAGGAAACGTCGAAGCTGAGTAAGGTCACCAATCGAAGTCCTATTGGCATATTCCTCAGCACATTCCAGAGCATCCGCTATGTCGAATGACTCTCCACGAAACTCGCCATCACGCTTGACTGTCCTGTTCCACCACATGGCTTCATAGGAAGTCGGATTTGGCAAGTGTCTCATTTGAGTGCGACCAAATCCAGTAGCACCGGCGTGGCCAGAACCCATTTTAGAAAAATGAAACCAACGGAGAATTCTCTTCCCCTGATCCAGCAGACCTTTCACAGCAGCGTCCAACCGGGATTTGGTAGGGCCATGATCGTCATTGTCTGGATATTGCACAATGCTGTGATGCGGTTCACACATGATGTTTTCCTTTTCCTGCCATGATACTCTGTCATCAATCTTCTTGACAAGATCATTTTACGTCAAAAATTCCGAAGTGTAAAGCAAAACACCTAGATAAGAAAATGAATTATCATGAAGCGTTGAGTTCCTTTTTCAGACACAAACCACACACTCATGGGTGCATGGATGAATTTGTTTATCAAATGATAGACAAATATGCTCCAGAAAAAGGAGTTTCACTTGAAACAGGAGCCGGGCTGACAACCATCTTTTTTGCAGAACGTTCTAAAAGCCACCAAGCAATTTCTTTGTTCAAGCATGATTTCATGAACAAGCTTGACGATGTCGCAAAAGAAATTGATATCTCTTTGGACAACGTCAAATACACCCAAGGCCCATCTGACAAATTACTGCCAGTGATGGGGAAAAGAAAATACGACTTTGTTTTGGTAGATGGAGGACATGAATTCCCTATTCCTATGATTGATTGGTATTACACTCATAGGAACATCAAAGTCGGAGGATTTGTGATGTTTGATGATGTTTTGCTTGAAGCAGTTAATTACACATGCAGGTTTTTAATGGCAGACAAGCATTGGAAACTCATGGAAAGAAATCAAAAATGTGCAATCTTTAAAAAACTGTCTAATTACAATTCAACATTGTTGGGTTGGCCAGATCAAAACTTCGTGAGTGACTGGTTGAAAGTTTTATGAATCACATGGATTGTGATGACCCATCATATAGAAATACTTGTTTCTTTTACGAAACTTACCATTAACCCAAAAACCCCAACGACGATGCTCACGTCCTGTCAAAAGGATGGTCCAACATCCACCTTCATCAACTTTAACAGAATGTTGGTGAAGAGCCGAGCGAAACCGTACACTTCCCGGTCGCACTCGGTCCTCGCCATCTGGTGAAACATCTGTGTATCCGCCCCACAAACAAATGGCCCAAAAAGACCAAGGATGATCATGGGGGTGACGCAAATCGTCACTATGAAGCCAATGATGAATACGAATGGTGAAGAAGTAAAAATCAAACACCCATCGCACCATGTATGGACAGTTTTCAGGTCCAAGTTTTTGATTCCAATGCCATTTCTACATCACAACTTCTTCCTTTCTATCCGGGGAAAAATGAAAATATTCCGCAGTTGAGGACTCGAACCTCCGACCTCTGCTATGTTTACATGACAGCCAAAAGTGGCCACTTTTGACAGCACGTGTGCATTCACTAATTCAATGTTGTACACCATTGTCTTAGCTTCAACACAAGCAACGCTCTACCAACTGAGCTACCTGCGGTAAAAAAGGTGCGACAGGGATCGAACCTGCAACAAACACGAGGCTAGAACTCGCTGCTCTGCCAATTGAGCTACGCACCCATAAGTGGGACAGGCAGGAATCGAACCTGCAAGGCCGTTCCGAAAACGGCTGGCAATTCTGCCTCCCCAACAATTCATTGCATCCTGTCAGGACTCGAACCCATGCAGGCCAACAACAAATTGTTGGTTTGTGTGAACCAATCCACCTCTGTCCCACATTCAAACTCATTCATACTCCTTGATCAAATAAACAATATCTTCCCACTCCACCCAGTCTCCATCTCCAGAAACCACTTCACGTGCTTCAGCATGTGAATCACGAAATTTGGTTCGACCATATTCTCTGACTTCCATGTCATAACGGGTAAGAGATTTTAGTTCTTCGATAAGGTCTTTGATTTGACTCATCACGCAGCCTCCCTTGGTTTAAGGCACTGATACTTGCGGAAGATTGCACGTTGATGCTCTTTAATGGGCTCGGTCGCAATAGCCGTAAGCTCATTATCGAGATCAGACTCGTGAAAAGAAGAGAACTGAATTCCGTGCTCTGACAGGTATTTTTGTACCCGGAGCAACTTGGATTCATTCTTGACTGCCAAGATGACAAGATAAGGATGGTCTGGCAAATCGCCTAGACCGTATTTGGCAGTGGCGTTGATGGCGGCATGACAGCATTGTACCGCCTGCTGAGAGGTTGTCAGGTCTTCCCTGACAAAGATATAGCTGTAATGTTTGACGTTCTACGTGTCGGGTTTCATGATCTTCTCCTGTGTCAAAATGACAGTGAAATTAATGTCTGTGGCTTATTTATGCAACTGGTGTGCCAAACTCTTTTGAGTTTCACAGATGTCTCGAAGTATATCTGTAGCGGGAATCAAAAGCAAGCCCCCAATCAAAAAATTTCCCAAAATCATCAATTGAATCGATGTGCCAAACAACACGAAAGACACAATAACCAATAAAGACTTTAGTAAACACAGCATTTCATATGCCGGAAATTTCAAAAAATGAGTCTCTTTCAATCATTCTTCCATCTTCTGCACTCCATTTCAACCCATGTGCCGGGCAATAACGAACAGATTCGTTTAAAGTATTTGTGACAGGCACTTGGCTAAGATCAACACCTTGATGGGGGCAGGTCAAACAATTGACAATTCTGTTTTTGCAAAGATTTTGAAGTTTGCGAAAAGTATCAACTTGATCTGTGTGTGGAATTCCAAATTGGCGTACACAAGTTTTGATCTTCAGTCTTTTGCCTAAAATCTGATCATCAGGAACGCCAAAAACATAATGTGGCTTCCAATTAAGCAATTTATAAAAGAAATCAGTAAGAAATCGACTGTCTAAATGAAAATGATTTTCTTCTGAAAAATCTCCAACATGTGAACAAAGAACAGGCAACCAAAATAACCGTTTTCCTATTTTGGCCTTCAAGCATTCTACTTTGTATCTTTCACCGACAATAAGCGGGCGATCAATATCAGATACGCATTTTATGCTCATTGAGAAACAGCCCAATTTTTGGATTGCAAATTGTGAATTCGAAACTCTTTTAGAAGAGAAGGGAGGGCAAAAAATGCCTACGACTACATCAGAAGCTACTCACATTGTTCAAATTTGTCAAGAATATATTCAACTTGACAAACTTCAGGAATTACTTATTCGTTTGGATGAAGAAGTTGGTCAACATACTGACAATGATTCTCTCAAACAATCTTTGGCAATGATGCGAAGTTTGGTTGATTAAAAACCTTGTTTCCAGTCAGTGGCTTCACTTTGAATAATTAAAGCCACTGACGTTTTCCAATCTTCTTCAATTGGCGAAATGCATTCGTCAATGACATAAAAAAATCTACTCCAGCAAAGCCTTTGCGTTTCTGGTGAAGCCAATCTACTGCTTTCTTTAATGCTCCCAAGCTTCAAAGACAAAAATTCTTTATCTTCGTAGCTGTCTGGTATCACATCAAATATCTGATTAATGATGTCGATCAGATTTTTCATGTGACGATCTTAAGATCAGCCGCACCCGCAGTAACAATTCCATTGCCAAACTTTGAATTGTAAGAGTTTTTCAATTTAGGTTCAGGTTCACCTGAAAAAACAACCAATTCATCTTTGATGTCAACCGTATCAGTTGACAAAAACGGTGCATATGGCATCATTACTACGCCTCCTTCAGGAGTCAGCAAAAGTCGAATAGATTGTTTGAGCGTATATGTGTTTTCGGAAACTTCGACATCTGCAATGATGTCTTCGCCAGTTGTGAGTTTAAGTACTTTAATCATAGTTGAATATTAGAGTATTCCAAATAAAAAAGCCACCCCTTTCGGAGTGGCTTTTTTGATTCTTGAATAAAAATCAGTTCTTTTTCGCCACCTTCTTCTTGGTTGTTCGCTTGGTGGTCTTCTTTTTCACCGCCTTTTTCTTGGCTTTGTAAGAATACTGACCTGTTTTGGCGTCATGAACAAATTCTTCATTGTGGAAAAGACTTTGATACACAACGTTCTTGAACTTAGAGCTGTTGGATTTATATCCAGCTTTCAGCACACGGTCAGTGATTTCCTGCAAATTTGCAGGCTCCTTTTTCAGAGCATCAGCAACAAAAGCACGAAGCGGTCGATCATTGCTTGCACGAACAACAGATCGGCTTTTTGTTTTCTTTGTGGTTGACCCACCTTTGATCTTTGTCAACTTGTTGTCGATGATTTCAAGTTGAGCCAGAAGTTTGTTCCTTTTGTTTTCCAGATCCTGAGCATCAGAACGACGTTTTTGTAGAATGCTTTCGAGTCGTTCAATGGAAAGATTTTGTGCAGACACGTGTCACCTCATGAAACGAGTAACGGGGAATTTGAGTTTGTTCATGAAAACATTGTACGACAAAAAAAGAACTTGTAAAGCAACTTTCTCAAACATACAGAGATATACTTATTACGCATAGATACATGCGTTATGTGGATACTATTGCTCATTATTGCTTGCATTTTGCACTTGATTATCCAAATCGTTTTGATTTGGGCTGTGTTCAAAATCGAGCCAGAAACAACAGAACCAGAACCGGTGCCTGCGCCAGAGCCGATTCCTGTGCCAGAGCCCATCCCTGAACCAGAGCCCGAGCCTACGCCCGAGCCAGAACCGGAGGTTGTTTTACCACAACCTGAGCAAGTCACCATCTTGTCAATTATGGAGGATCAAACTGACATGAATTATATTTACACACTTGGACTGCCTGCTCTTGGAGCTAACGACGTTGTCAGTCGTGAACTGCACGTCATCGTTGATGGCGTAGAGGAAGTCCATGAAATTACGGATTTGAGCATTATGGAATGGAAGTTGACACTTCCAGAAGATGCTCACTGCATGGTTTATTTGGTTGATATCGACGATGCTGGAAACCGCTCTCCAGACGGTACTCATTATGAGTTTACTGTTATCGATGTTGTCCCACCTTCTGCTCCAGAGGCACCAGTTATTGTGGATGTCATTGAAGCACCAGTTGAAGACACAACTGATGACATGGTCGAAGAACCAATCGTTGAAGACGTTGTTGAAGACACAACTGATGACATGGTCGAAGAACCAATCATTGAAGATGTTGTTGAAGACACAACCGATGATGTGATCGTCATTGAAGATGACATGGTCGAAGAACCAATCGTTGAAGACGTTGTTGAAGACATAACTGACGAAATGGTTGAAGAGCCAGTCGTTGAAGACACAACTGATGAAATGATCGAAGAACCAATCGTTGAAGATGTTGTCGCTGATGACATGACCGACGAAATGACCGAAGAAGATAAAATGACTGAGTAATCTCAGTTTCTGAACAATCAAGCCCTCAAGGTCTTAATTGGCTTTGAGGGCTTTTTCTATTCTTGTAATGTAAAAATTTGGAAATTTGTCTTCAACGGTTTTCCAAAATTTCAAAGTCCCCTGAACACTAAGCAAAACTTTCCGTCGATTCTTGTTTTTGTTGACATTACATTTGATTCCATAATATTCACTGAAATACCGCTGAACAAGATTGGTCCCTTCTTCTCCCAACATTGTTGTATTAAGATAAGCATTTTTCTTGCCTCTTCCTGCCCAACCGCCTCCTTCCAGCCACCAAGTCATTAAACCTGTTGCTGTAATTTTATTGAGAATCTCTTCTGTAAGATGCCTTTTGTCATCTTTGTAAAGTAGATGATATAAATCAGTGAAGTTTTCATGACAAATAGAACAGCAACGATAAGTTACATTTTGCTGAGTCAGTTTATCAGAAGTAAAATAAGATTGCAGAATTGCAATTTTGTACCATAGCCAAACAGGATCTTTACTACGCATTGAAAGAAAGTAGTTTCGACCTTTGCTCTGCTTGTATAATGATGAACCGCCTAACACGGTTCCTGTGACAATTTGCTTCTGTGTTTCATCCATTATTCTATTTACGTTCACCAAATGCATTTTTTTACGATACTTTGGCGCACCGAAAACTAAAACAATATGTGTGAAGGTCATAGATACCTGTGAAAATGGCTTTGAAATCACAAAGCACAAAAAACATAGGATTTTAATTCCAAGGAGATTAACACTATGGCGGCTACATCTGTAACTGGCGTCGGACTTGGGTCTGCTGACGGAAAAAATAAAGGCTCTTCACACATGACACTTGGTGTTGGTCACTTGATCGGTCCACGAGTTATGGCTGCTGGTACTGCTACCCTTGCGGGTGGTGCTGCCACAGTTGTCCTCGAAGCAATGGACGGCGTTTCTGGTGACTACATTGTTGTCGTTGGCGATGCAAGTGGCACTGCTGCTGCAACCAGCGGAACTTTGGCAATCACTTCAACTGCCACCACACTGACATTGGCTGGAACAGGCACAAACTCTGTTACATGGGCTGTAATCAAGCTCGGTGTTTCAGGTGCTGGCTCTAGTACTGGCAACTAATGCCACGCATATTACCCTAGGAGTGGGAATTGTCTTAGACAAGACCTGACTCTCTGTTACCGACGCTCCCGGTCACCCACCGGGAGCGTTTTTTTTATTATGAGACGTAAATATCATGTCTTGAATTTAATTAGGAAAAAGCATGGCATCCGAAGGTCCAAATTTCCCCAGCACAGTAGCGAATGATGCATCAATTGGTACACAGGCTTGGACAAATACAAGCAATGTTACAGCAAATAATGGATCTTATGCAGTTGTTGGCATTGGAGAAGAAATCTCCAATTACATTAAAGCCACAAATTTTGGTTTCTCTATTCCTGTTGATGCTACAATTAATGGAATTGAAGTAACTTTCGAAAGAGATGCTGATGGTCCGGGAAATGCACATTCAGAATCTATTAGGTTGGTGAAAGGTGGAACTATATCAGGAGACAATAGAGCTTCTGATGATCCCGGTGATTGGCCTACCAGTGTAGCAGCAGTAACCGTTGGTGGTGTTGCTGAATTATGGGGACTAACTTGGACTTATTCTGATATCAATAATTCAAACTTTGGCGTTGTTATTGCTGCCGAAGAAAACGATAGAGAGGTTGATGCTAGAATTGATTACATAAGCATGACTGTTCACTACACTGAAGCAGACAGTGGGGATGGCACTGCTGGACTTAATGTAGCAGCAGGTATTTTTACAGATGGAACAAGCACTACATCTGTCAATTTAGGTTTCGAACCACAAGTCGTGATATTCGCTAGTGGATATGAAGCTGCTGGTGCCAATGCAGCTCG
>Ga0180431_10007771_pt1 | contig 12424 bp, 4 predicted proteins | sample SS_ome_11_FD_132459 | JGI IMG/M metagenome (GOLD analysis project Ga0180431, IMG submission 132459) | Hypersaline lake sediment archaeal communities from the Salton Sea, California, USA - SS_1_MS_1 metaG | ecosystem: Environmental > Aquatic > Non-marine Saline and Alkaline > Hypersaline >... | reverse complement strand
CATCTAATGTTAAGTCCTAAATATCACTATTCCGCAGAAGGACTAAAAAAAATGTTTAACCTGTTATATACACCAAGCAGGGTAAATCTTGGATACAAGGAACTTTGGTCTATCATGGGTTGGGGACAGGCGGTCGGCGCAAAAGGCACTGAAGCAGCGGCGGCAGGGTATGACTTCTATCGCCTGATAAACAGAGAGCCAGTTGTTTACAATTCACCAAGAATAGCGGAAGCGCTTAAAACACTCGAAAACGGTTACAAGTCCGCTAACTATGGTATAGCAAATGCATTTGCGATATATATAAGCTATCTTGGCCGCGGTGATATCCAAAGACTTGTCTATGAGATGAATTCCAGAGGGGATAGACGTGTAGAATATCCCGGTGAAGGATACGGTGGATACTGTGTTCCAAAAGACGGGCTATTTAACGTTTTTGTGGTGAAGCTTACTCAAAAGGATAAACTCAGGGATATGGGCGTGGATCCGCGTTTTTATGAAGACATAATTAATCTCGCGAAAAAACTCCTTGCCGAACGCGTAAGATTTGATAATGAATTTGATTGGGAAACGTATGCAGCGAAAGAGCTTATGCAATATGAAAAGCTTAAAGAATACGTAAGAGTAGAAGATGAGCAGCCTATCCTTATATTTAATATCACAAACCTCGCGAAAATAATAGAAGATATAGGAAGGCCTGATGCCACGATTTCAAATGGCGACAGTCTTCTGCTTAACCTGCTTTCGGAATGGGGACTTGAACCCGTTATCACGCAGAACGAACGAATAAACAGGATGATGCCATTTTTTAAGGCGTGGATGATACTTAAGAATCATCCCAAAAAAGTGAACCTTACAGCGGAATATAAAGCCATTACAGGAGAGGAAAATAATGTCGGTGACGTAAGATTTGCTTCGGGTATCAGGATATTTGAGATACTTGCAGGATGCTGTGACCACCTTATAAGACAATTTGATGATGAAGGACAAAATCTCGCCCGACTTTTAAGATTTGGATTTGATCCCGAAAACAAAGATCCTGAATTGAAAAATGCAGCTCTCTGGTTTATGGAGAAATCTAAAATCTCACATAATGACACAGAAACCATAGAGCGCTTAAAAGATGAGATGAGGGGTTTTGAACCGCCGGAGGATATAGCGATGACTGCAACAAGCGGAGTTGCTGTCGGAGATATTTTCAAATACACCTCGGACCGGCAGGTCTCACCGGAAGATATAGCTGTTGCGGTACAACAGTTTATAGCGGATTTAGGCCTTTCGGATAAACAAATGGCAGCCGCTTCAGATGTATTTGGCGCCACAATAACAGATTGGCCAAAACTCAGGGATATACCGGAGCTTAAAAAGCATCTTGATAGTAAAATAGATGTAAGAGGCTTAGATGGTAAAACATATAGCTATAAACTAAAAAGCGCAATCCATTATCTTGCACTAAGGCAAAGAACGATAGCAAGAAGCTACGAATCGGGACTTCAGGGTTGCGATACTGTAAATTTGGGTGTTGTCTCAGGAGCGCTTGAGAAATTTGTACGACAAAATATGCCTATGCTTGTAAAGCTTATGCTTAATGGCCAGCCGGATGAAGAACCAAAACTCATAGACGGTTCACCCGGGAGATCTGACCCGGCACTCAGGACTTATACAGATACTGATATAAAACTTTTCTTTGCGGTATGCGAAGCTGTGGAGAAACATGGAATATATAATGCTCCGGGATTTGGCGTAAATGACGGTGTGATGTTACGTAATACAATGCACCTGCACCGCGAAAGAGGGGCACAACTTCTTGCAGCCCTAGATAAAATAGCAGATTCCGACGAAAATGATGTTATAAATAATATCAAGAAAGCAGAGCAAATTCTCGTAGCAATAGAGAGCGGGATCGACCAAAACAATGAAGCGACAAAGTCGCTGCAGGATGAAGAGATGTACAGTTCTTGGGATAAACTACTTCCGAGAGATAGCTGGTTATCGGTTTGCCTTTCAAATCTTGCTGGAGGAATGCCGCTTTCGACTCTTGATTTTGGTACATGGCTTGCGATGGGCGGAATGTATGTGGTGGCAGGAAAGTCTGCTCAGGACATAGAGAACATAAAGGAAAAGTTTAATAAAGCAATAGCGGCAACGCAAGAAATAGGACCGCAAATAACAGCTCAATACAGCGATCTTATGCTCTCAAAAGAGGAAAGCGAAGATTGCGCAAGCACACTTATTATGTCTAAATATGAGCCGGAGGTAGGAGAATTTACTCAGCAACAGCTGGTTGAAATATCAAGCAAGGCTGTTGAGGCAAGTGCAACTCTTGCGCGTGAGAGAAGGAAAGCGCTAGAGAAGAGAGCAGCTGTTGCAAGGGCGCGAAGACTTACAACTGAAGAATATGGTAATGTACAAAGATCCCTTAGCGATAAAGCACGCGACCAAAAAGACATGGGCTCTTTCTTAGAAGAGTCGATAGCGTCTTGTAAGGACTCTCTTTCAACGGTGTTAACAAAATCACAGGCAGTATCGACCGGCGAAAGGACGCAGGATAATCTTGATGCGCTTAACAAGGGATATGGAAGCCTTTCCGCGCACATGAAAGCGGTATTTGATATCATTATAGACCGTTATGCCGGCAAATATGCGCCAAAGAATGATGCTAAGGATAGGGATATTCAAAAGCAATTAAAGATGGATCTTAATGATATCTTCAGCATCAATGGTTTTAACGTTGAAGCTATTAAAGAGTTCCTGGGGGGGTACGAATCTATAGGAGGCATTGCCCTCATTGCGCAGGCAGCGTCAAACTCCGAGAATGCATCCAGAGAATTGAACCTTGTTACAGAAGCGGTAGAATATTTCTACAGCCTTTATGCTATTGCACAAACGATAGAGCATCTGCAGATTACAAAAGAAGATGTCGATCTTCGTATGCTTTGGGACAATATAACCGTATTTTTTGCGGAAACCATAAATGACCATTTCTATGAATATATACCCTGGGCATATTCAAAAGGAACAGGATATCAAACGTTTTCAAAAGAAGAATTATATGCGTTGTGCGCAAAACATCACAAATGGCTCTATAAATATTTACGCGGAATTATGGTGAATATTACCGGTATATCCGACTTGCCAGAAGATGAACAGAACATTCTTTTAGGCAATGTGTCGGAATCCGGCGAGGTAACGAATGCCGCAGGATGTGATTATGAAAGAAATCCGGATGGCGCTGAACTAAATCCAGGCGAATCATTCTGGAGAGCTTATAACCAGCTTCGTGAAGTAACATTTATTTTAAATGACGGCCTTGCAGCAATGGAGATCATGAAAGAAAACCCCGACCTTAAAAAGAAAGATTTTAGACCAAATACAAAATATCCGACACCGATCGTATTTGATAATTTTGACCCGTCTCTTATCGACGCCGACAACAGGGTAAATATGGCGTTCTTGTTTCCTGTCGGAAGGACACACGTGTCAAAGCTTATAAGGTCAGCAGCATCGGTAAACGCAAAACGTATTGCGGAAGGAAAACTTGGCCTTAATGCCATTATTACTCGATTTGCGCCTATAGTAGAGGTTGACGGTCAAAAAGTAGTTGTATTAAAAGACGGACATTTTTATATGTCAAGGGATGAGTTTAAAGAGGCCCTCCGCGTATGCAAAGGCTATTCGGAAGAAGCAGCCGACCTTTACATAGTTGACCTTGAACAACAAGGTTCTTTTGTCGATGGCCGCATAAGAGTGGTTGCAAAATTTTCAAGGCCTGTAATCTCAACGAGTGTTGTGCCTTTTCACCATATGCCCACTTTTGACAATGGCGCTTTGGAAGACGCAGGTATTCCTGCAACCTGCCAATCATTATATACAGAATGGATTACATATGATAAATCCTGCTACGATGAAATGCTTCAAGGGACAGATGTCGAACTTCCTGCAGAAATAAGATGGCTTGAAGATTGGAATGAGCAATTTGATAATAGCGATGAAGAAATAATTAAGGTACTGATAGGGGGTAGTGAATCATCCGACAAAATTATTAAAAATAGTAAAAATGAAACGGTTGAATTCAAGGGCCTTCGCAAGTTTGCGCAGGGATTCATCGACCAAGATATAGAGCCCGTCATCATTGTAAAAGGCGCTTCCGAGTCCGGGGCAAGAGGGCAGAAGGTATTTCTTTTAACAACAGAAGAATCTTTAAAAGAAGCCGCGGAATTTATTTTTACTGTTTCACGTGCGCCGCAGAATGTGGTTATACAAAGAGTTATTCGAATAAATCCTGAATTCTGGGCAAGCGAAGAGTTAATGAATGAATTTGTTGACAGGCGGATTATTGAAAGGGGATCACCTGTTACAAGAACAAAGTATCCACGTACACCTTATTTTTGTTCTTTCAGAGTAGTCCCTTCCTCTTCAAACCCTGATGAAACCTATGATAATACAAGCCATATCATGGTTATGAACACAGAGATCGCAACGAATGTTGGAAGAGGTGGGTCTCTTGAACCGCTTATTAACCGTTGGATACACACAAACTATCAAAACATTATACAGGATATTCTTAACGATAATTCAGAAGCGTTTATGCAGGCAATAAACAACTCCGCTCCTAAGTTTGCCGAACGGTTTGAAAAAATATACGGACGAAAGATAGGGAAGGACATCTTAGGTACGCCATACAGCTGGATGCCGCTTGCATTGTTGGATTGGTTGGCAGAACCAGTATTTGAAAAAGAAGGGAAGATTGTTGATATAGAACCGGTTTATAAAAACGGTAAGCAGGTTGGTTCTAAAGTGATACTTCAGGATAGAAATGGCAAAAGGTTTGAAGGTAAAATAAAACCCGGCAAGGACGGCTGGCGAGTATACATGATAGAGCCTAATACAGGAATTGGTCAGATTGATAGAAGAACGTTGAGAATGGAAGAACTTGAGGTTAAGCGCGCCGCAAAAGATAATAATCCTGTGGATTGGGATGCGATTGAGAGTGAAGACCACATAATTTTGAATAACTGGGCTGACAGGGGCGGTGATTATGGTGCGGCGTTATTTGGTAAAGATTTTTTTAGGCCATCACCTGCTCTCAACCCGAATAGCGCAATAGTTGTGGTTACTCCTGAAGATTATGCCCGTTCAAAAAGCAGCGCTGTTTCTGAATTTAAACCTAGCGGCGAGTATGCTGATATATTGAAAAAGGCCTACAACACAACGAGAAAAGCATTAGATCTTACGGGGGAAGATTCTATTGACAACGTTTCTTTAAGCGTTCTTTTGAAATACTGTTTTGTGGAAAGCATAAAAAACAATTCTAGCTTAGACATAAACGAGATAAGAAAAAATATGTCTTCCGGTAAATAGTCAATAGCTGATTTGGATGCGTTCATTGCGCCTTTTATGGCTGCAACCGAATACACAGCTGCAATAGAGAACTCGTTTAAACAGATGTGTCGCAAAGAACTTAATATGACACAGGACGAACTCCACAAAGTTCTTTATTCAGATGAGTATATGCCAAAGATATGGGGCCTTGTGCGTGCTCACTTAATATCAGAATGGACCTGCCCAGAAGTAGAAATAATGCCTGGCACAATGAAGGTAAGCGATGTCAGAAAAATGATGGGTGATAAAAAGCACCTTCTTGCGCATACCCACTTGGATAATCCTATTGCAGCTAATGAAACGTTTGCCCTTATTTCGGATAGTGAAGGTTCAGATATGGGCGTAATAAGCATTGATGTATCGCGGCGGATTCTCGAAGGAAATTCATCAAGTCATATATTGGCATATGTTAAATTACCTGGCCAAAATAAAATGCGGCTTGTGAAATTTGACATGGAAGAACCGATGCAATTTGACGCGATCTGGCGTGACGAAACTTGTCCGGAAATTTCTTCAGATATTCCTCAGATAAATCCGGGGGATGTATCAAATATTGCGCAAGATAAAGCAAGGACATTGCGTGTTTTGGCTACGAGAGGTATCGCTGTACCTGAATTTTTACTCCTACAACACAATGATGGGGTAGAGCATATTAGAAACAGGCTTAGTGAATGGGTTGGTACTTTAATGGCAATCAAAGGAAACAGACCCATTGCAATATATGTTTCGCCAAACGATAGCACTCAAAGTATAGGAACGCGGCGCTTTATCGTAAATGAAGGACAATCCATAGACGAAATAGCAAAGTATATAAAACAACTTGGTGAAGACGTAATCGTTAGGAGATCCGTAGGCAATGTGATATATAGGGCGGGAGATGCTTCAGAACGTACAATAGATATGAGGTTTAATGTCGCCTATACCGGTGAAGGATATGAAGTTGTATCAGAATCTATGCTTGTATCCGACAAATCAGATGCTGAAACAGCATCTGTAAGAATGGGCGGAACGTTTATTGCGCCACAAGACGGTTATATGAATATTTATACAAGCGAGGGCGGTAATATTATTTTAACCAACGAGCAGTTAAAAGATATTCGTATACAAGTTGCAAAAGCCCTCGAAGGACTTAATGATTCTAGGCCGGAGACTGAATGGCTTTTATTCGCGGGTGTTGATGCGCGGTTGCAATTTGAAAATGATCAAGAAGTTACAGCCGTAATAATTGAGATTAATTCACAGGCAGCGGGTTTAAGTCATTCGTATTCGCTAACTAATAGAAAAAGAGATGAAAGTGGTTTTGAAACTACCGAACCACAGGTTGCAACTCCCGGGTTCTGGCAGTATCTTGCGCAAAAAATAAGGGCAGAGAATACAAAACCGATCAATGAAAATATTCAGCCAAAAGACAGGGCGGAGAGAACGCACTCGATAGCCAAACCGGCAGCAGTACATGTTCCTGATTTGTCACGCGCTGAAAAACCTCGGGCAACTAACGCAGTAAAGGCAAGCTTGCCTAACGATCACTTGAAGAAGATGAAAAATATGGTAGAGGCAATAGCGTCAGAAGGTTTTGATGTTAGGGCTTATCCTCCCGGGTGGAATACTATTTCTGTCGAAAATCAGAAAATGTTTTTTAGACTATTATATACGGATCTACAAGATAAACCAGAAGCCTTAAGAGCTCTTATGGTAAACAATTACCTGAACTGGCTTATGGATAAAGTATTTCCTGACATTCAAAAAGAGAAAAGAAACGGTTACAAAAATAGACTCTATCCGAATGAAGTCGCAGAGTATATAACTTCACATCTGATATACAATGCACCTTCACCGGCAAGCACTCAATTTTTACGTACAATTGACGGAAGATTACCGGAACTTCTGGTAAAGATTGTAGATAACAATTTAGACATGTGCCATCGCTTCTTCACCGATATGGCTATAGATCAGTCTCATCTTGACGCAGTTGCAGCCTTAGATACCTATATTAAAACCTATATGCAAAAATCAGGCACAGAAAAAGCAAAGGCGCAAACCGCCTGTGCTATTTCTTCAGATATAGTAAGAACATATCTTAAGAAGGAAGAAGAAGCTAAAACATATGATACTATGATAAGCCAGATAAACAGAGAGTTATATGCGCAACGCAAGGCACAGCTCCTTAAACAGGTATTCGGTGACAACCCAAGGCCAACACCTATGCTCGTAGAAAACGGGGAAGACAAGGTATTTGTGGGTACTTGTCCTAACAGAAAGTGCGATTCAAGCGCCTGCGGTTCTGACGCGTTGTATGCTTTACACCTTGATCCCGATGGCGGTATGGCTGTTAACTATCCCGTTCTATTTGCAGAGGGAAGAGAATTGGATACACACATGCCAGTTGCTACTGCCCGACGCATAGAAGAGAATAAAATTGCGCTGCGCGCCATCAGTAACATGGCTACAGAGCGGTCGCAAGATGCTGTGATAACCGTCTCTAATATAGAGGATCTATTCAGTGTAAAGAACGGCAAAGTATTTACTGATACGGGTGATCCGTTATATTTCTTGAAGTATGCGCTCTTTTTTAGCGGTATTATCGGTTCTGGTATAAACAAATTAACATTAATACAAGAATCGCTTGAAAAAGCTAAAGAAGATCCTATGTTTCTTGCGCAAGCATATTACGATAGCCTTACAGGTGAGAGGGAACAGGTTGCCGAAGCAATACTTGATGATATTTCCAAGTTTACCCGCGGTGGAGGCATCGAGATAATCTGTGACAACCATCTTGCTCCGTTGGCAGCAGGGTTTTCATCTTCGAGTAGCGCTTCCATAAGTACACTCAGAGCATTATATGCAATGGGAGGACAGAATGAACTACTTGATCCTCAGGTATCTGCTGATATTGCTTTGATATTCGAAAACGATATGGGAAGAGGTACAGGCGACCAGGATACAACAGGTACATTAGAAGGGATAAAAAATATTACGTACAGAGTTCAGGATTGTATTATAATCCGTGATATTGAAAATATTGCTTTATCGCGAGACATTATAGAGGAAATGGAGAAAAGAACAGTTATATTTGTTCCGGGAATTCCACGTGCGGCGAGCGCAGGAATAGGTGCTCGCCAGAATGCATATTTATTGCGCGAACCAAACGCATTTGAAGCTATACAATTGGCCAAGGAGCAACATAGACAAACACTAGAGGCGTTGAGAGCGGGCGATTTTACAAGGCTTGGCCAGCTTCAGTGGGAATACACAGAAAACCGCGCAAAGATTCATGCTGACGCGCTTCCTGATGAAATGAGAACGCTGTTTAACTGGCTGCTAGGTAAAGAAGCTCTTACTATTGGAGGGAAAGTCTTTGCACCACGTGTTGAAAAACCTCTAATCTTAGGCGGAGAACTCGCAGGTTCAATGGGAGTAGGTTCTTCCGCTTCATTAATCGCAAGTGACTTCGGGCTTAAAAAAGCAGATAGTGAACATACAAAACTTGAGTTAGCCTTAGGTGCTGCGATGAAAAACGCTCCATATTTTAAAAATGCATACTTACGCTATCTTCAGACAAGCGATAAAGGTCCTGGCTCCGTAACGCTGAAAGGGGTAGCCGATGAAACCCCCGACAATATTGATCGCGAGATCCAGGACACGACCGCTCTTGCTGACAAAGCAGGACGCGAGATACCGACATATATTGATGCGCGTTATACATTGCTTTTCTTTAACGAATTTTTCGCGGACGGCGAATTCAATGCTCAAAACGCCATTTACGGGGATAAGTTCGATTTTGGAAATAAAAAGATTAATATAAGCGGTCTCGCTTACGGGCAATATATAGATGCGGTCATTGTTAGAGCCAAAGAAAGAGAAGACAAAACAATTGCACTTGTTTCGCACAAGACACCGAAAAAACTTCTTTCTAAGCTTACAGCGCTTGGCATAAGGTTTATTCCAACAAATATTCAGAATCTCGTTGAAATGCGTGCTAAAAATGATGAATATCGTGAGCAATTCCAGCGTGAGACGTATTCAACTATGTGGCTTGCAAGACATATAAACGACGCTACCCTTAAGAATTCCGCCGCGTACAGGGTGCTGACCTTTTACCTTAAGACACACTTCGCACTCGATAATATCGGTACCGAAGAATACGTAGAAGCTATTTTAGCGGGTAACGTAGCAAAGCTAATACAGGGTTATTTAATGTATCGCCCGGCTATGCCTTACAATGCACGCAAGGACTACGAGAATATCGCCCCGACCCTGCTTTCGGCGTAAAAGGATCAAATCAAGGGGCCAAGTCTCAAATATACAACTTGCCATGCTGCTTATTGCATTTTGTGGATGAAATGATGGCAAGTTGTATATTTGAGACTTGGCCCCGTTTTCCCTGCTATTCACAGCACTTGATTTTTCAGGTAAATAACCAAAAATAGCTTGACATTCTTTTAATATATATACTTTTGTATATACAAAAGTATGATTGTGATGAAAGGAAATCTTTTTTAAGACGTTATATTCAAGTCGTAAATATACAAAAATTAGGGGGTGAGTAAAATGAGTAGGATTAAATTGACAAAACAAGAAAAAGCTATTGAAAATGCACTCTTAAAGGGTGAGTATAAAGACGTAGCAAAAAGTGAATTTAATTCAATAGCGGAAGCTATTGCAGTACGCAAAAAAGATGCGGTTTTAAATATCCGCATTAACAGCAAAGATTTAGCCAGCATTAGGCAAAAGGCTAAAAGATTCGGTGTAAAATATCAGACTTTTATCGCTGAATTGATTCATAGGGCAGCACGTCCTAATGCCTAATAATGTTAGAGCTTCTTGCTTTGCTATCTCATCCACAAACCATATAGGCAATATCGCTATACCTATTATCATATGAAGTCTTTAGATTTGCCGGCCTTGATATAGTGCCGGATGTAGGGATAAGTGAGGTAACCTCACCCGGGGATATTGCTAGGAGTGTGGTTATTACTACTCTTACTCTTTAGGTTATTATACTCTTAAGGATGGTTGTTTAATGTTAGTGTGATAGAGTTCTTGTGTTCAGGGTGAAAGGTGGGGAAGTTCCTGCGCGGGTGTTTGGGTCGTGTATTTATAGAGATTGGGATAAAAGATTGGGATTTGTGGGTAGCGGGATTGTTGTTTAATACATAGAATCTATTATTAGTTATATGGTAAAGGCGTGAAATAGTCACGTCTTTTTTTTCAACAAATAATTGACATTATCGTATAAAACATGTATACTTATTGATAAGTAATGAGATATTATACGGAGGTTAAATGAGTATAAAGGCACGGAAACTTATGAGTTTTTTCCAGAACCATGGTGGAGTGGTTAGATTTTCTGCCATACTAAAGGCAAGATTCCATCCGGATTCACTTATGGCTCTTGAAAAAGAGGGAAAGGTTGAAAAGATTGCGCGGGGTCTTTATAGGGTAACCAACTATACTCCTGGCTCTCATCCCGATCTCGTTATCGCATCGCTCCAAGCACCTAGAGGTGTTATTTGTCTTATTTCCGCTCTGTCTTATCATGAAGCAACAAGTGAAATCCCAAAACTTGTGGATCTAGCTATTCCGCAGGGTGCGCATGCAAATAGAATTAAGTATCCTCCTGTAAGATTTTATCGCTTTGCACCTAAAGCATGGAGAGCAGGAATCGAAGAGCATAAGATTGAAGGACACAATATCAAAGTTTATAGCCTCGCCAAAACAATTGTCGATTGTTTTAAATTTCGTAATAAAATAGGTACGAATGTTGCCAGGGATGCTCTTAAAACTGCTGTTACAGAAAAAAAGATAAACCCGAAGGAAATCATGCAGCATGCCAAAATTTGTCGTGTTGACAATATCATAAAACCTATATTAGAGGCTATTCTATGAAAAAAGGCATTAAGAACATACAGGCCTCTATACTAACCCGGCTCAAGAATAAGGCGAAGGAAATCAATCGTCCTTTTTCGGAGATACTGCAATATTATGGAATGGAAAGATTTCTTTTCCGGTTTAGTCAATCCAAATATGCAGGAAAATTTATTTTAAAAGGCGCGCTTATGTTTACGGTATGGCATGTCCCCGAAAGGCGAACAACCCTTGATATAGATTTCTCGGCACGTTTTGATAATCAAATAGCAAGTATTGAAAGGGTGATAAAGGATATTTGCAAGATTCCGGTAGCTCTGGATGGGCTTATGTTTGATCCAAAGACAATTAAGGGGCAAAAAATAAAAGAAAACGCGGAATACGAAGGCGTGCGCGTAAAATTTCGGGGCTTTTTAGGACGAGCGCGTATTTCAATGCAAATTGATGTTGCTTTTAGCGATAGCATATATCCTAAACCCATGATCATTGATTATCCTGCAATCTTGGACCTTCCTAGGCCTCATCTTAAGGGTTATCCGGTAGAAAGCGTGGTTAGCGAAAAATTTGAAGCCATGGTAAAACTAGGACTTTTAAACAGTCGCATGAAAGATTTTTATGATATTTGGCTCTTGATGCGTCAGTTCGATTTTAATGGTTCTGAGCTTGCCAAGGCGTTGAAGAGGACCTTTGAACATCGTAAAACTCGACTCCCCACGGATAAGCCTTTATTTACCGAAGAAATCTATGCTAAAACATCAGACCGCCAAACGCTATGGAATGTTTTTCTTAAAAGAGGAGATATTACGCATGCTCCTAAAGAATTATGCGCTACAGCCCGGGCTATTGAGGAATTTCTCATTAAACCGCTTGAGGCAATCAAGAATGGTCAAAATTTCAGCAAGAACTGGAAAGCTCCAGGATTATGGGAATAGAAGGGGGCGCAAGTGTCGGCTCTTATTATATACTTCTTTTGTGGTGGTTATTGATTTGCCCCAATGTAAAGGAGCTCTTTAAGTGAACCCAGGCGACATCTTACTATTTAAAGGCGAAGACGGTATATCTAAGCTTATACAGTGGGGTACAGGTAGTAAGTACTCTCATGTAGCTATATGTGTATCACAAGAGATGAATCTAGCTATAGAGGCCGTAGCAGGGTTTAGTGGGGTAAGAGCCAGGGATG
>Ga0180431_10007767_pt1 | contig 12426 bp, 11 predicted proteins | sample SS_ome_11_FD_132459 | JGI IMG/M metagenome (GOLD analysis project Ga0180431, IMG submission 132459) | Hypersaline lake sediment archaeal communities from the Salton Sea, California, USA - SS_1_MS_1 metaG | ecosystem: Environmental > Aquatic > Non-marine Saline and Alkaline > Hypersaline >... | reverse complement strand
TTCCCATGACCTGGCGGGCGGTTTTTCCCAGTGTGGCCAGGTTCATGGCCACGGTAATACCTGCGGCCTGGAGGGCCTGGATCTTATCCTCGGCCGCCCCCTCACCCCCTGAGATGATGGCCCCTGCATGCCCCATCCTCCTGCCCGGGGGGGCTGTCTGGCCTGCAATAAAGGCGATGACCGGTTTGTTGAATCCCTCCTGGATGTAAGCGGCCGCCTCCTCCTCCGCCGTCCCGCCGATCTCCCCGATAAGCACCACCCCTTGGGTCTCGGGATCTTCCTTAAACCGCCTGAGGTGATCAATAAAGGTGGTCCCCACGATGGGATCCCCCCCAATGCCGATACACGTGGACTGACCCAGTCCCGCCCGGGTCAGCTGATCCACCACCTCGTAGGTCAGGGTCCCGCTCCGCGATATCACCGCCATGGGGCCCGGCTTGTGGATCGGCCCAGGCATAATCCCCACCTTGCACTTGCCCGGAGAGATAATCCCCGGACAGTTGGGCCCGATCAGCACCACCGGCCGCCCATTCAAATACCTGGCCACCTTCACCATGTCCAGCACGGGAATCCCTTCCGTGATGCACACAATCACTTCCAGGTCCGCAGAGGCCGCCTCCACAATCGCATCCGCCGCAAAGGCCGGGGGAACAAATATACACGACACATTCACCCCCTCCTTTTCCACCGCCTCCGTCACCGTGTTGAATACCGCCACCCCCTCAACCTCACGGCCTCCCTTGCCCGGCGTCACCCCCGCCGCAATCACCGTGCCGTACTCCAACATCCTCTGGGTGTGAAACACCCCTTCCCTTCCCGTTATCCCCTGCACCACCACACGGCTGTGCTCATCCACCAGTATGCTCATAATCCTATCCCCACACCCTCAAGAAACCTGCTTCGCCACCAGCTCGGCCGCCTCCGCAAGATCTCTGGCTACCAAAAATTTCAACTCCGATTCCTCCAAAATCTTCCGCCCTTCCTCCACATTCGTCCCCTCTAAGCGCACAATCAGCGGCAACCGAATCATGTTACGCTTCGCCGCCCCCACCACACCACGGGCCAGCACATCACAGCGTAAAATCCCCCCAAATATGTTGATCAATATCGCCTTCACCCGACGGTCCTTCAGGATCACCTCCACGCCCTTGGTAATCATGTCTTCCGTAGCACCGCCTCCCACATCCAGAAAATTGGCCGGCTCCGCACCCGCCAGCTTGATCATGTCCATGGTCGCCATGGCCAGACCCGCACCATTGACCATGGCTCCAATGTTGCCGTCCAGCCGGATGTAATTGAGATGATACTTCTCCGCCATCAGCTCCAGAGGGTCCTTCTCCCTTAAATCGTCCAGCTCCACCAACTCCTTGTGCCTGAATAGGGCATTGTCATCAATGCTCACCTTCGCATCCAGCGCCATCACCTTGCCCTGCTTGGTCGTCACCAGAGGGTTGATCTCCACCAATGAGCAGTCAAGGGTCATGAACACCTTGTACACCTTCCCCATCACATCCATCATGGTGTGCGCCGCCCCAGGACTCAGAGGGGGATCAAGACGGTAAATCAGGTTCCGCACCTGGTGCGGCATCCACCCCACCGCAGGATCAATATGGGCCTTCAGGATCAGCTCCGGACTCTCCCTCGCCACCTCCTCAATCTCCATCCCCCCCGCCTGGCTGAATATCATGGCGGGCATGGCCGTGGAGCGGTCCACCACCATGCTCAGGTAAAACTCCCGGTCAATCTCCACGCCCTCCTCAATCAACACCTGGTTCACCACCACCCCGTCAGCACCCGTCTGGGGGGTCACCAGGGCCTTGCCCAGCAAAGACTCCGCACCCGTCACCACCTCGTAGGGGTAATGGACCACCTTCACCCCTCCCCCTTTGCCTCGACCCCCGGCATGCACCTGCGCCTTGATCACCCAGGGCGGCCCCGGTATGATCTGGGTCACCCGCGTCGCCTCGTCCGGTGCACTCACCAGTTGACCGTTGGGGATGGGAATACCCGATTTGCCCAAAATATCCTTCGCTTGATATTCATGTAATTTCATAGGCTTTTCCTTCCTCCCCTGCTTGAGCAGGGCATGGACTTTAGAACGAACAATCGTAATAGTTCCGGTCAATTGGTTCTCTATATCTAATGCCCTTTCGCCTGTCAAGGTCTTGGGAAAATACCCCCTGCGGGCCTTTCACCCCCTTAATCCGTGGCCCCAACAATAGCTCACCATCACGGTTTGGGGGCTATCCTGCAGGAAGAAAATGTGCTAAAGTTCCCAAAAACGGCCAAGAGGGCCGGCGGAGAGGATCAAAGGGAAAGAGGGGTCCCCAACCATGAACAACAAGGAATCAAGAAGCGGCCTTAATTTTATCCGTGTCATCATTGAGGAAGACCTGAGAACCAATAAGAACGGGGGCCGGGTTCACACCCGGTTTCCGCCCGAGCCCAACGGGTATCTTCACATTGGCCATGCCAAGTCCATTTGCCTGAATTTCAGCCTCGCCTCCGAGTATAACGGGCTCTGCAATCTCCGCTTCGATGATACCAACCCGAGCAAGGAAGAGACCGAGTACATCGAATCCATCAAAGAGGATATAAGATGGCTCGGATTTGACTGGGAGGACCGCCTTTATTACGCCTCGGACTACTTTGAAAAGCTCTACCATTTCGCCATCGAGCTCATCAAAAAGGGAAAGGCCTACGTCTGTGACCTGAGCCCGGAGCAGATCAGGGCCTACCGGGGAACCCTCACCGAACCCGGTCAGGACAGCCCTTACCGAAACCGTTCTCCGGAAGAAAACCTGGACCTGTTCCAGCGCATGAGGGCCGGTGAATTTGAGGACGGAGCGCGGGTGCTCAGGGCAAAAATTGATATGGCCCATCCCAATCTGAACATGCGCGACCCGGTCATGTATCGCATTGTTCACGCCCCCCATCACAGGACCGGAGACAAGTGGTGTATCTATCCCACCTATGACTGGACCCATGGGCAGTCCGATTCCCTCGAAGGGATCACCCATTCTATCTGTACCCTGGAGTTTGAAGACCATCGCCCTTTGTACGACTGGTTTCTGAACCAGCTCGAGATCTACCACCCCCAGCAGATTGAATTCGCCCGTCTCAATCTCACCCGTACGGTCATGAGCAAGCGAAAACTCATCCGCCTGGTAAAAGAAGGGTATGTCAGCGGTTGGAATGATCCCCGGATGCCCACCATTTCGGGGCTGCGCAAAAGGGGCTATACCCCCCGGTCGATCCGGGATTTTTGTGACCGCATCGGCGTGGCCAAGCGCGACAGCATGGTGGATGTGGCCCTCCTGGAACACTGCGTCCGGGAGGACCTGAACAAGCGGGCGCCCCGGGTCATGGCTGTTTTTCGTCCCCTTCGCCTGGTTATCGACAACTTCCCTGAAGGTGAGGTGGAAGAGTTGGATGCAATCAATAACCCAGAGGATCCAGGCATGGGAGTGCGCAAGATTCCCTTCTCCCGTGTCCTTTACATTGAGCAAGACGATTTCCTCGAAGACCCACCCAAGAAGTTCTTTCGCCTGGCCCCCGGCAGGGAGGTGCGTCTGAGATACGCCTATTTTGTCAAATGCGTGGACGTGGTCAAGGACGAGAAAACCGGCCGGATCGAGGAAGTACACTGTACCTATGACCCGGAGACACGGGGAGGCGGCGCCCCGGACGGCAGAAAGGTGAAGGCGACCCTCCACTGGGTCTCCGCCCCCCACGCCATTGAAGCCCGTGTCCGTCTCTACGACCATCTCTTTCTGAAAGACAACCCCGGTGATGAAAGGGAAGGCGCGGATTTCATAAGCCATTTAAACCCCAATTCCCTGGAAGACTTAGCCTCTTGTCGCGTGGAACCCAGCCTGGCCGGTGCCAAGCCGGGTGCCCGTTATCAGTTTGAGCGATTGGGTTATTTTTGTGTGGACCCTGTGGATTCTTCCGCCCAAAACCTGGTCTTTAATCGGACCGTTACACTGCGGGATACCTGGGCCCGGATCCAGAAAACACAAAAACGGTAACAGGGGAGTGGAAATGGTTCCGGGACTTGATGAACAGCTGGGACAGTTGGCGCTCTTGTCAGGCCGATCCTTAGGGACTTACTTGAAAGAGATCGAAACGGATATGGCCTCTGTAGAGTCTGAGCTGGAAGCTTATAAAGCCCGCTTCAATGAGCTCCTTACCAACCTTAATAAGAGGACCCAGACCCTTACCGACAAGATCATGGAGGCGGAAAAAGAGGTTCAGGGCCGTCAGGAGGCGGGGGTTTCACCCAAGGAAATGGAAACGCTGAGGATTCTTCTGGTGGATATCACAAAACATAGGGTCGTCCTCAATAACCTGAGGGTGGAGCTCACCCGATGGAGCGGCTTTATCCCCCAGCATATGAGGCACCTCTTTGAGGAGTGGAGAGTCCCTTCATGGCTTGTGGACCAAATTCCCGGTATTTCTGCAACAGGCACGGAGCCGTCTTCTATCAGCGCCGTCATAGGCCGTATCGGGGGCAAGGATGAAACCCGGGAAGAACCCACCCTGTCAAAAATCTGGGATCACCTTCGGACGCCTCTCAATTCGGAATTAAGGTTGGCCGACAGTATTGACGCCATAAAAGGATTGATCTCTTTTGCGTGGTTTGTGCAAATCATGAAAGACGAAGGACTTCCCCTGATCGCCGAGCTTGTCTGCAGAAAAGAAGCGGAAGGGGAGAAAATTTATGATCTCCTGTGCGATATTGAAGAGGGGCATTCTCTTCTGATGTCCAGGTTTTTAGAGGCCTCTTAGTAACCCCCTTTCCCTCCCCCTTATTTACCCTTGAAGTGGGGGGCGCGCTTTTCCAGTTTGGCCGTGATGGCCTCTCTGAAATCCTCCGATTTGAGCAACATACTTTGTACCTGCGACGTATGGTCAAGGCTTGACATAAGATCGCTGTCCAGGCCCTTGTCCACCACCCGCTTTGCCAGCCCCACGGCCAGAGGAGGCAGTCTCAGGAACATGGCACACCACTGGTTGACCTCCTCTTCCAGCCTCTCCTCTTCCACCGCCTTGGTCACCAGGCCTATGTGAGCCGCTTCCGCGCCGTCCAGGGCCCTCCCGGTCATGACCAGTTCCTTGGCCTTGGGCAGCCCTACGGCCCTGACAAGCCTCTGGCAGCCCCCAAGGTCCGGGACAATACCATAGAGCACCTCCGGGAGACTGAAACGGGTGTTGAGGGTCGCTATTCGGAAGTCACAGGCCAGGATAAGTTCCATGGCCGCTCCCAGGGCATAGCCGTGGATCTGGGCGATCACCGGCTTCTCCAGCCTTTCTAGGCTGTTGTAGGCCTGCTGAAAACGGCCCAGGTGATATCGGAATCCTGCGTGTCCCCGGTCGATCTTGCTGCTTCCCAGGGACTGGAGGTCGGTACCCGATGAAAAGGCCCTTCCCGTCCCCTTGATGACCACCACCCGGACCTCTTGCATCTCGTTGATTTCATCAACGGCCTTTCCCAACTCCAGGAGGAGTTCATGATTGATGGCATTGAGTTTGTCCGGCCGATTCAGGGCCACGCTCATCACGGCGTCCTTTTTCTCGAGGATAAGGGTGGTGTAAGCCATAGTCATCTCCTCAATAGACGTGCAAGCGCGGGTTATTGGGTTTTCGGGTTAATGATGTTCCTGAAGGCCTTAATGACCTGTCCCCTGCTCCATCCGGAACCGGGCAAAGGCGCCTTTCCTGAAAAGAGGTTGTACTGATGAATGAATTGTTGTCTCAACCTCGCGGGAGGGGGTTGTTCAAAAGACTCGGGCTTAAGCTCGTCCCGATCACCGGAAAGCCCCAGCAAAGGCCCCATGGTCTCCAGCAGGCCTGCTCCGGGTCGGCCCCGGACCCGGCCGTCTCCGTCTTTGTCCACAAAGGGGTCGGCCAGAAAGACCTGTTCCAGGCCCGCCTCGCTGATGAGGGGGATAGAAGTCCCGAAGTGGCTGTTTATCTTCTCAATAAAGGCATTGGCCAGCAAGGCGTGTCCGATATTTGAAGGATGAACCCCGTCCAGGCTGAACCCGCCCCCCAGAAAACGGGGGGTGATGGGGATGCCGAAAAAGACCGGAGGATTGGCTGCAATCTGCTCAAAAAGGGCGTGCACATCCACCACCGGCATTCCATAACCTTCACTTACCTCCTGGATGAACTCATTAAAGACCCCGGTCCGCTCCTGGACTAATTGGACCTCTGCCGCATCCAGCACGTAGTCGGGGTTTCGGAGAAGGCTTCCGTCATCAAAGCCAAACCGGATCATAAGCATCACCACAATGCTCGTATAGTCCCCCGAAGGCAGGCCGTAGTCGGAGCCTAGAAACTTGATCAGGTCCTCCCCGTCCATGAGAAAACCGATATTCGTCACATCCGGGATGGTGCCGAAGATGACCACCTTTTCTGTCGCCAATCTCGCCGCTATTTCCGTAAAGTCCCTCTCAAAGTCGGCCACAGGCGTCATTTGAGAGGCGTCCAGGTGATTAAAGGAGATGGCCGCGGAAAGGACGTCGTTGTTCCCGATCCAGCAAACAGCCAGGGGCAGGGCCAGGGACTCGGCCACTTCCATCTGGCTCCCCTGCCTCGGGAAGAGAACCAGGTCCGTCTCAGAAGCGATCTCTTTCACGGTACTGGCGTCGGCCCGGTCATAGAGGAGGGAATGCACGGTGGCCCCGGATACGGCAAGGTTCACGGACCGGAAAAACGGGAAAAGCCGGGACCGGCCATGCATGTCCCCCACCAATCCCGCAGGCCCGCTCTTGATCCAGGGTAAGGGAAAAGGAGCGCCCATCTGCTGGGCCAGGAGATGAAGATAGGTGAAGGGCTGGGTCCTGAAGCTCGCATCCGCGGATTGAACCCCCTCGCCGATGCTGTCGCCCATGCCTATCATGAAGGCCCCCGCCCGGGTACTGGGGGCAGTCAAAAAAACCATCCACAAAAGCAACCCTGCAACCGTATACAGGATAATGGACTTTTTCATGGTTAACCTCTCTGATGAAAGCAGCGGCCTTGTTGGCTGCGGTAATAGGCCCGCAGGCTAGCACCTATTTCCCCAGATGGCAACCCTCCCTTTTATCCTTTTCACTGGGAACCCCTTGTTTAAGGCTCTTCTTTGAATTCTTCATTTCTAATGTTCACGAACGCTACTCCATATATGGCCCTCAGTTCCCGCTCATTTGAATCGCTTGCGCAGTTCGCGCCGCATAATCTTCCCGCTCTCCGTCTTGGGCAATTCGGATACAAACTCGATTTCCCTCGGATAAATATGGGCGGCATAAGAGGCCTTGACTTGTTTTTGAATTTCCTCAGCCAGCTGGGGTGACGGCTCATAACCGGTTTTGAGGACCACGAATGCCACAACGAGCTCTGTGCGCAATTGATCGGGCTTGCCCACCGCCGCCACTTCCGCCACTGCGCGATGTTTCATAACCGCCGCCTCCACCTCAGCCGGACCGATTCTATAACCGGAACTGGAGATGACGTCGTCATTTCTTCCCCCCCATCAGCCGAGATATAGAAAATAGCCACTTTCTTGGGATCACCGGCATGCCTGTCAATAGCCTCATGGGTGATATTGAAATACCCATTCTTAGGCCAATCCAAATATTCATGCATACACTTGTCCCAAGAGAACTCCCGATACACCTTCTCATAGTCCAGCGTCTCAGTCATAATGAAGCAACTCCTACTTTTCTGTTCCCTCTCACCAATGCTTTGGATCCTTGAGCGCATATCACTTGTCCACTAATATGCCCTGCAATAACCGGACGGATTTCCTGAACCATCCAGGCCCCCCGGTTTTCATGAGGGATTGGATTTTGTATCATTTCCCGACAATGCTGGCATAATACTCCGGACGCCTATCATTAAATAAGTCATTCTTGTCAGTGAAAAATTTATTTCGTGCAGCATTGATATCGATCTCGTGAAAGACCAATTCCTCCCTTTCCGAGTCGGACCTGGCGATCACATCTCCTTTTGGCCCGATAATCTGGCTCTGCCCCGTAAAGGTCAATTTGCCACGGGGACGAATTTCAGTGCCCGTTCGATTGGCGGTTACTGAAAATACGGCGTTCTCAAGACATCGGGTCCGCATGGCTTCTTGGCAGTAATTGAGCACCAAATTGGAGGGATGACACAGCAGGTCTGCTCCTCCCAGAGCAAGCGTCCGGGCGACTTCCGGAAACACCCAGTCGAAGCAGATCATTAAGCCAACTCTGGCACCCCGAATCTCCACGGTGTCCAGAGGCGTATTTCCGGGATCAAAGTATTCTTTTTCGGTATTGAATAGATGAACTTTTCGGTACGTGTGGATCACACCATCTGGGCCGATCAGTAGTGCACTATTGTAAAGGTTGTCTCTTTCCCGTTCGGCAAATCCAGTAACAAGATAGACGCCGTTTTCTTGGCAAAGATGAGACAAGGATCTGACAGTCGACGATTCCGAAACATTTTCTGCCACCGATTGGAGTTCATGCCGATCCTCAAAATAGTACCCCGTGAAAGCCAGTTCAGGTAAAACCATGATGTCCGCTTCTACTCCGGAGAGGGCTGTACAGATTCTTTCCAGGTTTTGAGACGGCTTGCCAAATTCCGGGGAAAACTGATAATAACCGGCCTTCACTTAAAACCTCCGATATTATTTTGTCAACAACCTCCTCAAGGCGAACAATAAAAGGAACTTATTTATACTGCTCTTTTAATGACACGTCTAAGATTCTTGCTGACTTATCAAAGGTTTTCCAACCATGTTTTTCCCCTGACGGTATGAAATAGGACTCGTTGGCGCTGAGTATCCTACGGTCTTCGCCTACAAACATTTCTATTTGGCCCTCTAGGACAATACCGCACTGGTCAAAAGAATGTTCGTGCCCTGTATCTTCTTTTTCTGCACCAATTTCCATGCATACCATAATCAAGTTATCTCCAATTTCCGCCTTGCTCATAATACCTGGCCGGAACTCTTCCAATTGTAGGGTGCCTAAGTTCCAGAAAGTCATTTCATCCTCCTTTCATTGGATAGCCTCACGCCCGGATACCTTACCTTATAACAAATCGTTTGAATCGACGGCCGGATCGCCCATCGGCCCCTCCCACACCTCTCCAGCCAGATAGGGATCTCCGCTTCTATTTCTTTATCTCTACCCAAAAACCTGCCGGGTCATCAAGTATACTGAAATTTGGTATGCCCGCTTTATCTATAATCTCCCTTAAAATCTCAGGTGAGCTGTAGGCTCCTGCATCCTCTTTCAAAGAGCGGTCTCTCAGGGCTTTCATCCTCTTTAATTCCTCCCCGGTGACATATCGTCCGAACCCGCCCCCAACCAGGCCAATGCCCCCCCTTTTTAAAACCCTATAAATCTCTCCAAATACCCGCTCCTTATCTTCCCAACAATGGTATGAACCTCTGCTGATTACAAAATCCGCAAATTCGCTCTCAAAAGGCAAATCATTCGCATCACCCAGGACCGGAGTTATCCTCTCTGTCAGTCCTTCCCATTTAATGTTCTCGCACGCTACTTCATAGATGGCGCGCTCTTTTTCCAGGGCATGTATCTTCAACTCAGTGTGTCTGCATAACTCAATTGCAAAAAGGGCCGTGCCGGAACCGACATCAACGGCTATACCTCCCAACACACCATAATCCTCGACAATTTGCTTCACTGTAGAGACAATCGCTGCCGTGAAGTTTTCTCTGACCATTTTGTCAAAGCGCTTTGCCTCTGAAAGGTCCATCTTGGTATAATCCGCAGGTACATGCTCTTGAGCCATAATATTCTGCTCCTCTCAGTCTCTCAGACGATAGGCCCTTTTCCTATGCTTGCTGTGAGGGATGTCCATCCGTTCAAAACTTAATACATATCACAGACCACATCCCATCTCTATGACAATCCTTTCCCCTTATACTTTGCCGGAGGCAAAACCTCTTCCCCTGTCCCATGAAATGCCGCACAAACCCTTCGGGTAAGGACAAATATTTGCGGCGGCCCACCCCCAACCGGCATAAAGAATTCCACTTATTCACAGAAGTCAACAACACCCCCAACACGCCTCTTAAGGTTCGATTGATGTAGGCTCAACGTAAAAGATGCTGTACTCAGTCAAGGGGGCGAAATCCTCTTCACTCATGCTGGATAATATCGTGTCTGGGGAAGACAAGCCCTTTATATCCTGTTTGAAAAGGACTGTGGCTGAGTAATAACCCGTGGGTTTGGGATTGGCTGCTTCGAGAAAATCACCGAGTTTCGGGTTATGAATTCCCTTTGCTCTGACATGGGACATGAATTGAAGGGCGACCCCTCTCCAACCCATCAGGCCATAGGTCGCTCCCATGGATTCGAAACCATATACGGCTGACTTAAAAAAGCTCCCGGCTACCCACTTTTCTTTTATGCCGTTATAATGCTTGATATATTGACTTCTTGCAGAAACTGGCACCATCTCGGAAATGGTGCTCATGTCTGGGGCAACTTTAAAGGGCTTCATTCCTTTCGCTCCCTCTAAATCGCTTATAAGCCCCTTCGCCAAATCACTGAGAGCGGTATACGGGTTCGTGTTGGGTGAGATCGAAGACGGGCACCTGGCAGGATCGATCTGAATGGCCTTCAGAGTCGCCAACCGATTCGAGGGATGATTTACCAGAAACGCCATAGCAGCAGCAAGGTTTTGCCCCGACCGGTCCGGTTTAAAGATGGAGGCTAGCGATCCTTCAAGCGACGTACCGCAGATATCAAGGGATCCTGAGCCCCTGATCTGAGTAAGGACACAACTGCCCCCGTTTCCGCCTGGTGCAAACCAGCCACTTAGGAAAAAAGCGATATCGGACATTTCCGCCAGTTGCGCCTGTGTCAGGTTTGTAGATGTGTTTAGCAGATTGTAGTTCAGGCAAAGCAGATAGGTTCGGTTAAGTTCATAGATTTGCGGCCCACCCATCGGAACTCCCTGCTGATACATCTGCGAGGCATATGAAATATCGTAGTACATATTATCCAGCCAGACCTGATCCAGGAGATTAATACCAGAAGGGGAGTAAACCGGATCAGTAGAGCCGGATACTCCACGCGAGGTGACCTTCGCCCCATTCTCTGGCCAGCTCTTAGGCGCACAATCAGCCATCTTTTTCATGGCCTGGCTGAAAACCTCTGTCGCCGGTCCCGGAGACAGCCCCGTAGCATCACTCGGATTCGATGACAGCCAAATATAGAAGTTTTTGGGAGTGGCAAACATGGGAGAAGTTGAAGGTAGACCGGTCATTACACAGGCCTCTTCACTCACCGCCGTCTCTGCTTCACCTCTTTTTACCAAACCGTTGCTGAAGGGCACAACCCCGACGACAAGCAGCAGGATTGCCTGAATGAATCTCTGTTTCATAATTCCTTTTATCTTTCTTACCTATTTTATGGATGTCACGCTACGTCATGGTCCCACAAGGAAGTTATGTTTGCGGCTGTTTTAATGATATGTCTAAGATCCTTACTGACTGATCAAAGGTCTTCCAACCATGTTGTTCCCCTGACGGGATGAAATAGGACTCGTTGGCGTTGAGTAATCTACGGTCTTCACCTATAAACATTTCTATTTGACCCTCTAAGACAATACCGCACTGATCAAAGGTATGTTTGTGCCCAGCATCTTCTTTTTCTGCACCAATTTCCATGCATGCCATAATCAGGTTATCTCCAACTTCCGCCTTGCTCATAATACCTGGGCGGAACTCTTCCAATTGTAAAGTGCCTAAATTCCAGAAAGCCATTTCATCCTCCTTTCATTGGACAACCTCAACGCCCGGGATCAGGCCCACAAAAATCCGGCCCTTATCATGCGTTTCTGGATAAAAATGTCCGACGGCTTTTTATGTCAGACTGAATCCTTTTAATCAAGGCTCCTCACTGCGTGCCCGTTTCCGGTCACTCCTTGGAAAAAAAGGGGTTAATCATTGACCCCTACACCATGGCTTTTTGCCCCACTACCAGTGAACCGCGAATATTCAGGGCTTTACCTATTCCCCTTCTCCTTTTATGCCCCGAAATGATGCTGCATGAATTCGATAACTTTCGGTCTCACCGTATTGCGATGGGTAAACATCGCCTCATGCTCACCTCCATCAATTGATACCAGCTCAACATCTGGTACACGTGCCTCGTACATTTTTGCATTCGCTTCAAATCGTACGAGTCGGTCTTCAGTACCGTGAACCACCAAAACCGGCACGCTCAAATCTTCCAGCGGATAGGTCGTCGTATGCACATGAAGCGTATCCAATAAAGAGGCGAATAGGTCACTTTGCTGTTCGGAGCTTTTTCCGGAACTCAAAGGCGTACCCAGATATCCAGGGCGGCTCATAGCGATATAGCGGTAGCCAGGCTGGCCAATGGTTTGGACAAAAATCAGGCCTTGGTCCCATCCCCC
>Ga0180431_10007764_pt1 | contig 12429 bp, 15 predicted proteins | sample SS_ome_11_FD_132459 | JGI IMG/M metagenome (GOLD analysis project Ga0180431, IMG submission 132459) | Hypersaline lake sediment archaeal communities from the Salton Sea, California, USA - SS_1_MS_1 metaG | ecosystem: Environmental > Aquatic > Non-marine Saline and Alkaline > Hypersaline >... | reverse complement strand
TTAAATGTGGTATTTGATGCTTTTAAAGGAATTGCTATGATGAACGAACCTATCTACTGCATAAGATGCAACAAAGAAATGACAGACGATGATTGGTATTGTGATGAGCCTATATGCTTTAGCTGTTATGAGATACAGGCAGACATGATTTATGAGCAAGGAAGAGAAGAGGGATGGAAATGAATGACTTCGAAAATGATGTATTTGAGTTATTAAACTCCATAGTTAATCTGGATGATCATTCCACAAAAGACGCAATTTGGCATTTTGAAGAAAAAATAAACAGCTTTCGCAATAAGTACCAAAAAGAATTTGAAGCATGGCGAAACAAAAAATGGATAGAACAGCTTTTAAAAGAGCGAGAGGTTCAGGCTGAAATTTGCAATAAAATTAAGTGTTATCGTGATGATTGCGAAGAGAGGGTAAAGATTAAAAAAATATCCAAGCCCCTAGCATCTACAGAAATGCGCGACTTTGCCCCTTACCGTAGGGGTGAACACCTAAAAACGGAGTAGTGCACCGCTCAGGCTAAATATGATCGTCTCAGGTGCCATATAATTTTTACATAGACCCCTAATAAGTGTTAAGATAAGCTAAAGTCCCTAAAAAAGGAATTAGGCTTGGCATATCCATCTAAATATAAACCTGAATACTGCGATCAACTAATAGAGCACATGAAGCAGGGTAAGGCGCTTAAGAGTTTTGGCGCAGAGGTCAATGTTACAGAGGCAACTCTCCACGCTTGGAAAAAGAAATACCCCGAGTTTGATGAGGCACATCAGCTAGGAACATCTCACCACTACAAGTTTTTTGAACAGATGGGGTTAAATGCATTAGTACATGGTAAACAAATGAAAGTCGAGGTTGGTCTTTGGTATATATTTATGAAGAACATTCACAACTGGTCAGATCGGCAACAACAGGATATATCAATCAAGTCGGCAACCGGCGTAGAAGAATACCTCAAAGATAAGAAAAAGGAACAGAAGTGAACACAGGCATAATCGCTTTAATCGCTACATTTGCATTAATATTTCTAGGAACATTTCTTTTGTCAGCAGTCAACTGTTATTTACTACTAAAGCATCTAGACAAGAAATGTGAATGCAAGGAAGAGATCGAAGAAAAGGGTGGTTCTATTGCTATAACCAAGAGACAAATGAGAGCATATAGGCCCACAAAAGACGAGAATCAAAAGATGCTGGGATTACAGGATGATCCTTTCGAGGAGGATGAGGAATGAAAAAGATAGTGATTATAATAATTGCAATGCTTGTTTTAATTGGCTGTGGAGTATTTGTATATGATCATTACTTTAAAAGAGATTCTATTCATCACTTTCCATCAGCCTCTTAGCCTCCATGTCCGAAATATCCGCACCCATTTCAGCCATCTCTCTAATTGACTCTTCGTTAAAATACCCTTCAGATCTTTCGCTTCTTGGATTAGCTTTTTCCTTTCCGATCGGTTCAAGCCCTTTCTCCTTGCACAGTTGTTTATAGTGCGATTTACCCTTAACATATTCGCCTAGGCCAGGATTCCACCCTTCTATTACATTGTCACCTCGCACTTGCCCAACTTTGACAAACTGTGGCATACCTCCAATGACTTCCTCAACTATGTAGCAATCCTCTTCCTCACAATACAGGGCGGCTCTTTTAACCGCCTCTCCCTTAAAGTAAAATCGTTTTTTACCATTAGAAAATAAATAGCCTATTCGTCTCACTTCCAACACTCCTTGGTTACGTCTATTCTGACCTCTTTGACTCTTTCGATAACACTGCCCGCTTGCCAGAAGCCTATGAGCATGGCCATGGATAGCAAAATTAGTGCAAAGACATTAAGAGCATCAAGCAATTGCCTAAACATAAAAAAACCTCTCATTGACTGTGTTTGATTGAGTTAATAGTATTATAGTAGTACCAATTTTATCTAAACCATTCCCCTGGAGTCAACCAAATGGCCGAAGAAAAAGAACAAAAACCATATGAACTAGTAGACGAACTTTTAAAAGAGGCTAAAAAATACCGCCAAAGATTCGAAAAAAAATGGGTAGAGCAAGAGCGATTTTACGATGGCAACCAATGGAAATATGCCAAAAACCGTCCCGTTAAGAACTGGTGCTTTACTATCATAGAAGGCGAGATACCTATCTTAACAGACTCTAGACCCTCCTCTGCTGTAATACCTCAACAACCAGAGCAAATGGAAGATGCCAAGGTATTAGAATCTGCCATGAATTATGTTTTTGATGAGCAAGACCAGCAATTAAAAGTATCTGAGGCAGTTCGCACTATGCTTAAGACGGGAACCGGCTGGCACTACATTGATTATGACCCAGACGGCTCACAGGGCGAGGGTGCCATATTAATTAAAAACATTGATTGGAGATGGGTATTTGTAGATCCCACAGCAAGCGAGATAGACCAGGCAGCTTATGTGATACTCAAGATCCCGGCCAGGAAAGAGGATCTCAAACGGAAGTATCCCAAAAAGGCAAAAGAGATCGAAGAACTTGAAATGATGCAGTCATTTGAAGAGGGCAGGCAAACAGATGGTTTAAGGTTTGATGTGTGGGATGGCATAGGCGGCGTATCTGATTTCACATCTGAAACAGATAGATACATATCAGAAGACTTTGTAAGCGTTGAGGAGGCATGGCTTAAAGACTACTCCCTTAAATCTATACCGGAGGAGAAGACAGAAGAGGAGATAGCCAAGGAACACGATGAGATAATCAATGGGGTTAATCCCGATGTTCATAAATGGGAGAATCATGCTGCCCACAAAGAGGCGCACCAGGCGTTGTCAGATGAAATTGAGAGACAGTTGCAAGTACCCCAAATAGATCAAGAGACTGGCGAAGAAGTTATCGATCCTACTCTTGCTTTGGCGTTCGCAATTGTAACTGATCATTTAGAAATGCACGATCTTTTAGAAGAGGATAATCCGCAAGGCAAAGAGCCAAAATACAAAGACAACATGAGACTTATTGTCAAGTCTGGAGAATTGATTCTATACGATGGTGAGCCCCCAGTTAAAGATGGCATGGTTCCCCTGGTGCCTTTCTATTGTTACAAAACTGCCGAATCCATTTATGGAGTTGGTGAGATCAAAAACATTGTAGATGCTCAAAAGATGTATAACGATCTAGACTGGTCTGAGCACAAGGGTCTAAGGCTTAACGCTAATAGCGGGTGGGTTTTAGATGAGGAATCAGGAGTCGACGAGACGACACTAACCAATGATCCTGGTATTGTTGTCAAGAAAAAGGTTGGCACTGAGGTTAGCAGGATACCTCCTGGCCAGGTTAGCCCCCAGCTCGAAAGGGGCAAAATGAATAACCGTGAAGCAATGGAATCCATTTCTGGTATTCATGAGGTAACCCAAGGCAAGAGACCAACGGGTGTAACAGCCGCAAGAGCTATTACAGCACTTCAAGAGCAATCAATAGGCAGAATACGACTTAAGACCAGATATCTTGAAGAATACTCTCTTCTAAGGGAAGGTAAGCTTGTTGCATCTAGAATAGTCCATTATTGGTCAACAGAACGGAAGCTAAGAATCTATGACAAATCAGGACAGATACAATTTATAGATTATGAACCAGATGCAATTCAAAAGCTAAACTATAAGATCAAGTATGTTCCAGGCTCCACAGCAGGAATAGATAAGGGCACTATTTTCGATATTATGAGCCAACTATTTCAAAGTGGTGCAATTACCGCGAAGACATTCTTTGAGACCACAGACTTACCATTCAGGCAAAAGATATTAGATGATCTAGCTGAACAGGACGAAACGCAGGCACAAATTGAGGCGCTAATGGCGGAAAATGAGCAGCTAAAAGCTCAGGTAAGCGCTCCCCCTGTAAACATGGAAGTTGCAGGGGCAACACCGCCGCCAGTTGTTTAATCGATTCCAAGCCAGATGGCACAAAGAAGCTCGACAAGCATGGCGCTGCCCCCCGCGAAAAGCGCCACACTGGCTCCGCTCCTAAGTCCGACCAACACCAAAACGATCCCGGCAATCGCGCACAGGAGACCTATAGTAAATAGTATTTTTGATCTCAGTCTCATGACCTTATCTATCATCAACAAGCATGCTTGTCATCCTTGAATAACCTGTACTAATATCGTACTATCATATTAATGGAGTCACGACATTTGGTGACCAACCATGGAGGTAAAATGTCAGAAGAAACAAATGCACAAATGGAATTAGAAAACGCTGCAATGGAACAATCGGGAGATACTAGCGATGTTGATGCTTTATTAAAATCGCTTGAAGACGAGGGAGGAAACGAGGAATCTCCTTCTGAAGAGGCGAAAGCACCAAAATCAAAGACAACCGATTGGAACAGTGCTGTTAACGACACCCTGAAAGAACTTTCTGAGAGCAATCAAAAGACTTCCGCTGAGGATCAACCCAAAGAGGAATCTGAGGAAGTTAAGGACTTGACTCCAGAGGAGATAATGAAAAAGCTTAATGATGGTGATTTGAAACCCGAAGACAACGAGAGTCAGGAAAGTGCTGATGAGGGTATTACAATCGACTATAAAGGCGAAAAGATCACATTAGAGGGTGAGAAAGTGAAGGAGCTTGCTCAGCAAGGTTATGATTATACCCAAAAGACTCAGAAATTAGCAGAGGAGCGCAAATCCTGGGAGGCAGAGAAAAAGGCCGCCGAGGAGGAGTACAACATCGCTATTAAAGAGATTGAGGACTATAACAAACAGTTTGATGAGCAGATTGCAATTAAGCAGCAATGGGACTTTGTTCTAGATGCGATCAAGACGGATGATCCCGACTTATACGATCAAATCCAAGACAAGTACCAATCAACTGCTAAATTCTTTAAAAACCCTGTAGTAGATAGCGAAATTCAAAAGCTTAGAAAGGAGCTTTTAGATCTTAAAGCTCAGACCCAAGAAAAGGAAACTTTCGATACGCTTAAGAATTTTGACTCCGAAATGAACACAGTTAAGGACAAATATAAATCTGTGAGCATTATCGGCCTTAAACCAGACTGGGGAAAAGTAAAGACCAAATGGGCAGAGACTGGAAAGTCTGTAGAAAGTGTATTCTTAGAGATGTATGGGGCAGACATGAATAAGCTCTATCAATCTAAGCTAAAACTTAAAGCAGCACAAACACAGTCTCAAAAGAAATCCCCTACAATTGGATCTATTCAGAGAACTCCTGCACCTAGCAGTAAAAGCAGCAAAAAGGGCGGAAAGAGGACTACGTCCTATTTTGAGATCGCCCGGAATATACAAAGTAATCTTTAGGAGGAAAAATGGCACTTACATATAACCAAATTACTGCCATAACAGAGAAGAAATTTCTATCTCAATTGGCAGATAATATTTTTAATTCAAATGCGGTGTTGGCCAGATTGTATCGACCAGAAAAGCTTTCATTGAAGGACGGCGGTACCAAGATTGTTGCACCTATTATTAACACCAAGGCAGGTTTAGGCGGATCATTTGACGACTTAGACGAACTAAATACTTCTCGCAGTGACAATATCACAGCGGCCGAGTTCGACTGGAAACAGTATTATGAGCCTATCCGTATTTCTCGAAAAGAAATGCTACAAAACAACGGCGATGCTGCTAAACTAAGCTTAATTGCTTCTAAAATGAAAGTTGCTGAGAAGTCTTTTAGAGACAACCTAGGAACAGGCATGTTCTCTGATGGAACCGGAAATGATTCTAAAGACATCACTGGCTTTCAAGCAATGATCTCTTCTTCTTCTACCTATGGCGGAATTGCTGTTGCAGATTTTGCCGGATGGATAGCTCAAATCAAGCAGGGCTCCACTCCTGGAACAGATGAGGCATTGACTCTTGCCAGAATGCAGCAAGCTTATGGCGCTGCCTCAGAAGACAATGACACCCCGACCATGATCACTTGTAAGCAAGATGTATATGATCAACTGTGGTCACTATACCAGCCACACCAAAGACTTATCTCTGAGGAAATGAGTGATTTAGGTTTTGAGAATATCTTGACCTTTAACGGCGTCCCAGTAATTGTTGATTCTCACATGAAGGCCGGCTCTATGTACTTCATAAATGAAGACTACGCATTCCTTTGCGTTCATAGAGAGGAGAACATGAGAAAAGAGACAATCGAAAGACTAGAGACCTCCAACTCAATGCTTATGAGAGTATTCTGGATGGGCAATTTGGTTTGCAATAACAGAAGATTTCAAGCAGAATTGGACGACATTTCTGTTGCATCTTAATGGGAGGAAAAAATGAAATTAGTATTAACTGCAATTCTTTTTATGGTGTGTTTCAGTGCCAACGCATTGATTACAGCACCCTATTCTAGCTCTGTAGACAATACAGGGACAGTAACCTACAAGGACAAAGTGTTTATCATGGTATACGGCTCTAGTGCCTTGAGTGCTGGCCAGGTAGCTGTGCTAGACGTTGCAAATGACAATGGCGTTTATGCCAAGCCATCAAGCTCTGCGCTTGAGACTCCACTATGTGTTGCTGTTGAAGCAATCGCTGCTGGGGCAATGGGAAAATGCCAAGTATATGGCTACAATAGCCAAATACTATTTGCACACGGTGCTACTGCAGCAACCGCTGGCGAGCCAATGTACCTAGACACTGGGACAGCAGGCTATGTTAAGGCCCTAGGCTATAGCTCTGTCGAACCATACTACAAATCAGTAGGCATCTTCTATGATGCATCTGCCGCAACAGGTGCCGTAGAGGCATTTATTGATACCATCTAGGTTTTTCTCACTTTATTGGGGGGCAGCTATAGTCTGCCTCCCTTTGTTTTTTAGGCTCCAGCCTGGAGTTCCTATACGTTTTGGACAGGACATGCTGTTTTTGGCACTAATCTATCTGTCCATAGTTTTATTTGGATTTGGTGATCAAATAAAAAAGTATACCAAGATTGTAATCCCGCTAGCGGTCCTCTCTGTATACTCATTTATCAACCAATTTAACCAGGTCAATTACACGGTCTTGTATCAGTGGTTCTGCTTTAATGGTGCACTGCTTTTAATATGTCAATTACTATCACACAAGTTAAGAAGAGGGATCTTCATAAATGCCATGGCAATAGCGTGCCTAATACAATCGATTTGGCTTATATTGAACAGTTTGGGCATAGATCCTTATCAGATATTCTGGGATATTGTAGCACCCGGAAAGTATGTCAAGATTCACATCGGTGATGGGAAGATTACCTCTTATGTGGGCCATGAGACCGATATAGTAGGCAGTCTACATAACAGAACCCTATCCGGTGCTGTGATTTGTGGTACTATTGCCACACTTTTTAGACCAAAGTGGTTTTTCGCAATCCCAATTGCAGCTTATGCAGTCATTCTAACGGATAGTTCGATGATTTATTTGTCTACATTTGCTGCCATACTGGTTTATTTCACTATCAAATTCAAAAAAAACATCAAATACGTTCTAATTAACCTAGCAGTTCAGGCAATTATTTTTTTTAATGTAATTGGGGTATATGGCCCTAAGTTTTTACAAGATTCTGGTAGATTCAGGGTGTGGGAAAACACTCTTGTCTGGCTAAGCGGCAAAGATATTATGCTTGGTAATGGGCTAGGATACTTCTCACAAAACTACAATAGATACTTTGAAGCTCATAAGATTTTCAGACAGGCGCATAACGAATATCTAGAATATTATATTGCTTTTGGTCTGGTAGGAATAATAATATCGGCATTTCTTATTAGCCCTTTATTTTCTGCCCGTAAAAGTATTATAATAGTACCATGTTTAGCAGCTTTATTAGTGGATTCGTTCGGGAGCTTCCCATTCCACATTGCTGCGACGGCTTTAATAGGAATTATTTGTTACTGCTTGACAGTAACTGACCAAGGAGAAATACATGGCATTTACAGCGACACAAAAGGAACATAACGTATTTGGAAGTCTAAAGGTTAAGATTTTTGATCTAGATTTTGACAGTGTAACTGGAGGAAAAATTTCAACAGGTTTTAACACTGTTTTGTATGCAAACTACGTTCCTGGTGTATCAGATGATCATGGGATTGTTTATGTAAACTATTCTGACGCTGGCACAACTGCCTCAGAGGGTGATGTTTATGTTGACGCCGTAACTTCCGACGATACTGGAAAACTATTGGTTTTCGGTCGATAATTAGGAGGTCACCATGGCCGTTTCCTGGACAGGTTCGAGTTTAGTTACTGAACTCTCCACATTATTGGGTGATACTAGCGCAGGATTTCAATCAAAAGTCCTAGGATGGCTTAACGATATTCAAAGAGATATATGCGCTAGGCATGATTGGGACTTTTTAAGAGTTAAGGGCAAAAAAATCTTAACAGCAGAGGACGAGGAGCAAACCCTCATACCCTCCGCTCCGGCGCCCGCATTGACAGATGACCCAAACGAGGAGTTTACAGAAGATTTTGCTTCTGACGCTGGCTTTGTATATGACAGCGATGATACGGAGTTTTCAGGTGGGCAAGTTCAACAAGTGGACAATGCGCCTGCTGACTCAACATGCTGGGCGACGTACACAAGCAGCATAGATCTTTCTTGTGGTGGTGGCACGACAACCGGAACAGCGGCTGGCGGTGCTGCCATTGTTGGAAACAGGCTGGACCTAACAGGTGCAACGGTCAAATATGTCGATTACGATGCTGATTCAAATGCGGACTCCCAACAGACTGGAGCAATAAAGCTAAAGTTCACTCCAAATTATAGTGGGTCTCCAGTATCTAACTACGCACTCTTTTCTATAACAGAGACAAGCGGAAGCTCTAACAACCTTATGCAGCTGCTTCACATAACAAGCGGTGTTCTTCTCTTACAGGTGCGCGATCAGGCGGCAGGGGTTATTATGACATATAGCTCCCCAGCATGGTCGCCAACGGCCAGCCAGACCTATGAGTTCGAGCTAAATTACGACCTAACCGCCGGAGCCACACGGATTTTTATCGACGGAAATTTGCACGGAGTCGTGCAAACTGGGACCGGAACAAGGTCGTCTTCTATCGGGTTGCTGCGAGTCGGTAATAACAATGTCGGCACATACAACTCTGATTTCTACATAGAAGACTTTGTAGTTTTCTCAGCCGTCCAGCATACCGCCAACTACACTCCAGGTTATACCTTGACAGAAGGCAGGTACTTGGGGGACACGATAGAACTTCCACAGTTTGCTTATTCTGGAGATGGCTCCGTACAAACATGGGACGGCTTTACGGTATCAGAATCTGGCGACCCAAGATACATTTTAAATAGTCAGTATTGGAGTGGGTCCGCATGGGTAACAAGCGATGGAACTTTTGCACAGGCAAATACTGCCGCAGATGTGGCAACAAATATAGCCTCACTTGCAGCTGCGGATACTTTAAATGTTAAGATAAGAACCGACGGCGGTTGTGGCACACAAATGTCTGTATCCGATCTGGCAGTGGAATATACAGGGCAAATAAACGCTGCTATACATGCAGAGTTGGCGACTGGCGGGTCACTAACCGAGGGGTCAACATATGCATTTAAGGTTGCCTTCTATGAGGGAACAACATACACAGAAACAGAGGTTAGCCCAGAATCCTCTACGGTAACAACGGATGCGTCCCACAAATCTATTACATTGTCTGGTATAGCCGTTTCAACCGAGCCCTTAACTACCGCTAGAAGAATCTATGTAAGCAAAGACGGTGGAACATACTACTACCACAGCACAATAAGCGATAACACCACAACTTCTACCACAATAACGACTGATACAACTAGTACAGTTGAAGTCCAGGACACTCACAATATTAGAAAGCTTTTTGGCAATGTGTTTTTCGAGACCACTATTAACAGAACCCTCGAATATAAAGACATCGATCAGATGAGGCTTGTATTCCCAGGGCCCTTTAACAGCGGATCTCCTGCATATTGGTCGGCGCTATCAGAGGAAAGGGTGCTAATGTATCCTAAACCGTCTGATGCATACACTCTAAGCTTCTACTATTTTAGAAGACCAAGAGATCTGTATAACGAAACAACAAGTGTCCCAACAATTCCAGAATGGTTAAAGCCTGTTTTAAAAGCAGGCGTTATCGCTATGGGGTATGAATACAGAGACCGAGATGGTCAGCAGCAAAAGCTTCAAAACTATGAAGACCTGCTAGCACAATATATTTCCAGAACTGCCTCCACAACACATATAGCATACAGAGTTAGAGACGTAGAAGGAGATGCAGACGGATGGGAGATCTAAATGCCTTTAAGCAGACGATCCTCACAAAAATGGCAAGACTTTGCAATACCTGTAAGTTATAGGGTTGGCGAAACAAAGAACCGTCTAACCGATGCTAGAAATGTATATGTTTCAGGCAACCGCCTAGATACGCGTTTTGGCTTTTCTAGGTTTACATCATCTGAGATATCAGGCATTCAATCATTAAGCTTTTTTAAAGATACATCTGGTAACAAATACATAATTGCAAAGTCTGGATCCAAACTCTATTCAATAGATGAGAATGGAATATCATCTGAAATTTATGCAGGTTTAGATGCATCTGAAAAACACAGAGGAATTACACTCAACAACAGGCACATCATATCAACCGGAACTACGGGCATGTTTGCATATGATGGGACTAATATAGATCCATTGGGTATAGATGTCCCCAGTGCGCCTACCATTGCCGCCTCTTCTGGTGGATCAATTACAGCGGGCAATTATACTGTATCATATACTTTTTATTCAAGTTCAACTGGCTTTGAAACAAACGAGGGTGCTGACTCTAGCTCGGTTACAATAACTGGCGGGACTCAGACGATCGATGTATCTAATATAGCAATATCTAATACAAATTCTACAATAGATAAGGTCAGAATTTACTTAAGCAAGGATTCTGGCGATTCATTGTTTATAGTAGAGCAAAATTTGGGTATCGCAACCTATACTATAACGGAAGATTCATCTAGCACACAGACACCCCCAACTACGCATGCCAGGCCTCTTTCGGGCGGTTCAAAGTATATAACAGAGTATAATGGCAAGCTAACATATGCAGGCAATGGCACCTTTAAAAACGATGTATGGTTTTCTGAACAATATTTACCAGATGCATTTGATGATACAGACACACAGACTGTTTTAAACATATCTGGCGATGGTGATATTACTGCATTAGCGGTTGGATTTTATAGTAACAGTGTTTTAGATCCATATTTGGTTATATTCAAAAAGACTTCCACATACATCTACTCAGAAAGAGAAGATTTCCCCAGATTGGTTCAATTAAACCGAAAGATTGGATGTGTTTCACAGGAAACTGTTGAGATTAAAAATGGAAATATTTTCTTCTTATCTACTCAGGGTTGGAGGGCAATTATAGATGGAACCTTGGTTACTAAAGACGATAATGCTATTACTCTTGGGCTGGGTGACATTGATGATATATTTAAGCGTCCCGGCTGGGTAAATGAGATAAACAGGGGTCAATTTAATAACTTCTTTTCTGTTTATTATCCTACATTGGACCAATACATAAACTTTGTAGCGGAGGGTGGCAGTTCAGAATTTAAAAAAGCATATGTATACCAATTTCCAGTAGGTGGATTTGCTGTATATGATTTCAATCTAGACTTTGTTGATGCTATTTTAGGAGAAGATAGCTCTGGTGATGAGGTAATATTTATGGCCGATAGAACAGGCTATATATACACCCACTCTATCAAGGAGGATAGAACAGATGTTGATATCAACAACGCGGCTGACACTATTTCTGCTTATGCACACACTATCTGGCTTGATGGTGATGATATGGATGCATCTTTTAACTTTAGGGAGTTATTGATTAGATCTTTCTCTAAAGATACAATGACTATAAAGGCGTGGACAAATTACGACGACAGATCAGACCCACAGGAGTATAGCTATACATTTGATGATAGTGCTGGATTTGTTCTTGATGTTTCAGTTTTAGATGTTGACTCCTTTGGCCCTGAAAATAAAATAGTTACTTCAAGAGCGGATATTCACAGAGTAGGGGAAAACATTTTGATTGGATTTTATCAGAATACAGAGAATGCAAACATGGCATTAGTAAAGGCGCAATTAGATTTTTCTAAAAACGGTAACAGGAATTGATATTATGAGAAAATTTATTATTTTATGTTTTTTGCTTTGTGCGACCAGGATGGCATATTCTGCATGTACTACTATAAGCCGCACCAATGTTGGATCAAACTCTGTGTTAACCTCTAGCAAGTACAACACAGATTTAAATACTGCCTATACTGCTATTAACTCCTCAGATGGTGAGTGTATTCAAAATGGCACTATTTTAAAAGATGCTCTTAGCACCTCTGATTTTGGGGTTGTTTTAGATGGCATCACTGAGGGATGTAAAATAACTAGGTCTGATGCCGCGACTATCTCGGTAGGTAGGTGTA
>Ga0180431_10007763_pt1 | contig 12430 bp, 10 predicted proteins | sample SS_ome_11_FD_132459 | JGI IMG/M metagenome (GOLD analysis project Ga0180431, IMG submission 132459) | Hypersaline lake sediment archaeal communities from the Salton Sea, California, USA - SS_1_MS_1 metaG | ecosystem: Environmental > Aquatic > Non-marine Saline and Alkaline > Hypersaline >... | reverse complement strand
TTCGGCTATCGAGAAAGACTACCCCGCGAACGAAGTGAGCGGTAACCAGGTTTCTTTTTGCCTACTTTTTCTTTTTCTAAAGAAAAAGTAGGGGCGTTTCGGTCTCGTCGGACTGTCGAAAACTCGGCCGATCGATGCAGTTTGCCGAACCTATTGTGCGGGATATTACGCTCCCACGCGGCCATGCTATGTGCGTGGCTGCGTTTCCTATAGTGGGATTGGTCAATTAAGTAAAGATGTCCCCGGAATTCCAATTCCGGGTCGAAAGCCGGCCGCGTTTTGTGACCGTTTGTTTCCAGGAACGCCATCAATGTCTGCGCCCCGACAGTCTCTGCTCCTCGATATGCAAATATTACCTTTATCGCCTTGGGAACCTACCACCGCCGGTTAATGTCATCAACCAATAAGCCCTCGACGTGGCTGCGTGGCGAAGGTGTGTTAAACTGCTTTGGAGGACTTTTGGAGAACTGTTGTTAGCGCAATTCACGAATTGCCTCCGGTAAGGAGACCGATAACGCCCGTGGAAAAGAAGGCATCGATCAAAAGCTCGGACTTGATTCTGGCAGGTGTCGCAATCGCGGCGTTCGTTGCGGCATTGTTTGCGCCGTTTTGGGTCGGAGGTCACAGCATTTACTTTTCGGTAATCGAGGAAGGCTTTCCCGTAGCGGCCAATTACCCTTGGGACATATTCGCCGCCCGGTGCCTTGCAATGGGTCGATTTCCGCTCTGGAACCCTTATGCATCGGGGGGCACGGTTTTTGCCGCCAATCTCCTCGAGAGTTTCTTCTTTTTCCCACGGTGGATATTGTACATGAGTCCTTCCGTATTGCTTAGAGACGTTTATGTTATCGGGCGCTTCTGGCTGGGGGGAATATTTCTTTTTATTTTCCTGCGCCGCATCGGGTTAAAAAATCCCGGCGCACTCGCCTCCGTGCTATGCTTCCTTTCCGCCGGATATTTCACACGCTACTACAACGAAAACTACCTCACCATCGAGCTTATGCTCGGATTGTGGCTACTGGCTGCCGACGGCATTGCCGCACGTCGTACTATTCGCTCGACGCTTCTTTGCAGCCTGGCCGTCGTCGGCATAATCTTCGCCGGCCATCCGCCTGCGTCATTTCATACCCTCATAATGATGGGGCTATGGGTGATATACCGATCGGGCCGGGCTGCGCCTCGAGCGGTAGCGCTGTTTTTATTGGCCGGGATATTGGCAGCGTCGGCGGCCGGTGTACAATTGATTACCTTTGCCGAGTCATGGGCTTTCTCCGCCAATTATCACATTCCAAACCTCGGTCAGGCTCATTATGAATTGCGACATCTTGCCACTATAGCGTTCCCCTGGATTTATGGGAAGATGAGCTTCCTGGACGACTATCATCGACTGCCCCGAGAACTGGGCAGCGCAGGTTACACCGCCACCACCATCAGCTGGCTTCCCTATTACCTGGGTGTTATCCCGCTGCTTCTGTCCGGCGTATGCTTCCTGAAGATAAGGCGGGTATCGTCCGCAGCGCCTTTTTTCGTCGCCTACCTTATCATATCATTAGGGATTGTGTTCGGGCTCGATCCCTTCCGGCATCTTGTCGGCTTGCCTCTGTTAGATCAGATAGGAAACTATAAGCATCTCTTTGCACCCTTAACCTTGTCGGTATCCATAACGGCGGGGATGGGGTTAGATATTCTTCTCCGGGAAAACCGCCGGGATGCGCTTCGCGCGATACTCCCCGGAGTTGCCGCGCTTTGCGTATTGGGATTGTATGCGTCATTCAAGAGTTCGGCGGTGGGGAAATTTCACCTCCTCGCATGGGGCGTTGCGCCCATGGCGGCAGTCTGTTTGTTCTCGATGCTTCCATCTCGCCGTATCAAGCTCGGCGGCATAATCGCCGCATTGGCGCTGACGGCGGCGGTTTATCCATCGGGATACAAATACATGCACCACGCAAATCCCTCAGGAATGAAAGCCCTACCGTTTATTCGGTATTTGAGTGCTCATCCCGAGGGACGTTTTATTTCGCTGTATCCCCCGCTTTTTCCGAACCTGGGAATGTTATGGGGACTTTCCGACGTTCGTGGATCGGATGCCCTTCAGCCTAAATCATACTGGCGCACCCTTATCGAAATTAACGGCGGCGACGAGGTGGGAATGCACGCCTACTTTTTCGCCGACGGTCTGATCGGGCCGAAACCGGAAGAACTCGGGCACCCGAAGCTGAGAGACCTGGGCTTGACTTACGTTGTAAGCCCCGGCGACCTTGGCGGCGTCATAATGGTCCGATATCTCTTCAGGACGGCTGATGTTCTTCTCCCCGGCCCTCGATATTTTCACTGGCTGGTGTGGGAGATCGACGGCGACCGGCGGCCCACGTTGTTCACTCACTCGCCTATTTTCTTGAAGCTGCCGGAAGATATGCCCCAGCTTGCCGGAGATTTGGAGACGGGCGTGGCTTTCAGCCCCAATACTCCACCCAAAACGGACGGAGCTTTTGTGTCCGTAATCGAGAAGTCCGGCGAGCAACGCCGCGTCCTGTATTTCCGGCATATCCGGCATAACGAAAAGCAATGGGCGAAAGTACCGGCGTTGCCGAAAACGCCTCCGGGAGCGGAACGCTACCTGCTGGTGCACCCCGGCGAGGACGCTCGGCACGACTGGGTAGGATGGGGATTCAGAAGCGCCGATGGCGACTACGCAGGATTCAAACCCGCAATAGGTGGGGAAATAACCGTCTACGAAGCACAAAACCCGCCACGGCAGACGATACTTATAAAACACGACAGGTTCGAGATCCTTCCCGATCCCGATGTAGTGATGCGTTTTCCGGACGAGTATGCCGTGGATGTCGGCGGGCGCGATGGAAAGTTAATGCTGAATTTCCTCGCATATCGTCCAGGCTGGCGCGCATGGAAAGGCGGTCGTGAACTCAAAATAAAAACCGACCGAAGCGTTACGCTCGAAAATAAAACCGATAGTATTTTGCTTAAATATCAACCGGTAAGCTTCGCCGTCGGAATTTGGTTGTCCCTGGCTTCGGTGATTTTCGGTATTTTGGCGTATTTACGCGCGCCAAGGCGATAATGCCGTCCTCCCGCGTAAAAGTCTTCTATCTCGGCTAATCATCGCAGATAAGGTCTACAAGGGTTAGGTCGTCCCGGTGGATCGCTTCGTCATCAAGACGGTATCCCAGGCTTTTTTCTATCTTGCGGCTGTGCAATCCTTTAATTTTTTCCAGTTCTTCCGACGAGTAAGCGGCCAACCCCCGGGCGAACTCGACCCCGTCCGGCCCTTCTATCGCTACGGCCTCGCCTCGCTGAAACTTGCCTTTAACCTTGACGATGCCTTTCGGCAAAAGGCTTCTGCCGCGCTCGAGTACCGCCGTCCGGGCGCCTTCGTCTATAACAAGCGTGCCGCGCGGCTTGTGGGCGCAGGCTATCCAATGCTTTCGCTTGGACAATTTTTCCCCGGTAGGCGGAAAAAGCGTCCCGATCGACTCGCCTTCGAGTATGTTCCCGATCACCCCGGGCTCTCTGCCGGAAGCTATGATTGTGGGTACGCCCATCATACCGGCCGTACGCGCCGCTTCGACCTTGGTGATCATGCCTCCGACGCCCAACTCGCTGCCCGGCCCGCCCGCTATGTCCAGCAGGCGCTTGTCTATCTTATCGACGGTCGATATCAACTCGCCGCCTTCCATCAGCCCTTCCACCACGGTCAGGATGACTAACAGGTCGGCGTCCACGAGCGCCGCCACCTGCGCCGAGAGCGAGTCGTTGTCCCCGACCTTTATCTCGTCTACCGCGATGGTGTCGTTCTCGTTTACTATCGGTACTGCGCCCAGTTCGAGCAGGAGGTTCAGTGTGCGGCGCGCGTTGAGGTAGCGCTTGCGGTCTTCGAGGTCGTCATGCGTCAAGAGCACCTGCGCCACCTCCCGGCCTTTCGATCTGAAGACATTTTCATAATGTTGCATCAGGTGCGGCTGGCCGAGCGCGGCCCATGCCTGTTTTTCGGTTATCCGGTTCGGTAATGCGCTTTCGCCGAGCCGCATGGCGCCCGCCGCCATGGCCCCGGAGCTGACAATGACAACTTGCCTGCCGTCCCGTATCAGCGAATCCACCTGCCGCGCCAGAAGCTCGAACACTATCGAGTCCAAAAACCGCCCCTCGCCTTCAACCTCGCGAGTCAGCAAAGCGCTGCCGACCTTCACCACAAGACGACGGACGTCGCCAAGCAACTTCTTTCTGTTCGTACGACCCATCTTTTCCCCTTGCAATGACAATGATACAGACCGGAAGGATTTTTTCCAAGCACCTCGGAATGGGAAAGCAACAGATCCAGTTATATCCTAATCTAATAGAGGAAAAGGTATGCCGACTTTACAATTTATGCCATGGTGCCCGATAGACAAGAAATATAAAGTTGGCGAGATAACGATTATTCCTTTCAACCGCGATGAAAAAATGGAAGATTTGGACGAGTTCTCCTCATGTCAGATAAGGACCATCCTGAAGGTGTATAAAGATCTCGAAGGCCATCCGGTTAAAAAAGTTGCATTGGTAAAATACGGGGATAATGAAATAACCGCCGATATAGATAACGATCAAAGAGAGACTACTCGTGAACTTGTACAGATTGCCTGTTTCTGTGGATTAGCAAATCGTAATTACTTCAAGCGGAGTGGTAAGGAATGTAACTCGGATTGTTTTACGTTTTATATACAAGAATTTAAGGATGATCCAATACGCGCAACCTTTGTAACAAGACAGCGCGTAGGTGTTGCCAAAGATCATCGTAGATCACTGGATGAAACGATCTTTACCATTCCGCTCCACACGAGCGGTATCGGATCTATTAGTCTCGATGAGAAACTTTTAACTGCTTTGATCAAGTTCCGCGATTCGACATCGGAGACCGACTGGTCACGATGGCTTAACGCCATCTCTTGCTTCAACCAGGCCAACACCAATAATTATTCTGTGCTTTATCAAACCGAGTGGGTATTACTCTGTAGTGCATTCGAGCATTTACTTGATGCAAAGTCAAATGCCAAAGATGTTGCCCGAAAATTTTCTGAAATTCTTACTTTTTGCCGCCCTCTTTCTAAAAACGATTGGAAACGAAATTCATCCAAGTTGAAAGAATCAAATGAATCTCTGCGATATGAGTGGATGAGGGAATTTTATAAAATAAGAGGTAACTTTGCACATGGTAAACTGAAAATAAAAAGAGAAATTGCATGGACTCGACTCGAGCATCTTGTCCTTGCAACAATAGCTTTCCCACTTGTTATTCACAAGCTTTTAGCTAAGAAAGATGATTATTATTCTTTAACCGAAGATGACAAATGCCAAATAGAAATTTTCGAGCGGTTAGCAAATGAGAAATTCTTGGAAGACCCTCCGAATCAAGAAGAGGGAGGGGATTCTTGGTGGGAACATTTGATGAAAGAATGCAGTTTTGAAAACATGAGGAATAGGGCAAGCGAAATGTTTGATACCAAAATGAACTCATAATTGGGCACCACACCTTGACCGGAATGAAATGAGGACAAGGTGTGTCACCCTGAATAATTTCGAAAATCGAACCCTTAAGTATCGCGATGGCCTAAGAACACATTATGCCCGCGCAGGAAGTGTTCTTCGGGGAAGCCGACGGCTTTTTTTGCAATAATGTCCTGGTCGAAGGGGTTTTTGTGGAATTGCAGCTTTATCGATTTTATCGGCCCGAGCGCGAAGGGCCATGAAATAGTTTGCGGCGGAACGGGATAATCCGTCCCCTGGATAAGCCTTTCCTTGACCACCGGGGTGGTGAGGAGCCTTTTCAGGTACGGGCCCCGGTAAAGGCTTGTGATGGCGGATGTGTCTCCGTATAAATTATCGAACTCGTTCACCAACCTGACGAAATTCGGGAAATACTCGATTCTATGAAAAAACCCGCTCGTCCCGGCGTGGCCCGCGACGACCTTGAGGCCGACTTCGAGCGGCAGCCGCAAGCGCTCGGGGTCACCGAGAGTTTGATCCGTAACGAATATCGTATGTTCGTATCCGGTATGGCTGGTCAACACCAGCCCGTGCTCTTTCATGCGCATGTAGAACTTCTCGTACCGGATGTCGGAGGGATCGATATTTTGCGAAGGTGGCACCCACTTGACGCACACCGCGCCCGCTTCCGCGCACTTATCGAGCTCGTCCTGCGCATCCGGGCGGGCGGGATGGATGGCGGCTCCGAAAAGAAACACGTCCGGGTGACGCCTGCAAACCTCGATGGTCCAATCGTTGGACACAAACGCCTCGGTGCGCGGGTCGGGATTGCCGTTCGTATCGTATAGTCCTTCCATTGCGAACAGAACCACCTTGTCGGTATACTGCGCTTCTCTCACCTGCCGTGCGAGTCGATCCGCGTAGGCGATGTCGAATTCCTCGTCGCTCGCGTCCGGGCCGACTCCCAGAATACGGCGCAAGAGCTTGAAGCCGAACCCCTTACGCTTGTCGGCGCTTACAAAGCTCTTGTGCTTTTCACGGTCGGTAGCTACCAGATGCGCATGAGCGTCTATACGCAGTCGTTTTTCATCACCCATCTTTGCGACTCCCTTAGGTATAAATGCCAAAGTTTTGATTTGTCAGGTAGGGGTATATGCCGCTCCCCTACGAAATGCCTCTTTAAAGAATCGACTGGGAAAAATCAGTCTCGCTTCTGTGGTTCCCAGCGCTTTTCGGATTCCTGCCAACTCCAATGCCACCCAATTCCTCTGCCTTCCCTGTTTATGTTTATATAGCTGCCGGGTCGCCCGACCGTACCGGAAATCTGAATCGAGCTCCACCTCTTGGGGGCTTTGTTTTCGATGAATACTATAAGAGTCGATCCCACGCACGAGCGATACACTTTTACGTTGCTTGATCCGCCCAATATGCTTAAAAGCTTCATGGAGGTTTCTTCAGGTCCGAATTCCACATAGTACGTCGCGGTTGAGCGGTATTCCTGGATTGTTTTGGCTCCGGCGGGCATTTGCACTCCCCATAACGGGCCTTTGCGCTTTTTGGCCCATACCGTAGTAGTGGATACGGTCACAGTTATAAAAAAAGCAATACACGCCAGGGCGACAAAATAAACGGCTTTCTTTCGGCAAACTTCGTTTTGCGGCATTAAATCACCTCGTTTCGGTATCAAAGATATATTTTACCGTTTTAGCGCCTATCGTCAAATGCACCATGGGACAGCATGGGTGTTATGGAGTTCGAAGCTCGTTGACAAGAACCGCGCCGGTTATGCATACTTTGTGTTGTGAAGTTCGCCTTCGGGCGGGTTGATATGCAGGCGGGTGGAATGGAGATGTCGGTCAAACTTTTCGGTGTGGCGCTGGACGCTCTTGACGACCCCGAGCGGGTAGCGCTCAAGCAGGCCTATATCGAGGCAAGCGCTACGGGCCGGCTCCGCCCCGGCATGCCGCTCGACCCTTATGACGCAATATCGCCGATAATCGCCCAACGCCTGGCCGGTTCGATCGAGCTTTGCGGCAAACTTGACCTGCCGGGTTGGCTGACCCCGAGGCCGCCCGTCGAGGACGCTCACCTTGTCGATTCCGTAAGGTATCGCGAATTTATCGACAATGATGAAATTCGCACATGGGCGGAAGAATGCTCCCGATTTGTCGAGCGTGTCATATTGCCCGATGTGCCGTGCATGATAGCCGTGGATCACGCGATGACCGCGGGGCCGCTTCGAGCGTTGGCGTCTCGGCACGACCCTCGCGAAACTGCCGTTGTAATAATAGACTCCCACTTCGACGCCATACCCGCCGGCCATCGCGCATTATCAAAAAAACATCTCCCGTGCGGAGCCGCCAATTGCGGGAGCTTTCTTGCGGGACTTCTTGATGAGCGTGTGATATTGCCGGAAAACCTGTTCGTGGCGGGCGTTTCCGACTATCCCATCCCCGGCGTCGCAGACGTTTACCGCAAAGCTTACAATTCATTCATCAACCGTGGTGTAACCGTCATCCCAAAAATCGAAGCCGACGGATCGGCGCTTATCGAAAAGCTCGAATACGCGCTGCAACGTAGCGATTGCAGCCGCCTGTATGTAAGCCTCGACGCCGACGCCGGCGCTTGCATGTGTATGAATGCCGTCCGATTTATGGACACCGAAGGGCTCGACGAGGAGACGATTATCGGTCTTGCACGAATGATGAGAGAACTGCTAAACTCGGACAGGTTCGAGATCGCGGGCCTTGATGTAGTGGAAGTGGACGTACATCTTTTGGACCTCGCGGATATAGACGGCGCGCCCGATCGAACGCGGCGGATATGCGCCGATTTCATAACCACATTACTGGGGAAAGATATATGATAAGGCGACGATTTAAACCGGACAAGGAGATGCAAAGACGGATACTAAGCGCCCTGGTGCGCATAGTCGGCCCCGACCGCGCTAGCGACAACCCCGCCGTGCTGTATTCGTATTCAGGTACCGCGATGGTGTTTCCGAAGGCGATGCCGCATTTTGTGGTAAGGCCCAAAACCACGGATGAGGTACGGCGCGTGCTGGCGGTGGCAAGGAGACACATGGCGCCGGTGACACCCGTAGCGAGCGGCTCGCAGGAACCGGGAACTTACCCCTGGTTCGGAGGCATCGTTCTCGACACCATGGCCATGGATCGCATCCATAAAATAGACGAGGCCGGTGGATATGCCGTCATCGAACCTGGAGTCACAATGGGCCGGCTGTCGCGAGCGCTCGAAAAAAAGGGATTGCGATGCACTGTGGGATCGTTCCCGCCCGGGATAAGCGCACTCGGAAATTACCTCATGACGGCGGTCAACTCGCACCGCACCCAGGGGCCGCTCGACGACATCCTCGGCCTCGAAGTCGTGCTGGCCGACGGGACGGTGGTGCATACCGGCAGCAAGGCGTTCGACCACGCGTACCCCTCGGTAAGCTGGCACCTTGCATCAAACAGCTTCCCCAACATAAAGAACCTTTTCATCGACGCCGCCGGCACCCTGGGCGTCGTGACCCGGGGCGCCGTACGAGCGTACAGTCTTGGCGAAGCGCGTACTATGCCGTTGAGCATTTTCGACGATTACCCGACGGCCCTCGAATACATGATCCGGCTGGGACGCGGGAACCTCGTTCAGCATATATGCTCCTGGCATTGGGTGCTGTACACCATCATCGACCACCTTGGCCGCTACGGCCGTGGCGCTCCAGCCGACGTGCTGCTCAAGAAACCGTGGGAGAAGCCGGACGACCGCCCTTATATCGTCGTGGTGCCGTCCATCGCCGGATTCAAGGAAACCGTCCGGGCGGCCGAGCTCACCGCCGAGCGGATAACGCTCGAACTCGGAGGCCGGATGTGGACGGACGAATGTCGCGAAAACTGGCCCGGCGCTTGGAAATTCTTCGCAGACCATTACCGCGATCACAAAGTCACCAACCAGTTCATGGGCGGATACGGCGAAGGATTGGCGATGATGCCCATCGTTATCGCCGACCCCAAGTGCATAGCCGGACTCGAAGAGTGGGGGCTGAAGTTCCTGAGAAAATCGGGCCTGAAACTGGGATTGACATACTATAGCCATGCAGTGGATCAAAGCCGCGCCATTTTCTTGCGAATGACGCCGTTCATCATGCCCGATTCCTCGCCCAAAGAAGTCGAAAGAGCTGTCGTCGCCAGGCGGAAATATCTCGAGCAGGCTTTCAAGCGATACGGCGCCGTACCCGTGCGGCACGATTACGGCCTCAAACCGGGGGAAACGCTCGCCAAAACCGGTGGGCACGGGAAAGCGTTAAAAGCCGTTAAATGGGCCCTTGATCCGCAAAATATCCTCAACCCCGGTATGAGCATATCGATTTACGGCCGCCCGCCTGCCAAGCCTAAAAAGGAGTAATATCCCATGCCGCTGGATCGCGAAGCCGATTATGTATTTTATCTTTACACTTGCAATCGATGCCGAAGTTGCGCGGTTGATCAGTCGCCCGATTTAAGGCCGTTATGTCCTGCATACGCGCATTTCGGCTATTTCACTTACTCCGGCGGCGGGAAGGGTTACGTGGCGCAGGGCCTTCTGGAAGGAAAGGTGAAACCGTCTCAAGAGGTTGCTGTGCCGGCAATGAGCTGCCTTCTGTGCGGAGCTTGCGCGCACATGTGCCCACCGGGTTTCGATACGATGTCTTTCGTCCGCGACCTGCGCGATTATCTGGTCTGCCGCGGCTTTTACATCAACGACAGACACAGGGAGCTTTTAGATGACGCTCGATCCGGCCGGTTATGGGGCAAGGCCGTTGCGATGGATAAGTTGCCCGTATATACCGGCGAGGAGGAATTTCTGGTTTTTCTCGGATGCCGGGAAAAATCTCGCGGAGAGGTTGTCGCCCCTGTGAAGCGTATACTGGACGCCGCAGGAGTGACCTGGGGTGTGCTCGAAGAAGAGCCGTGCTGCGGCGCACCGCTCGAAGACCTGGGTGACATTGCCGCCTTTGAGGAACTTGCCGCGAAAAATATCGAGCTTCTCAACGCATCCGGCGCCGAGCGTATCCTGGCGCTTTGCCCCCATTGCGCGGCGACCATGGCAAACGATTACATGAATGTGGATGATCTCGAGGCGGAAATCGTGACTTTGCCCCGCCTGCTGGACGAGCTTTTGGAAGAAAACCGCATAGATTTCTCGACCGGCGAGCAAATGGCGGTGACTTACCACGATCCTTGCCGCCTGGGCAGATTCCTCGAAGAGGTCGACGAGCCACGGCGAGTGCTTGACGCGATGGGAGGGGTGGAGCTTGTGGAAATGGAACGCTCCGGCGAGAGCGCCTGGTGCTGCGGCTCGGGCGCATGGGCGGCGGAAATCGTGCCGGAGCTGGGGAAATTCACGGTAAAGGAGAGATTGGCCGAAGCGCGTTCCACCGGGGCAGATTGTATACTCACTGCGTGCTCCTATTGCACCGGGTTTCTAAAAAAATCTTCGAGGGGCAAACAGAAGGTTATCCACCTTGCCGAATTTGCGGCGCAAAAAATAAAGCCTTAAATCCGCAATTCAAGCGGGAAAGGGGAATGAGATGTCGGAGGAACTATTCAAAAGAATGGAGAAATTCTACAACTCCAGCGAGCTGGCCCAAAGAGTCACCAAGCCGCTTAAAGAAGGCGCGGTCGCCGAGGTACAGTTCGACGATGATCCGGAATCGTATATGATGATCAAGGAAAAGGGCCGTAGCGTTTTTCGCAAGGGAAAACCTAAAAAGCCGCAAATATACTTGAAATTCACCGAGGGAGCCGTCGATTACCTGCTCGAGGTGAAAGGCTCGGACAAGAAAGCCACCGAGGAATACGTTTCCCGTTTCAGCGAATGCATCCTTGACCCCACGGACGAGCGACGCGTTGTGTTCAAGCTTTGCGCCAACGTCCTGACCGGCGCGCGTATGGGATACTTCGGAATGATGCTCCAGGGAGGGAGAAAGGCTATCGAACTCGTCAGCCGGCTCGGGATAAAAATCCCGAAGCGTTTTTTGAAGAGCAAATGATCCGTTGGGCGCGCGTTCCGGCATTGTTGGCGATAATTTTATCCCAGATTTTGCGTTTGACATTCGGACAAGGATCATTTGTACTAGCCACTATTTAACCTGACACATGAGCCTCCTCATTAATGTCAGGTTAAATAGTGGCTAGTTCAGATAATCCAAAGCTCCCTTTTATTTATCCTCCTTTTCTTCATCATTATGAATATATTTTTCAAGTCTTTCTTCCTCACTATTCTTGCTCGGTAAATTGATAAGTTTTCTCATACTGCTTCCTATTTCACGGTATTTATTTATTCTGAAATTTATACTATACCTCAAATAACGAACCCCAACAATCATTCCAATTATTAGCAATAAAAAAGGTATAATGACATAACCGTGCATAGATGTAAAAAGAGCAAGTATGGCTATTACACCTAAGAATATACTTATTATGTCATGTTTATAAATCACGGCATTTCTACTCTGATAGTGGAAAATATGCTTCAAATGTTCCTGTAGCTGAAGGAAGGGGTGAAAGACCTGGCCCACACGAAATTCCACTCCAATCAGTGCCAGAAAAATAGCTTCCACTAACATAACCATAACCACCTTGAAGTGCAGAGGTAGGCCCTGCCCAAGATGCATATGGATCTTCGCTATATGCAATGACTCCTTCGAAAGATGCGCCAAATGAAAGTCCTTCTGAGGGCCCCGCGAAGGAATATTCCTCGCATTCCCATTTTGCTATAAAACATTGCTTATTATAACCTGTTGAAAATCCACCAATTTTCGGGACCGTGATTGTTCCCTGAATTACATAGCCAACACTAATTTTGGGTATTGTTTCAAGAGCATATTCAATTGCTTCATTCGTTGATCTCATCTGCTGATATTGGAGTTCTGGATTAAGAATTAAAGCATCCCATTGCAAACCACTTT
>Ga0180431_10007762_pt1 | contig 12430 bp, 3 predicted proteins | sample SS_ome_11_FD_132459 | JGI IMG/M metagenome (GOLD analysis project Ga0180431, IMG submission 132459) | Hypersaline lake sediment archaeal communities from the Salton Sea, California, USA - SS_1_MS_1 metaG | ecosystem: Environmental > Aquatic > Non-marine Saline and Alkaline > Hypersaline >... | reverse complement strand
GAAGCGCCGCGCCCGCTCGCACATCTCTTCGGTGGGCCCGCCCCCGCCGTCGCCGAACCCGGTGGGAAGCAGCGCGTGGTCGTACACCCCGCTCTGGCGGTTCGCGTCCATGGCGCTGCGCAGATCGCCGAGCTGCACCTTGCCGTTGTAGCTCGCCGGACACAGGTGGGCCAGCACCTCGCTGCCGTCCGGGCCACGCCACCGGAACAGGGTGTGCGGGAATCGGGTGACCGCGGACCAGCGCAGCTTGGTCGTGAAGAACGAGTCGATCCCGCCCAGCTTCATGATCTGCGGCAGGCAGTTGCTGTACCCGAACACGTCGGGCAGCCACACGGTGCGGCTCATGTCCCCGTCACGCAGGGCCGCGAACCTGTGCTGGCCCAGGACGAGAGCGCGCGCCAGCGCCTCGCCGCACGGGATGTTCACGTCGCTTTCGACTTCGAGGCCGCCGGTGGCCTCCCACTGGCCGGAGCGGATGCGCTTGCGGATCTGCGCGTGCAGCGCGGGCGCGTGCTCGCGGATTGCCTCGTAGAGCGCGGGTTGGCTCTGGATGAACCGCATCTCCGGATACCGGTCCATGAGCCGCAGGGCCGTGGCGGCCGAATGCACGCCCTTGCGCCGAGTCACGAACTCGGGCCACAGCCACACGAGGTCCAGGTGCGCGTGCGCGCACAGGGCCGCATGCCCCTGCCACGCGCTGCCCCGGTAGCGCGCGTACACCTCGGACAGGCCTGCCAGCAGGGCGTCGAGCCCGCGGGTCTCGAACGCGTCGCAGCAGGCGTTCAAGTCTCGCAGCAGGCGGCGGGCCAGCACGCTCGCCCGATCGAGCGGCGGCTTGTGCCCGGCCGTGCCCGGGGCCTGCCACCCGTCCCGTTCGAGGAGCTCCTGCAAGAGCTCCCACAGGCAGAGCATGTCGTGATACGCCTGCCAGAACCCTTCGTGCCTGTACGCGATCCACGCGCCGTCGAACCGGCACCCGAGCTCGCTGACCCGCCGCTTCGGGGTGTTCAGCCAAATGCCCGTCTGGTACGTACCTGTGTCGAGCCACAGCTCGCAGGCCTTGTCCGGCAGCACGCAGTACGGGTGGGCCACGTCGAGCCCGGCCCAGGGCGCGCCGTCGATCCAGGCGGTCGTCTCGCCCTGCACGTCCCAGAAAAGCGCGCGCCGGCCTCGCTGCGCGCGCGTCGCCCGGCCGACCCGCGCGCGGAACCACCGCTGCTGCCAGGTGTTGCCCGGGCCGCCGAAGTGCTCGCCGGGCCGCACGGGCTTGTACGCCTGTGCGCGGGCGCGGTCCAGCGGTACGGGGTCGTCGCGCACGAGCCCGCCCGCCACCTCGACCGGCTCGCGCCCCTCCCAGACCAGCTTGGCCAATCGGTTCACAACGGCCCCGATGCGCTGGGGAATGAGTTGCGGGAGCAGGTGCTCCGGCTGGCCCATGAGGTCGCCTCCCGTTCGCGTGCGAGTCCGGGCGGATTCGCCGGCGGCCCGTCAGGCAGTGGGCCCGCGGTCCCGGCGACCCGCGCCCGCGACCCTACCCCATCCCGCGCCCGCGCGCAATGGGGGCGGGTCCAGGATGCCGTCAAGAGTTCTGTGTAAGAGCGGGGGTGGGTTTGGTGGGGCGGTATTCGGTCTCCTCGAGTCGGATCCACACGAGATACATGCGTCGTTGCCAGGTGTTGGGGCGCCGTGGTAGATGGCCGCGGCCCCGGCGAGCGTTGCCCGGCGATGCAGCTGCGGCGCAGATGGTCGGCGAGGTTCCTGAGCTTGTGAAACACGCAGCGCTGCTTGGGCACGTGCGGATACACGGTGTGCAGCGCGGCCTCGAGGCCACCGTGCCCGTCGGTGACCACGCACTCGAGCCGCTGACCGTGGGCGTCGCGCCGCCGCAACCCTCACAGCGCAAAGGAATCGCCTTGCTGTTTTTTGCTATAGTCTCTTCAAAACACTATTTTCCCTTGCGCCGACAGTGGATCACCAGCGCCCCCTGCGGCTGCACGTTGCAGCCACCCTCCAGGGCTATGCGCAGATAGCGCCCCTCCTTGCGGATATTGCCAGCCCGCACCTTGCGCCACGAACCAGAATTCGACAGCACCGACACCCGGTGCTTATCGGCCGCACCCTTCGCCGCCACCAGCAGCGCGCCGTCCCGGGCGGTGGCGGTCGAAACATTGACAAGGGTGACGACCTGCTCGCCCGTCTCCGGATTCTCCTGCATCAGGGGCGCCACGTCGGGCGCGCCCCGCACCACCGCCGGCAGCGCCCCGCCAGCCAGCCACTCCAGAACAGCGTGCATCTGCCGCTGCTTCCAGGCGTTGAACCAGAAGGTACTTGTCGTGCCGTCAAGCTCCGCCGCTGTTACAGCAATGCGCCGGCCGTCCCGCTCGCTCACCGCCAGGCCGGGAGTGACCGCGCGGAGCTTGCGGTTGATGATCTCGCTGACCACCCGCCAGTTTCCGGACTTGCGGAGAGAGAGCTTGAAACTGCGCGCCGGAGCCCAACCGGTAATGTCGCCGGCGGAATCGCCATTGAGCCTATCCTTCAGAAAACGCTCGCCGACCCGCTGATTGCTCAGGAGCCGCGCGCCGACCTTCAGCCCCAGGCGCCCGCCGAGGCCGAGCCCGCAGAGGCGTTCCAGCGCGCCGATTTCCAGCAGCACGTCGTGGCTGTCGAGGAAGCTTTCCGCCTCCCTGCGGGTCATGGGGAAGCTGTCGGCGGTGAGAATCGCCACCTGAGAATCGTCGTAGGTGTAGGGGATGCCGAGGCGGCCGAGAAGAGGCGGCACGTTCGGCCCCCACATGTTCCCCTGCGAAAGCTCGTGCTTGCGGTGGATGCCGGTCATCTCGCTGTAGACCACCCGGACGCCGCGCTGGACCGCATCGGAGGGGATGACTTTCGCCTGGGCATCGACCGCCTTCTCCACGCGTTTGAGTTGAACGGCGGCCGGATGGTTGGCGTCCACATGGTCAGACTTGCCGAACAGCCAGAGATTGATCTTGTGGAATGCCGCGCCGACATTGCCCATGAGCTGCGTGCCGAGGCCGTACTCGAAGGACTTGTTGAAGCCGCCGGTGTGGGGATACATATCGATCTCCACCTGCTGCTCGATATCCCGTCCGAGGAGGTGCCGCTGGTAGGCGCTCATTGACAAGCCATTGAGCAGGGGGAGACGCTGCACGTCGCTGTAGCACCCCTGGCCGGGGCGGCTGACCGCCGGGCGGTCTCCGGCAAGGGTCTCGACCAGAAGGCGCGTATCCCGCCCCTCGGAGAGGGACATCTCGGTGGAGGTGTGCATCAAGCCGAGGCTGATCTGCGGGTCGACCGCGTGAACAGTATCGCGCAGGTATCCGGCCATTTCCAGCATGAGTTCTTTCTTGAAATCCATGTAGGCTTTCTTGAGGGGCGAAGGCCTGGGGTCGCTGCAGGCCCTCGTGACCGACTCGAATGTGGCTTTGCGGCCGGTGCGGCCGTTGAACTCCGCGATGTGGAGCGGACAGTAGCAGGTGGAGGTCCCGTTGGCGAGGCCGGGATTGTCATAGGTGAAATCGTCATCAATGAGCATCTTGGTCGGCCCCATGCGGGCCAGCTCTGTGTACATGTGCGTAATGTACGAGAGGTATCCCTTGTCGAGCGGGCAGGGCTTCCCGGTGCGCTCTTCCCCCTTGAGAGTCACCCGAGCCTGTTTGTGGCCGGTATGCTGTTCCGGGTGGGCATTGGGCATGAAGGTTCTCACCACGCAGATGGTGAATTCGATGCCCGCTTTATTGAGCTTTCGAACGATGGGGATCATCTCCTTCCGGCGCTTCGTGCAGGCGGCGCGGGAGAGGAATGCCGGCTCGATCGGCGGCAGAATCGGCACGAGCTGCACCTCACGGATACCAACGGATTTGCAGAATTCTATCATCCCCCGCAATTTCTCGGGGGTGTTGTAGCTTGCATGGCCCGTTCGCAAGACATAATCGATGTGGCGAGGCATAACCAAAAGCTCCTTTTCCCAACATTGTCGACAGCCGCGCAAACACGCGGGCTCCAGGGATATCCCAAAGAACTGACGGAACAAACAAACTGCCACCGGCTCCCGGTTTCACGGCACAGCCATATCCAATTTTTCAACATGCGTCAAGACTCCCCACCTATCGATGCCCTCAAGAGTCCTGTGCAAAAGCGAGGCTGGGTTTGGTGGGGCGGCATTGGGTCTCCTTGACTCGGGTCCACACGAGATACATGCGTCGTTCCCAGCTTTTGGAGTGCCGCCAGGCGGCCACGCGGCCGGTGGCCTTTTCGATCTCGGCGTGCAGGCGTTCCACGGGGTTGGTGGTGCGCACGCGCGACCGCAGCGCCAGGCGGATACGGCAGCGCTGCCAGTCAGCGAATCAGCCCGCGGTCCCAGCGACCCGCGCCCGCGACTCTACCCCATCCCGCGCCCGCGCGCAATGGGCGCAAGAGGCGCCCGCGCTGCGCAGGCGTGCGGAACCTTGCCACCGAGGCCGCGCCACCCCCAGGCCGACGCCTCCTGCCTGTGCCCCGACGCTGCCCGGCCGACGTGCGCAAGATCTCCAAACCGACCGCACACAGGCCTTGCCTATCGCCATCCGGACTGTACCATACAGGCGAGGGCTTCGGGTCGAGGGATGCACATGCCGGGGGCGTGCCGCGTGTTTCGCAAGCCGGCGCCGCGCACCCCTAGCCGGTCTCGCGCCGGACAAGAGGGTCCGTTGTAGGGAGTGGAGCCATGCGCAGCTTCTTGGCAGGACTAGCGGCAACAGTGCTGGGCTTTTTGGCGTTCGCCCTAGTCTCTGTATTGCTCTGGTTCTTCACCGGATCGTTCTTCGAGTACAGCGACTACACGGAGCCCGGCTTCAACGCGGTGGACTTGTTGGACGCCGTATACAATGCGTCGCACGTCGCAGCATTCCCGGTGGGGGCCTATGTGCTCGGCCGGGCATTGAGGGGGCCGTACACGGGCACGTGGACAGCGGTCCTGTATACCGCCTATGCCCTGCCATTCGCACTGCCCGGCAACTGGGAATTCTCGTTTGTGCGCCTGGCCAGGGGGCCCGAATATGTCCACCTGCCCGCGGCGTGGGAGATCCTCGCCTGGGTGGCGCCCATCGCGCTCTGCTGGGTTGCCGGCACACGCGGGTATCGAGCGGGCGTGCGGGCCAGGGCTCGCAAAGGCGACCAGGGCACGGCCGCGGCCCGCGCGGTGCAGGGCCCACACCCGGCCACGTCAGCACCCGAGCCGAAGAGTCCGGGGCCGCGACGCAGGCCGCAGGTCATCGTGGGGGTTCTGTTGCTCGCTGTCGTGGGCGCAGCCCTGGCCTACTCCGTTCCCAGGTTTCCCACGGCGCCAACGCACGTGCTCGTTGACCGCTGCCAAACCAACCTCAGGGCCATTCACGCCGCCCTTTCACTGTATCTGTCCGCGCATGGCACCGTGCCCGTGAACAGCGAAGGCGAGGCTTCGCTTGTGCCGCTCACCAGGTTCGAGCCGGGCCTGGACCCGCAGGCGCTCATCTGCCCCGGGGTCGGGGCGCAGCGGTCAGGTGCAGGGGATGAAGGATCGTACATCCTGTATCCGAACCTGACCCCGGAGACGCCAGAGTGGTATATCATCGTGTGCGATAGACCGGGCAACCACAAGGTGGGCGGCAATGTCCTTTACATGAACGGAAGGCTGGTTTTTTTCCGCGCTGAGCCAGTGGCCTATGGACTGTGGGCCGAGAAGCTAGAGCAGGGAGACGAGGACGCCGCCGCGCGTCCGCCGTGAGAGTGGAGGCCTTGGTCCGACGCCAACAGCTACGCCTACGACCCGCCGGGCAGCCGCACGGCGCTCACCGACATCCGCGCGCACCCAACCGATGCGTACGACGGCGCACCGCCACCCCCGCCCACGAAAAACCCCGCCTCCAGCGAGGCGGGGTCCGTGAAAAAAGCCCCGGCGACGACCTACTCTCCCGCAAAGCAGTACCATCGGCGTTGGCAGGCTTAACGACCGTGTTCGGAATGGGAACGGGTGTGGCCCTGCCACCATGGTCACCGGGAAATCCAAACACGCCAGTCCCGCGCGGACGGGAAATGCACCGAATCTTCCCCGACCCGCGGGTGCCGGGGGCAGTCGCGCCCCTGCCGACGCGCAGTGACCTTCGAGCGGAAACCGGAGGGCGCACCGTGCGGCGTGCTCCAGCCGGAGCAAGTGAGCGTTGCGATCAAGTCGAACGGGCGATTAGTACCGGTTAGCTGAGGACATTGCTGTCCTTACACATCCGGCCTATCAACCTCGTAGTCTACGAGGGCCCTTCGGGGAGACCTCATCTCGGAGCTGGCTTCACGCTTAGATGCTTTCAGCGTTTATCCGTTCCGCACATAGCTACCCTGCGCTGCACCTAGCGGCACAACAGGCACACCAGAGGTGCGTCCGACCCAATCCTCTCGTACTAGGGCCAAATCTCCTCAAGTCTCCTGCGCCCGTGGCAGATAGGGACCGACCTGGCTCACGCCGGTCTGAACCCAGCTCGCGTACCGCTTTAATCGGCGGACAGCCGAACCCTTGGGACCCACTACAGCCCCAGGATGCGATGAGCCGACATCGAGGTGCCAAACCTCCCCGTCGCTGTGGACGCTTGGGAGAGATCAGCCTGTTATCCCCGGAGTACCTTTTGTCTGTTGAGCCACGGCCCTTCCACGCGGGACCGCGGGATCACTAAGTCCTGGTTTCCCACCTGCTCGACCCATCGGTCTCGCAGTCAAGCTCCCTTGTACCTTTGCGCTCTATGTGCGATTGCCAACCGCACTGAGGGAACCTTTGAACTCCTCCGTTACTCTTTGGGAGGAGACCGCCCCAGTCAAACTACCCGACTAGCACTGTTCTCGACCCGGATTCACGGTGCCAAGTTAGAACATCCATAATCAAAGAGCGGTATTTCACCGGCGACTCCAGAAGGGCTGGCGCCCCTCCTTCACAGTCTCCCGCCTATCCTACACATTGACCATAGATGTCCAATACTAGCCTATAGTAAAGGTTCACGGGGTCTTTCCGTCTGGCCACGGGTACGTGGCATCTTCACCACGACTACAATTTCGCCGAGTCCGCAGTCGAGACAGTGCCCAAGTCGTTACGCCATTCATGCACGTCGGAACTTACCCGACAAGGAACTTCGCTACCTTAGGACCGTCATAGTTACGGCCGCCATTCACCGGGGCTTCGGCTCACAGCTTCGCCCCCGAAGGGACTAACCGCTCACCTTAACCTTCCGGCATCGAGCAGGCGTCAGTCTGTATGCGTCCTCTTGCGAGTTTGCACAGACCTGTGTTTTTGGTAAACAGTCGCTTGGGCCTCTTTGCTGTGACCAACAGCAGCTTCGAGGGGCGAACCCTCTGACCGCCGCTGGCGATCCTTCTCCCGAAGTTACGGATCCAATTTGCCGAGTTCCTTGACTGCGGTTCTCTCGAGCGCCTGAGGATACTCTCCTCGCCCACCTGTGTCGGTTTGCGGTACGGGCACCCAATCGCACGTCCGAAGCTTTTCTCGGGAGCCTGGCATCAGCCGCCTCCGCAATACTGCGTTGCCATAGCGCCTCAGGGTGGTGTGAGCCAAAGGATTTGCCTCGGGCTCCCCCTACGCGCCTGGACGGCCCAGCTAACGAACCGCCGGCACTTAGCCTTCTCCGTCCCTCCGGACGCTGAAGCTTCATGGGTGGCGCAGGACTATTAACCTGCTTTCCATCGACTACGCCTTTCGGCCTCGTCTTAGGTCCCGGCTAACCCTGGGAGGAATTGCCTTCCCCAGGAAACCTTGGGCTTGCGGCGAGGGGGATTCTCACCCCCTTTATCGCTACTCATGCCGGCATACTCGCTTCCATGCAGTCCAGAGGTCCTCACGGTCCTCCTTCAGCCCGCATGGAACGCTCTCCTACCACGCCCCGGCCCCCGCAGGGGCCGGAACGTCCGAGGCTTCGGCACACGCCTTGAGTCCCGTTCATTTTCGGCGCGACCGTGCTCGACTGGTAAGCTGTTACGCACTTTTTAAATGGTGGCTGCTTCTAAGCCAACATCCCAGCTGTCTTAGCACAGTCACTTCCTTTGCCCACTTAGGCGTGTTTCGGGGCCTTAGCCGACGGTCTGGGCTCTTTCCCTTTCGACCGCGGAGCTTATCCCCCGCAGTCTGACTCCCGAGATAGGCGTTGCGGTATTCGGAGTTTGGTTCGAGTTGGTAGGCTGGTAGGCCCCCGCATCGATTCAGTCCTCTACCCCCGCAACGTAGTCGCTCGAGGCCATACCTAAATATGTTTCGGAGAGAACCAGATATATCCGGGTTTGATTAGACTTTCACTCCTATCCACAGCTCATCCCCGAAGTTTTCACCCTTCTGGGGTTCGGACCTCCACGAGATTTTACTCCCGCTTCATCCTGGCCATGGATAGCTCACCACGGTTTCGGGTCTGCTACCTGCGACTGGGTCGCGCTGTTCGCACTCGCTTTCGCTTCGGCTCCGCCCCTGAAGGGCTTAACCTCGCCGCAAGCAGCAACTCGCCGGCTCATTATGCAAAAGGCACGCGGTCACCCATTGCCCGAAGGCCATAGGGCTCCCACCGCTTGTAGGTGCGCGGTTTCAGGTACTATTTCACTCCCCTCACAGGGGTGCTTTTCATCTTTCACTCACGCTACTGTGCGCTATCGGTCGCCAGGGAGTACTTAGCCTTAGGAGGGGGTCCTCCCGAATTCCCACGGGGTTTCACGTGCTCCGCGGTACTTGGGAACACCGCCCGAGGAGGAACGCGCCTTTCGCCTACAGGGCCTTCGCCTTCTGCGGCCCGGCTTTCCAACCGGTTCGGCTAGACGCATCCTTGGTAACTCCCCGCCCGGTCCCTGAACCGGGCCGGCGGGTCCCGCGACCCCGCGCGCGCAACGCTCAGGGGCTTACACGTGCGCGGTTTGGGCTGTTTCCGTTTCGCTCGCCGCTACTCGGGAAATCGTGGTTACTTTCCTTTCCTGCGGGTACTAAGATGTGTCAGTTCCCCGCGTTGCCCTCCCCCTGCCTATGTGTTCAGCAGGGGGCACGATTCGGAGATCCCCGGATCAGAGCCTGCAAACGGCTCCCCGAGGCTTATCGCAGTAACGCCACGTCCTTCATCGGCTCCTGGCGCCAAGACATCCACCGTGCACCCTTGGTAACTTGATCGCAACACTCCCTTGCTCAGGGCTGTTGCACGCAAGTCACTGCCACTCGGACCTCTCCGGCCAGGGAGAGACCCCTCTCGGCTGCGACCCAAAGGCCGCGCCGCGCGTGGCTCGCCGCGACCGTCCGCAGCCATGCTGTGGACGGCCATGTGGTAGACGCCACTCCGTGTTTCCGCTCGATTGTCAAACAGCATACCCGGCCGCCACAGACGCGAGCCGGGGTCGATCCTACATCGCCAACCGGCGACGATCATGGTGGGCCCAGGTAGACTCGAACTACCGGCCTCGTCCTTATCAGGGACGCGCTCTAACCAACTGAGCTATGGGCCCTTCGAGTGCCGCCCTGGGTCCGGACCGTTTGGTGGAGGTGATCGGGTTCGAACCGACTACCTCCGGCTTGCAAAGCCGGCGCTCTTCCAAGTGAGCTACACCCCCGGACTTTGGGCCAAACGTCCTGTCGCCGCATGTCGCCAGGCGGAGAAAGTCAAGACGATAGGCAGCTCTCGCCACACGGCGCCCGAGGGCACCGAGTGCACCGCGGCGCAATCCCCGTCGGACGCGGCTCGGACCCGGCCCCGCAGGGCCGGCGGCGCGCTATCGCGGGGCACCCCGCACGCGGCTTCCAAGGATCTTTCCTTAGAAAGGAGGTGATCCAGCCGCAGGTTCCCCTACAGCTACCTTGTTACGACTTAGTCCCCCTCATCGGACTCACCTTCGGCCGGGGTATTGGTCCCGGACTTCGGGTGCTCCCAACTTGGGTGGCTTGACGGGCGGTGTGTACAAGGCTCAGGAACATATTCACCGCGGCATGGCTGATCCGCGGTTACTAGCGATTCCAGCTTCATGGAGGCGAATTGCAGCCTCCAATCCGAACTAGGGCCGGCTTTGGAGATTCGCTCCGCCTCGCGGCATCGCTTCTCATTGTACCGGCCATTGTAGGACGTTTGTCGCCCCGGACGTAAGGACCATGATGACTTGACGTCGTCCCCACCTTCCTCCGGTTTGACACCGGCAGTCTCGTCAGAGTGCCCGGCATGACCCGGTAGCAACAGACGACAAGGGTTTCGCTCGTTACGGGACTTAACCCAACATCTCACGACACGAGCTGACGACAGCCATGCAGCACCTGTGCTGGCTCCTCCGCAAGGAGGTCCTCCCCCTTTCAGGTTTGTACCACCAGCATGTCAAGCCCGGGTAAGGTTCTTCGCGTTGCTTCGAATTGAACAACATCCTCCACCGCTTGTGTGAGCCCCCGTCAATTCCTTTGAGTTTTAGCCTTGCGACCATACTCCCCAGGCGGGGCACTTAACGCATTTGCTCCGGCGGAGAGAGAATCGGTATCCCCCTCCACCAAGTGCCCAACGTTTACAGCGTGGACTACCAGGGTATCTAATCCTGTTTGCTCCCCACGCTTTCGTACCTCAGCGTCAGGAACAGGCCAGAGAGCCGCCTTCGCCTCCGGCGTTCTCCCGGATATCTACGCATTTCACCGCTACACCCGGAATTCCGCTCTCCCCTCCTGTCCTCAAGCCCGGCAGTATCAGATGCAATTCCTGGGTTAAGCCCAGGGATTTCACACCTGACTGACCGAACCGCCTACGCACGCTTTATGCCCAGTAATTCCGAACAACGCTTGCACCATTCGTATTACCGCGGCTGCTGGCACGAATTTAGCCGGTGCTTCCTCTGGGATTGGTCGGAGGTCCTAATCCCTGACAGGAGTTTACAACCCGAAGGCCTTCATCCTCCACGCGGCGTTGCATCATCAGGCTTTCGCCCATTGTGAATGATTCAGCACTGCTGCCTCCCGTAGGAGTCTGGGCCGTGTCTCAGTCCCAGTGTGGCCGGTCACCCTCTCAGGCCGGCTACCCATCGTCGCCTTGGTGAGCCGTTACCTCGCCAACAAGCTAATGGGCCGCGATCCGCTCCCTGGGCGGAATCCTTTTACCGCTGCATCATGCGGTGCTGTGGTCTTATCCGGTATTACCCGCCCTTTCGAGCGGCTATCCCGGTCCCAGGGGCACGTTGATCACGTGTTACTCACCCGTCCGCCACTGTACTCAGCTCCCGAAGGAGCCTTTCCCGTTCGACTTGCATGTGTCAACCACGCCGCCAGCGTTCGTTCTGAGCCAGGATCAAACCCTTCCGTTGAAACCTGTTTGCCCGCGGCCGTGGCAGGATCCGAAGACCCCGCAGAGCCGCAGAGCTGTTTCAGCTTGGGTTCTTCCTGATACCTCGGCCCCGGCTAACAGGACCGAGGGACTCGTTGTGTCGCGAAGGTCGTGACTCAATCGTCAGGACGCTCGCAACGCACCTCAGGCGTTGTGCTTTGAGAGCTGCCTATCGGTTTTCAAAGAGCAGTCGCCCGAACGGTGCGGGCCTTGTCCGCGCGCCCCGCGAGCGGGGCTAGACACGGGTGTGGTAGAGGCCTTTACACACGCATAGCTTGCGTTTGCCTCTTGCCTTCCAGCAACAGGCATGAACCGCAAGCTGCTGTGGTCTCTACCTGTACGTCTAGAACACTACCACACTGTTAGAGACCTGTCAACCCCGCGCGCAGAGTTTTTTTCGGCGGCTTTTCGCCCGTCCGCGCGCCAGGGTGTACCCTACAGCGGAGCACAATATAGACATCGGACAAGCGACATTCAACAGCTTTTTCCAGATACTTTTCGCCCGCCTATGTCCACCATAACGCCTTTTCCTATCGGGCCTTGTGTGACCGATGCGTCGGTTGCTTCTCGCGCCCGAGCCGAATCTCGCCCTCCGGCCGTGCTCCCCAGGCTGCTGTGCTCCCTGCAAATTCATCTCTCTCCCGGGGCGGGGAGGTTCTTCTCTATCTCCGCGCGCAACACGCGCACGCAGATTTCCGGGCCGCGAATGCCCTTCATGCGCTCCACGGCCTCCAGCGCCTCCAGAGCCTGTGCGCGTTCGGCCTGGGCAGCCGCCAAGCGGCCGCCCTGCTTGTGGGCCCGCCCGGCCTCCAGATGGCGGTACACCGCGAAGGCGCGCAACGGATATGCGTACCACGCCTGCCGCAGAAACGCCAAGCGCCGCTCGACCGTATCGGACTCGTCCGCCGCCTCGGCTGCGGACAGGTGCGCCTCCAGCTCGTCGAAGAATTCCTCGGTGAAGAAGGTGCCCAGCGCATAGGTCCATTTGGTGATGCAGCAGGTCCCCTGTTCGCCGAGCTCCTGTGCGCGGTCTGTCCAGGTCTTGTAGAACGCGCAGACATGGTCACTCGCCCTGCCGAAAT
>Ga0180431_10007761_pt1 | contig 12430 bp, 11 predicted proteins | sample SS_ome_11_FD_132459 | JGI IMG/M metagenome (GOLD analysis project Ga0180431, IMG submission 132459) | Hypersaline lake sediment archaeal communities from the Salton Sea, California, USA - SS_1_MS_1 metaG | ecosystem: Environmental > Aquatic > Non-marine Saline and Alkaline > Hypersaline >... | reverse complement strand
GGGCTGGGGCCATCGGCGCGACACCGGTTAGGCTCCGGGGGTGCGAGCAGTTTTCAGCCTCGGCGCCTGCGCCACTGTGGTCGGCGCCGGTCTGCTCGCGACCGCCGCGCCGGCAGCGGCCTGCCCCAACGGTACGGTGCCCAGCCACTTCGACGGCGTCTGCGTCAGTGGCGCGACCGGTGGTCAGGCCGGTGGTCAGGCCGGTGGTCAAGCCGTGGTCCCCAACGCACCGTCAGGGACCGGCGCCGTCATGGAGGGTGGGGTGAACCAGTTGCCCCGAGTGAACGGCATCCCCTGCACCCCGGAGCACCTGGGCACCTGCATCGGAATGATGGAGAGCCAGGGCTGAGCGCGGCCAGGTCCTGATCACTCGGGCCTCTCGCAGGGAATCCGCGAAATGTCCGGGGACCTTTCCGGGCCGGCTATGGCGCCCTGGCCCCGTCCCGGCCGGGTGACGGCCAGACCGCGGCACCGAGGGCCACGATCGCCCCGCCGAGCAGCATGCCGCCGATCACGTCGGTGACAGTGTGGGCCCCGGTGTACAGCGCCAGGCCGGCGACGAACACGACGGCCGTGGTGACCCCAACCGCGAGGACGGTTTTCGTGGTGCGACCTGCTCCGGCACCAAGGATGACGGCGATGCTCCCCAGCAGGGCCGCGGCGCCAGTGACATGACCGGACGGGAAGGAATGCGGGTAATCCAGCAATGGCCCGGCGGTCGCCGTCCGGCCGATCACCGCCTTGAGGGTGTGCTCAACCGCGGCCCCGATACCGACAGCCCCGGTCACACCGATCATCGGCAACACCGATCGCACCCGCACCGACAGCAATGTCCCGCACACCAGCGCCGCGACCAAGACGTGAACCGGTCGGCCGAGGTAGCCGAACAGACCCGCGGCCTCCCGATCCCGGGCCCGGGACCGATGGGCACCGAAGAAGTCTGCGGCCCAGGTGTCCAGCGCAGCCAGCCACTCGGTGTTGATCCCGGCCGCCAGCGCCGCTAGCGCGATGAACAACGCGGCGGCGAGTGCCCCCCAGCCCACGCGCCGGGAGGTTGCGTTCATCTCGCCACGGTAATCAGCCGCTCCAGGACGGCGTTGAACCTCTCCGGGCTCAGCGCGCCGCGCCGGAATCCCGACCAGGCGATCGCCCGGATCATCGCGACGGTGAAGCTGCGCCGACCGCCCCGGCCGGACTGGATCGGCACCACCATCGAGCCGTCGGAATAACTGAATTTCCCGGTGCGCAGTCCCCGGGAAATCCAGTCCGGGGACTTGCCGAGGTAGTCCGCGACCTCGGCCGTGCTGAAGCGCTGCGGCGGCGTCGGATCGTCCACCTCCGGCCCGTCACCGGACTCCGACGACGCCGGTGCCAACTCGGCCATCGCCTGAACGGCCATCTCGATCTCCACACCTAATGTTCGGACACCGGCGGCTGCCAGCGCCGCGAGGTCCAGTCCATCGACGGCGCGCACCTCAGCCCGCAGGGCCGCGTCGATCTCGTTGTAGCCGCCCTGGACCGGGCAGGGAGTCAATTCCTTACCCAGGAGCAGGTTCAGGCCGTGCCGCTGCAGGGCCAGGCTGAGCCGGCGGAAGTGCTGCTCGCGGCGTAGGTCCTCGACCGGGAACGGCAACCAGATATTGGTGTGGGTACCGATCGCGCGGCCCAGGGCCGCCACCACCGCCTCCACCTCGGACAGGTCCTCCTCGGCGGCCGCCTCCCCCTCGGCGAAGCAGAAAGCCTGGTCGATCACCGCGCCCTGAACGGCGGCCTGCCGACCCAGCATGTCCAGATGTTCCCCGGTGTCGCGGTCCCCCAGAACCAGAACCCGGTGGCTGGTATTGATTGCGTTCACGCACTCCCCCTCTCTGAACGCCGACGCTACCGACGGGGTGTGACACGTTTTGATCGTCAGCGCCGCGGTCGTCAGCGCCCCGATCGTTGCGCGCGGCACTCCCGCAGCACGGCCTGAACGCGTTCATCGAAGGAACCGCGCACCGCCAGCACCGGCAGTTCGGGATGCTCGGCGAAGATCCCGGCAAGAACCTGCTGAGATGTGGCCCTCGCCTGCGCCCCGTCGCGCTGCGGATCGGGTTGCCAGGGGAAATCATCTTGACACCAGATCACCCGCTCGCTGCGTGCGACCCATTCCACCGCCGTCGTCAGCAGCGAGGCGTCGTTGTAGTACTGGATGCTGTACACCGCCGTCATGAGCGGCCCGCCGTCGGAGACCACCCAGTGCCGCCCTGCCCGATCCGCGTGCGGTTCCCCCTGCCTTTCCGCCGCACGGAGAGCGGAGATCTCTGATTCCCGGTGTGCGGCCATCACGTCTGCCTGTTCCTCCGCCACCGGAACCCGGCCGCGCTGGTCGACCCAAGCCCGTAGGAACTCCGGGACGACCACCGCCGGCAGTCGCAGGCCGATCTCGGCGGCCAACGTCGACTTGCCGGTGGATTCCCCTCCGACGATGGAGATCAGACCGGCGATCGCCGGTTCAGGCATGGGCGGGCGCCGACAGCGACTCGGCTCGAGCTGCCGCGCGTGCGGACCATTCCCGCCACCCGATGCCGGCCATGACGATGAGAACCCCGTAGAACAACGAGGTGAAGTACAGCCCTTGGCTGGCGTAGAGCACCGCACCGACGATGTTCACCACCAGCCACACCGCCCAGCTCTCCGTCTTCTGCCCGACCATCAACAGCTGGCCTGCCAACGAGCCGACCAGCATGAAGGCGTCACCCCGGGTGGCCACGCCGCCGATGCTCTGCAGGACCGGCGCCAGCAGCGCCCACAGCACGATGACCCCGACGGCGCCGATGATGCGCCACCGGGGGCTGAGCCGGCTAGGAACGCGCACCCCGTCGCGGCCCCAGGCGAACCAGCCCCAGACGGCGGAGACCATGAAGATCGATTGCATAGCGGCCGAGGCGAACAGGTCGAACTGTACGAACAGCACGCTGTAAAGCAGGCTGGCGATGAAGTAGAAGGGCCAGGCCCAGCGGGTGCCCCGGATACCGAGGCCGATTGCTATCAGGGCCAGGATGACTGAGGCGAACTCCAGGCCGGTGACGTCATAACCCCACACCGTGAACAGTACGAACATGACGGACGCTCCCTGTCCGGCATTACCCGGACGGTTGTGCGGTCGGCGACGCCGTATGCCGCCTTCTCAGACCGGTTGCCCCGGACTCCCGCGTTGATCAACTCCAGCGACCAGCCTAGCCCGTCGGCACGGCGATGCAACGGTCGATGTGAGAGCCCCGCCAGCCGCACCGCGCCGAGACTAAACCGCGACCGCGACCGTGATGCTCGACATCGGGGCATCCCAGTCGGGGATCAGCTCGAAGTATCCGCCGCCGGCCTTACCGGTTACCGCAGTCGCCGAGCCCGCGGCGGCGGGGTTGAACAGCAGCGTGAGACCGGCGGCCACGCGAATCACCAGCGTTGCCAACGCACCGGTCACCTGTCCGACGACGGCGCCGATCAGGTTGTCGCCCAACAGGGATCCGATCCCCTGACCGACAGCGGCCCCGAGGGCACCCTGAAGCTCCGGGTCGCCTAGCGCGGCCCGCACCACGACGTCGGCTATTTCGGCAACCGGTGTTCCGCCCAGGACATCGTCGGCGAGATCGGTGAGTAGGCCACCGAAAGCCGGGTTGGCCAACAGCGAGATCGTGCCGACTTCGGCCACCTGACCCACCGTCTCGGCCAGCCCCAAATCGCCGATTCCGCTGTCCCGCAACAGTTCTGTCACCAGCTCCCGGGCGACTTCGCCGATCCCGTCGCGAATCTCACCGTTGTCCAGGATCGTGTCGAGGTACGCCGGGAGGACGGCGTCCAGCGCGGCCTGAACTGCGGGGTCAACGGCCAGCGATTGCAATGAATCCTCAAGCGCCGCAGTCGGATCGGCTCCGTTCAGGATCGCGACGGCGACCTGTCCGAGCACAGTGGTAATCGCGGTGCCGACACCCGGATAGCCGAGGACGTCGGTTACCGCCGAGCCGAGCAGTCCGGCCGTCGCGGCCCCGAACGACGGGTCGGAGAGCAGGTCCACGACGGTGGGTCCGAAGCCGTCGCCGAGCAGGTCGGCGATCACCGTCTGGACGGCCGGATCGTCGGCCAGGCCGGTCAGCAGGGTCGCGACGGTCGCGCCCAGTGCCTGCTGCGCTTCGGTGTTGCCGAACAGCGCGGTTCCGAGGGTGTTCAGAGCTCCGGCCAGGGTCGCATCCACCGCCTCGACCACCGCGGGATTGGATTGCAGCGCCGCAAGGGCGACCTGCAGAGCCTCGGCCGGGTCCGACCCGGACGTCACCGCGGCCAGGATCGCCTCGACCAACCCGGTTGCCACCGCATCGTCGATACCGGGCTGGTTCAAGAAGTTCACCAGCGCGGAGCCGATGACGTCGGCGACATCGCCCTGGATAACCGACAGTAGCCCGGACACCGCGGTGCCGATCACACCTTCGGAGCCGACCTCGTCCAGCACCACACCGGCGAGGATGCTGACCGTGCCGGCGGCCGCGGTCCCGAATGCCTGCTGGACAGCCGGATCGCCGAGGAAGGCGCTCAGCGCCACCGGGACGTCCGGCCCGACCAGCCCGATCAGCATCGCCTCGATGTCGAAGCCGTTCTCCAGGATGTCGTTGAGATACTCCGCCACCGCCACCGAGCCGGACGGGAAATCGACGGCAGAGAACACGGGTGCGAGCGCCGCGGCGACAATCGGATTGCCGAAGGTCTGCTCAAGGAGGTACGCCGCGGCATCTCCGATGCCGGTGCGGATTCCGGCGGGGAGATCACCGAGGACGCCGAGGTCGGCGAGGCGGTCCGAGAGGGCCACCAGCACGGCAGTGTTGGTGGCCAGGTCTTCGATGGTGGCCGGTGCGGCACTGAGGTCGCCGAGCAATCCGGCCCGCAGCACCGCGAAGCCCGCCGCCGCCACCGCGGGTGCCAGGCCGGCCGAGCCGGGATCGGCACCGACGATGAGGTCCACCAGCAGGGCGGTTATCGGTTCTTCGAAGTCGTCCACCGCAGCCGGCCCATCGACGAGAACCGAAACCATCAGTGGGACAAATTGATCGGCGACCCGGGTGCCCAGTTCCCCGTCGCCGACGAACCCGGCGACCAGATCGGAGACCGCGCCGCTGAGGAACTCCAGGGTCTCGGCATCGTCGAGCAGGTTGCCCAGTGCGCCCGACAGCGCCAGGTCCACTGCGACCCGAATGGCCGGACTGGCAGACAGTGCGTTCCACGCCCCGGTGGCGGCAGCGCCCAGATCTGCACCGGTCAGACCGGCGGCAGCGAACTCCCCGGCGATATCGGCCAATGCGGCCGGCACACCCGGATGACCGAGGAACCCGGTCAGGATCGAACTCGCTGTCTCACCCAGTTCGGCGTCACCGGCGATCCCGGTGATCAGTCCGGAGAGGGCGTCGCCGAGCAATTGCAGCGTCTCAGCGTCGGCGAGTAGGCCGTCCACGGCATCGGAGACGGCGAGATCTACCACGGCCTGGATGGCCGGATCGGCCTGCAGCGACCGCCACGCCAGAGTGACCGCGGCGCCGGGATCGGCACCGGTGACCAGGGCGGTCCCGAACTGACCGGCGGCGTCGGCCAGCGCGGCCGACACCCCGGACTGGCTGAGGAATCCGGTCACCGCACCTGCCAGGCTGCCGAGCGTCGGATCGTCGACCCAGGCGGCGATCGTCTCGGACACCGCGGGGCCGAATTCGCTCGCCAGCGCGTCCAGTGCGCCGGAGAGCGCTTCGTCGACGGGGCCGCTGATGGCGGGGTTGGCCAGCAGGTCCCGCAATGCATCCGGCAGGGCCGCGACCGGGTCGGCCGCGGTGGCGATCTGGCCCGCCGCATTCACTAGAGCGGCCAGGACCTGCGGGGACCCCAGGGCGCCGCCGGTGACCGAATCGACCAGTGCGCTGAGCTCGTCACCGAGCCCGGAATCGGCCCACCATCCGCTGACCGCGTCACTGACACCCGCGATGACCTCCTCAGCGGTGGGACTGCCGCTCAGACCGGCGACCAACGCCGAAATCTCGGTGACCGCCGAGGCGCCGAAGGTGCTTCCTATCCAGTCGGCGGCCGCCTGCCCGATACCGGTGCGGATCTGCGCGGGTAGGCCTGCCAGGATGCCGATCCCGGCGATCTGATCGGACAACGTCGCCGGGACGGGCTGGCCGGTGGTCTCCGAGGCCGGCGGAGCGGCCGTGCCGGCCGCCGTCGACAGTTCCCGGCGGCTGGCCGCCGCGGCGGCCCACGCCAGCGGCGCGGCCGCGGGGATATCGGTGCGTCCGGGCCCGCCGAGCCAGTCGAGCAGTCCGGTGACGGCGGTGGTCGATACCGCTCCGGTTGCGGGGGCAGCGGTCATCACCGGCGTCTCGGCCGCGGCGGGTGCCGGGGCAACGATCGCGTCGATCTGTGCGGCGTCCGTCGGGACCGTCGGGACCGCCAATTCCGCGGCACTGATATCGGTCTCGGTAGCGCCCGGTGCCGGAATTCTGATGGCTTTCGGAGAGGCCGTGTCAGGCGTCGGCGCAGCCTCGGCCGGGGCGGCGTCCGGGCCGGTGGGGACGGACTCGTTGATCGGAGAGGTGCGTGGACCGCCGCCGCTCACCGGTACCTCAGCACCGGAGCGTGCCGATCTGCGCGGCATCTGGCCGCTCGTCGTAGAGTCGGCCGCCGCGCCGGCTCGCGCGAGTGCGCCCCGCATGCCGCGGTCGGGAGATCCCGCCCGGTTGCGGGCCCGCGGTCCGGTTTCGCCGGCCGAGTTACCGGATTCGGAGGCCGACTGCGTCGACCGCGAGTCGGCGGACGCTCCGGTGTCGGCGGCTGCTGGCGGCAACCCCGCGATCACGCCGCCCACACCCAGGGCGACCGCCAACGCTCCAACCCGCCCCACGTACTGGACTGGACGGCGGACTGCGATAAGTCGAGCCGAACCGGAACTGGTGCTCATCATCAACCACCTCATCGCCCCCGACGGGTCTGCACCGGCGCGGGGGCAGACATGATTTATCAGCAATATCACAGGTTCGGGTGTGAACGCACGTCGCGGAGCCCCCACTGTGGTCGTTCCGGCACAAGTCGCCGCCCACCTCAACCCGCGGTGCTCACCGGCGAATCCGGGACGATTGGGGGCGATTTCAGGTAGGCGGGCCCCCGGGATCGGACGCGACACTGGTAATCACCTTGATCCCGACCGTAGTCACGGTGGTCCCGAGCGGAGACTGGCTGCTCCCCACCCCCTCGATTCTCCGGAAATGTGTCGACCCCTCCGGGAAGGCTCGGCGCGATACCTCGGCGAGCCACAACGTCCGCTGGTGCCCAGCAACACCGGGACCCAACACCATTGCTTTTGCCCGCCTTTGCGCGACAACGCGGGTTGGCGGGAGGGCGGGTTGGCGGGAGGGCGGGTTGGCGGGGTCGGTCAAGGGGACGCCGGCGGGGACGACCACGGCAGGTAGGCCGGCCACTGTCGCCGATAGCTGGGCAAAAATACCTACGGCAGGGCAGGGCGCCACCGCGAGATCGGCCGGTAAGAGACCCGGGTCACCCAAGCAGGGGACGGCAGGGGAACACTGCCGAATCCCCCGAATACCTCTGCGATGCAATGCGATTGGGCAATTCATATCAGTGCGTGACCAAATCGAAAAGAACAGTCCGCGATTACTGCTCAACTCCGACCGGGCAACGCTTTTCACATTTGATACGAGGCCGCATGCGGAAAACCCTGGTTAACAGAGCACTGTGTGCAAAAACACCTTTCAGGCCGAAACATGTTTATGGCAAACTCTCACCGGAGTAATTCGCAGGATTCGCCCGCGAATACGCCCGAAGATCGTCTTTGAACTCGGAGAACACCTTTTCGATGCGGCATTTTCCTGGCAGTTAAGGATTTTCACATCTGTTCAGTTGACCTGCGAATACACCGACCCGACGGAACGCGAGGCGGTCGGGTGTAACCCTAGCCGGCAAACTCTTTGAAGCTCCGCAATCAAACCAAATGCCGCGCTGTAATTTTCGCGTATCGACTTACCTGACTAGCCTTCCACCCTCATGAAGCGAATTGCACTGGCGACGATCGTCGCCGGCCTGATCGCCGCGTCGGCGGCAACCGCGTCGGCGGTCCCTCTGGTCGGCGGCGGCGGCCTGACCCCCAACGCGAGATCGCTCGCGCAGTACATCACCGCGACCTACCCCGGTGTGCAGTCCATCGGCGGTGTGCGCCCGGACTCCCGTCCCGACCATCCCAGTGGCCGCGCGCTGGACATCATGATCGGCTCGGACATGGGCCTCGGCGACACCATCAATGCCGACATTCAAAGCCAGGCGGATCGATTCGGCGTCGAGTACACGATGTGGCGGGTGGCCAATCACTTCAACCATGTCCACGTGACAGTCGGCTGACGCAGCAGCTCGGCGGCATCAGAGGTACTGGGCAGTATCAGAAGTAGCTGCAGAACTTGTACTCGACTCCGCTGCGCTTGATCGTCGCGATGAGCTCGGCCACGGCATCACCGGACCACTGCGACACGAGCAGGTCGATGATGTCGGCACCCGGCTCACCCCCAAGCGCTATCACCATCGCCGGGACATTCGCGGCCTCAACGATGTACCAGTATTCATATTCATAGTCGTGGTGGCCGAGGTCCTGGCCGCTGAGAGTCAGAGACCCGTTCCGTTCCAGGGTGGCGTCCAGAAAATACGAGTCGCCGTCTGCGCAGTGTTGACTGCGGAGGTTCACCCTGCGCCCCGGCAATCGCAGGGCGACCGGCAGTGGCATCGCAAGCAATGCCCGCGCCTGGGCCAGGGCTTCGGAGACACAGCCGAAGGCGGTGCTGCGCATCCGAAACGGTTGGTAGTGCTGAACGTGGAGAGTCCAGCAGGCTTCGCCGTCGTCCTGGAACGCCAGGATCGGTTCACCGCCGGTATCAGCGAAGGTCATCCGCGGCGGCCGTGACCGGTCGACATGGATATCAACTTCGGCTTTTTCGGTTTCCGCTTCGGCTTCCACAGCCCACACCCCGTTTCCTTCGGCCCGCATTGACGAGCCCACGTTGAGGGTAGGAGTCGCCACCGACAGAATTGGCCCCGGCCGAGCCGCACGAGCGGCACGAGCCGCCCGAGCGGCATGAGGGGCTCGAATGGCCCGAATGGCCCGAATGGCCCGAATGGCCCGAATGGCACTGACGCGGGGATCATGTTTATTATCTGATTCACACCTTTCTTTCACCCCAGTCTCAACAGAGGAACGTTTTTATGCCGATTTCCGTCCGTTCGCACCTGCTCGCAGGCACCGCCGTCCTCGCCGTTGCCGGCGTCACCGCCGTCACCCCGATGGCGGCGATAGCCCCAGCGATGCCGAACCTGTCCGCACCGGCACTGGCAGAGGTGGCGCTGGGCGACGTGGCACTCGCCGCCCTGAATACCCCGCTGCAGGAACTGCTGGGCAGCATCAACGTCGCGCAGACGTATCTCATTGGCGCCTTCTACGAGGGCGCCGACGCCGTCGTTCCGGGTGCGGGCGAGATCAACTGGACCGATGCGGGCTTCGGCCAGCTCGGCGGCGATGACCTGAACTTCCTGCTCGCCAACGACCCCGCGCTGGGCGCCTACACCAGCGTCGGGATCCTCCCGCAGCTCGTCAACCAGGCAACTCCGATCATTCGGCAGCTGCAAACGAACGTCCTGGACTACGCCAACGTGGTGTTCACCGGCTTGATCGATGCCGGTATCGCGCTCAACGCCGGGGTGTGGGCATACCCGACGGCCCTGGTCGACGCCGCGGAACTGGCTCTGGGGGGCGACTTCCAGGCGGCGCTCGAAGTACTCGGCGACGCGATCATCACCCCGATCACCGAATCAACCGAGGCGCTACTCGGAGCCGGCGGCTACGTGCTGAACAATGTCGTGGCCAGGGCCGTCGCCGTGCTGTCGGCCATCCCCGAGATCGTCGCCACCTATGTCGAATCCTTCGTCGGCGGCGCCGCCCTGCTGTTCGAGAGGTCGGTCGCCATCGGCACCGAGTGGGTAGAGAACCTGACCAGTGGTGATTTCGAGGGCGCCTGGAACACCGCTGTCGCCGGTCTGCTCGGCCCGTCCGGCCTTCCGGGCACCGCGCTGAACCTGTCCATCGGGGCCGGCGTGCAGATCGGTCCGATCGCCAGCGAGGAGGACATCCCGGGCAACTTCGTTCCGAGCGTCCGCACCGCGGTCCAGGGGACCGCGTGGAGCATCCAGAACGCGCTGACGACTACCGCTCCGGAAACCGAGCCGGAGCCGCTGCCCGCTGCGGTGCAGGTTGCCGCTGCGGAACCCTCAGAGGTCCAGGTTCCCGACACCAGCCCATCGACAAGTGGCCCCCTCGCGGTGGAGGTCGCCGACTCCGGCACCGCCGGTACGGCCACCGCCTCAGCGGGCCGGACCGCCATAACCCCGAAGTCGTCGGCCTCCCCCGAGGTGGCCGCACCGACGGGTGCCTCGGCCACCGACGACTCCCCCGCGCCGGCGAAGAAGCCGCGCGCCAAGCGAGCCAGCCGGGGCGCCAACTCGCGCTAGCCGAGCCTGATCCGTCTGGTGGGCCCGGCTGATTGTGCGACCCGGCCGGGCCCACTTGACGGTTTCGCTTGACGGTTTCAGGAGAAGCCGTTCCACTGCGGGCCGAGGCCGTCAGAGTTGGTATCGGTCGACGATCCCCCGTACACCGGGGCTGACGTTGCCGAACGCGACAATGCTGATGTCCAGGCCAGCCTGTTTCACCATGCCCATGGCACGCTCAATGGCCGCGTCGATCCAGTCGTCTCCGTTCTGGAAGACATCGCCGCCGATGCGGGTCAGCAGTACCTTATTGGAGCCGCCACCGCTCGCCTGCTCAACCGCGGCCAGCAGGGTCGCCTCATAAGAGGCCTGCAACACCAACTGCGCGAACGGCGCCCACGCCTGCCGACCGTGGGCGGAGTAGCCGACCGGAAGTGCCGAGCAGTACGCCTGGGAGACGCGGCGGCGGTTTCCGTCGGTGACTTCGACCTCTCGATGCAGGCCGATGGCCAGGCTGCCGCGCACCGTGTCGACGACGTCGTCGGGGGCCGTGGCCAGTAACCGGCTGATCGCCGTCAGACCGTCGACGGTGCAGAGCGCCTAGCCGTTCTGCATCTGCCACAGCTCCGCCACCGGCATACCGATCAGGTCCGCCAGTACCGCCCCGACTCCGGCCAGGGTATCCAGTTGACGGTCGCGGGTCTGACCGATTCCGTCTCCGACCGGCACCAGATAGTTACGGTAAATCGTTCCCGCCGCGGCCGCCAGCGCGCAGGCCGGCCCCTGCTTAGGGTCACCGGCGTAGCGCGCCACGCCCTCCTCCGGAGTGACATGCTGGGACACCATCTCCAGCAGGTTGAACTGAGAGGCCACCTGGAACAGCGCGCCCTCGAACTCCGGGGAGGAGTGCGACGAGCGGACATCCGCTACTAACACCCGCGCTGAACTACGCTGTCCCCGAACAGGATCCACCCGTGAGCGCAGCTCGTCCAATGTCGGCAACGTCAACTCACCGACACCGTATCGCTTGCCGCTGACCGTCGAGACCAGTTCGTCGCCCTCTACGACCAGCCGGCTCTGGGTGGCCGCATAGCCATCATCCTCGCTGAACCCCATCAACTGTTCGAACCAGTCGTGCGTTCCCAAAGCAGGCTCCTTATGGCCGTCACGTGTCCGCTGCGAAGTTCGTCCCGATGGACCCGGGGACCGGGGTCGTCGACGCTCGCGGTCACGGTTCTGATTAGCTCCGATAACAGTGATCCTAAATAGCAGCGGCACCCAAGGGCCCGCGTCCGGCGCGGGAGATCATGATCCGATGACCCTCAGCGCGCTGCGCGCCGAGGGGGCCGACGCCGACGAACTGTTCACCTCCTTCGCCGCCTGGGCCGAGGCGTGCGGCACCACGCTGTATCCCGCCCAGGAGGAGGCGTTGATCGAACTTCTCGGTGGCGCCAATGTCATCCTGGCCACTCCCACCGGCTCCGGGAAGTCGCTGGTGGCCACCGGCGCGCAGTACGCCGCGTTGGCGGGTGGGGTGCGCAGCTACTACACCGCGCCGATCAAGGCGCTGGTAAGCGAGAAGTTTTTCGCACTGTGCGCGGTCTTCGGAGCGGCCGATGTCGGCATGCTCACCGGCGACGCCTCGGTCAACGCCGACGCGCCGATCATCGCCTGCACGGCCGAAGTGCTGGCCAACATCGCGCTGCGCGAAGGCGGCCCGGAAAGCACAGCAGCCGATATCGGCCTGGTGGTGATGGACGAGTTCCACTTCTACGGCGACCCCGACCGCGGGTGGGCCTGGCAGGTGCCACTGCTGGAGCTGCCCGGGGCCCAGTTCCTGCTGATGTCGGCCACCCTCGGTGACGTGACGTTCCTGCGC
>Ga0180431_10007760_pt1 | contig 12431 bp, 10 predicted proteins | sample SS_ome_11_FD_132459 | JGI IMG/M metagenome (GOLD analysis project Ga0180431, IMG submission 132459) | Hypersaline lake sediment archaeal communities from the Salton Sea, California, USA - SS_1_MS_1 metaG | ecosystem: Environmental > Aquatic > Non-marine Saline and Alkaline > Hypersaline >... | reverse complement strand
TGGAGCGTGAGTACCGGATCAAGGAGACGCTCGACGAGTTCGTCACGCGTCTTCTTGGCCGGAGTCTGCGCCGCCGGCTCATGCGTAGATGTTTCGATATCAAGTGGCAGACGTTGCTGTCGAGCCTGAAGAGCCTTGAGCTTGTCCGCGGTGCTGCTGTCACTGCTGAGTTGCTCCAGGACCCATGACGCGTGCTGTTGCCTTGTCTGCCCGCCTGGATTGTCAGCAATTTCTGTGCCGTCGTCAGGCCCGGTCTCGTCGCCGTTGCCGGTTGCTTCACGCACTTCCTTGAGCCGCCGCCGAATCTTGCGGCCGGATTCGCCGTTCACCCATTCGTGTTGTCGCATTCTATGTCTATAGCCTCCACATTAGTCTGCAGTTGCATTGAGCACCTCTACTCACTTCCCCGGGCAAATCTCTTTCCAGTGACGCCAAAGATTACCGTCTCAAAAGGCCTACAAGAAACCAACCGAGACTCAATATGACACTGAGCGCTATGCTTATGGCGATACTCGTTGCCAATGGCAGAAATATGGTCACGTTGCCGATGCGTAGCACAATATCCCCAGGCAGACCGCGCCACTCGGCGCCGTAACGGCCCAACAGATACATCGCGATACCGAAGGCTACGAGCAAGATGCCGCCAGCGATTAGTAGTTTGCCAATGGTCACAGAAACCGAACCCGGTGCATCCATTACGCGTCGGCCAAGGCACGGAGTTGCTCGAACTCGCTCTCGGCTTCGGCCTTCGCCCTCTGGTACTGCTTCAGCGCCACCTCGATATTTGTATCGAGGTGTGTGGTCAGACTCACCGCGGCTTCGAGGGCGAGGCTGTAGAAGAGCTGTCTGCGCAGGTGGAGTTGACGCGCTTCCGCCGGTGGTACAACGAGTTCGGCGAATTCGATGACGTCGCGTATGCGTTGGTCGGCGAGCTCCGATGCGCGGTAGGAGTACTGCCTGGGTACGCTCGTGTCAGCGAGGTATCTATTAAAGGCGTCGGCGGCGCTCTGAAGATTTGACATGACGGCTCTGTCTGCGGTCGCCATAATTATCTGGTAGCGCTTGCGGCCAAGCGGACTGCTGTGGTCCTGGCGTAGTCTGGCAGCACCGGCATAGTAGGAAAAGCCATCGGCATACTGCTCGCCTACCACGTAGAGGTCGCCGAGTCTGTCGAAGACCTGGCTGCGCAAGTCGGGGTCGGGAGTGCGGGCCGCCAGCTGATATGCCTCTTCGGCTTCGGCAAACATCTTGGCCATGCGGTAGGCATCGCCCAGCTTCATGAGCAATGAATAGGCCTGTGGGTTGCGCGTGGCGGCCTCGGCGAGATACGCGGCGGCTTCTTTCGGCCTGTTCCTGTTAGTGAAGATGGCAGCGGCACCCACGTATGCGGCGGTGGCATCGGGGGCGAGCTCAATGGCCTCATCGTAGAGACTCACGGCCTTCTGCCAGAGGCCCTGCGAGTAGTAGAGAGTCGCCAAGCGCAACTGAGGCTCGACGGAAGTGGGATCGACTCTGGAAGCGCGCTCCAGTGAAATACGCTGCTCACGGGTATCACCTTCAACGCGGGCGAGTTCGGCTCGCAACAGATGGGCTTCGAACAGCGGCTCACCGCTCCTCATGGCGACATTCAACTCACGCCTGGTCGCCTCGAGGTCGCCGACTGCCAGGGCCTGGCGGGCGAGTGCCGTGTGGGGGCCGATCTCTGCTGCAGGTTTGGCCGCAGTTTCCTCGGGCAGCGAAGGCTTGTCGCCGGGCGGAGATGGAAGCATTTGTTTCGCGGGTGGCGGCCTCATAGCAGGAGGCGCCGGCTTGTCTGCCGGTGCAGTCACAGGAACCGGTGTAGCCGGCCCGGTGGGAGCTGCGGGCTTGTCGGTGCGAGCAGGTGGACTGGTCATGGGTGTACTCGGCCCCGGCTCGATGGGCATGGTCTCGGGCTTTTCCACCGGTACCGGTTGCCTGTCGGTGGCTGTGTCAGGACGCTTCTCCGGCGGTGTGTCGGTGGTGTCCGGCTCCACCTTGTCCGACGGTGGCGTCTGAGTGGTCTCAGGCGCGGGCGTGGGCTTGTGGGTATCGGTCGCCGCCGGCTTAGTGGGGGGGGCAGAATGCATGAGTTGAGCGGTCTCAAAGCCTGCGGCGATATGGGCGCGAAAACGCTGGGCGACGATCTTGAGGTGAGCAGGTGTGAGCGCCGGCACTGTGATCTCGAAGCTACGGACGCCGTCGAGTTCAACTCCACCCCAGAATGTGGTGATAGTCATCTCGGCGGTGGGCGCGTTCCTGTCGGGCATCACGATGCGCACGAGGAGTATCTCATCAAGGTCCGAGGTCGCAGCAAAAGATCCGAGGTCCTGTGCGTCATCAGCGAGCCCTCGGAACTGCTCACGCGCATCCTGGTCTCCCAGCAGGGGTGACGCGAAGTGCAAGAGTACGGCCTGGCGGTCATGAAGGCCTGCGACAGTATTGAGGATAGTGTCACACAGGGCGCTGAGTTGAGGAGTATAGGCATCGCCGGGCAGGAGGAAAACTACGCCGGTGTCCTGCTGGTCGGCGACGGCGGCAGGCGCGAGAAGCAGTAGAACCAGAGCGCTAGGCCAAGGCCGAATGTGCAATCAGCTTCCTCCTGTGTACCCGCCGGCCTCTGCAAGGAGCGCCCTCGCTTCGGCCCGGTCGGCTTATCATTGTTGTGTATCGCACAACTGGCGTTTCCTGTTGAGCGTGTCAATAGCGGCCTGTGCGGCCGCGCGGCTTTGCGGATTGCTTTCCATCTGCTGCCGATATGCTTCGATGGCCGCGCCGTAGGTCTCACTGGCCTCTTTGTAACGTTTCTGGCTGCTGAGTTGATCCGCTTTCTCGCGCAGAGGCCTCGGGTCGGCAGCGGGACATTTTGGTTTGGGGGACGTAGCAGGCTTGTCGCTGGTCCAGATGGTGATCTCGCCGGGGCCGCGCTCTTGTTCCTTGTCTGGCACAGCCGGCGTTGTGGTCTCAGCGGGTTTTACAGGCTGGGAATCAGCACGAGGGCTGATAGGAGACGGCGACTTATCGTCGGCGCCGGCGGCGTCGCGCTGGGAAACAGCGGACGGCGGGGTAGTGCGCGACCCCTCTCTGCTGCTGCCATGAACGGTGCGAGGTAGCGAAGAAGAGACCACAGGCGAGGGTGCAAAAGGTGGGGCGGCTGTGGGAAGAGGCTCGTCTTCCTTGGTTGCCGGTATAATGACAGGCCTGAACGGATTGGGCCCCTTTGATGGTAGCCACTTGGGTATCTGGGCAGTTTGGGATGCTTGAGCTTCCGTCTTCCGCTTGCGAGCGTTGTCGAGTCGCGTCTGGGCGGCTCCGTCATCCGGCTTTGCGCGCAAGGCGACGGCGAAATGCGATTCCGCCTTGTCGTAGCGGCCGTCGGCCATGGCCTCGTTGCCGGCAGCCATTGCGGCTTCGTAAGCCTGCTCGTCATCGCCGAGACGCTGGGCGTTGCGGGCACTGATGATGAAGAATGCGCCCACCACAAAGACAAGGAAAGCTGCGGCAATGGCGAGTATCAGTGGCGCATGTTTCGCCCACAATACCTGCGTCTGTTCGGGGGTTTCCGTCTGCTCTCTGCGGAGTATCTGCAACTTAAGGAGGTTAACCTTCTGGCGCTCGGCGCTGCGCGACGGGTCCAGCCGCAGAACGTTGTTGTAGGCTTCAAGAGCCGCTTCGGGCTCGGCGCTCTCCTCGTATGCCATGCCCAGCAGCGCAAAGGCCGAGGTATAGCTGGGTTCGAGTGCCAGTGCGCGGTGACAGTACTCAATAGCGTCACGGGGCCGACCGTCAGCTAGAGCATCTGAGGCGGTCGTGAGTAGGTCATCGGCTGAATCCGCGTTCTGGGGGGGGATCTGGTCGGTATCGCCGGTGTAGTCTGCCTCCGCATCCGCAGAAACGCCACTCAACCGCGCTCCGCACTGGACACACAAATAGCTGTGGTCGGCGTTCTGAGCTCCACATTCGCTGCATATCTTCATCGTTCGGCTCCTGGCCCCACTGGATGGCGGTTCCAGAGACATAGACAATGGCATATAAGTCTGCAGAAAGTTTTGGGGAAAACCTATACACTACCTGGCACTATTCTAACCGGCAAATGCCTAGCTGTCAAGCCAATAGTTGAACGTAGGCGGTAAGGTGGTGAACTCCTGAGGGACAGGAGAATGAAACGGGGACGAGCCTGAGTTGGCGCGTCCCCGTCAGATATGTGCCTGCTGGTGCGTACCGGCTGCCCTAGTCTTCGTCCTCTTCTTCCTCTTCTTCCTCTGCGATGAGGCTCTCAGTGGTGAGGATCATGCCGGCAACGGAGCCGGCATTCTCCAGGGCGTAGCGCGTGACGAGGAGCGGGTCTATGATACCGGCCTTGACCAGGTCCTCAAATTCGCCGGTGCGGGCGTTGAAGCCATAGTTCTTCTTCTTCGAGACAGCCACTTCCCTGACGACTACAGAGCCTTCGTGGCCGGCGTTGTCGGCGATCTGTCGCAACGGTGCGCTGAGTGCCTTGCGTACGATCTCGACACCGATGGCGATGTCGCCCTCGGCCTTGACGGCATCCAGGGCAGGGATGGCGTTAATCAGCGAGGTGCCGCCGCCTGCGATGATGCCTTCCTGCACGGCTGCACGCGTTGCAGAGAGTGCGTCCTCGAAGCGATGTTGCTTTTCCTTCAACTCGGTCTCAGTAGCAGCGCCGACTTCGATGACGGCAACGCCGCCGGAGAGCTTGGCGAGGCGCTCTTCGAGCTTCTCGCGGTCGTAGTTGGAGTCGGTCTTTTCAATCTCATTGCGGATCTGACTGATACGGGCGCGAATGGCATCGTGTGAGGCCGCGCCTTCGATGATGGTGGTATCGTCGGCAGTGACGGTTACGCGCTCGGCCTGACCGAGCATGTCCATGTCAATGTTCTCGAGTGTGATTCCGAGTTCCTCGCTGATGAAGGTGGCGTTGGTGACGATGGCTATATCTTCGAGCATGGCCTTGCGGCGGTCACCGAAGCCAGGGGCCTTGACGGCGACGACCTGGAGGGCGCCACGCAGTTTATTGACTACGAGTGTCGCGAGGGCCTCACCATCAATGTCTTCGGCGATGATGAGCAGTTGCCGGCCGCCCTGAACGATCTTTTCGAGCACCGGGACGATGTCGGCCACAGAGCTAATCTTCTTCTCGTAGATGAGGATGGCCGGGTTCTCGAGGACTGCCTCCATCTTCTCAGGGTTGGTCACCATGTATGGCGAAAGGTAACCCTTGTCGAACTGAAGCCCTTCGACCAGCTTGAGGCTTGTTTCGATGCCCTTGGATTCCTCGACCGTGATGACACCATCCTTGCCGACCTCCTGCATGGCCTCGGCGACGACGTCACCGATGGTCTCAGAGTTTCCGGCGATGGAGGCGACATTGCGCATGTCATCTTCAGTGGCGACATCGGCTGCCATGTCGCGGAGCGCCTGGACGGCGGCGTCAACGCCTCGGTCAATCCCACGCTTGATGAACATGGGATTCGCGCCGGCGGTGACTGCCTTGAGCCCCTCAATGAGCATCGCCTGCGCCAGTACGGTGGCAGTGGTGGTGCCATCACCGGCGTCGTCATTGGTCTTGGAGGCGACTTCGCGGAGCAGTTGTGCTCCGGTGTTCTCCGCGTGGTCTTCGAGTTCGATCTCCTTGGCAACGGTGACGCCGTCCTTGGTGATAGTCGGTGAGCCGAAGCTCTTGTCCAACAAGACATTGCGCCCGGCCGGGCCGAGGGTGACCTTCACTGCGTCGGCGACTTGACTGGCACCGCGCCCAAGCGCCCTGCGGGCTTTTTCATTGTAGAGAATCTCCTTTGCGGCCATGAGCTTGTCTCTTCCTTTCTTAAACCCACTCGTTTGCCGATGGGTTAGATGACTTTGGCATAGATTTGGCTGGTTTCGAGGATCTTATACTCTTCACCTTCATCACTGATTTCGGTCCCACCGTACTTGGCGAAGATGACGACGTCATCCACTTGCAGGTCGGGAGCGATGAGCTTGCCATCTTCAGTGCGTCTGCCCTCGCCGACGGCGACGATGGTTCCGCGCTGTGGCTGCTGCTGCGCGGTCTCGGGCAGCAGGATGCCGCCCTCTGTCTCGGGTGCTTCATCCACTTTGATCATTACTTTGTCGCCCAGAATCCTTAGTGCCACGACTTGCACCTCCTTGTCATACTGAAACGAACACGTCCCAGAGGGACGAGTTGTTCGGGTGTCGCAACCTTCAATGCCGGTAATGATAGCGTAACGGTGCGAAAAAATCAAGGGGCATTTAGCACTCACTTGGGGCGAGTGCCAAATGCCCACAATTTGGCACGTGCTCAATGTGTGTGGGTCCTGAGTGTAGTGGAGTATAAGGTAACAAGAGCAGCGTATGAGCGTCCGCAACAGCAGCATCCAGTATCTGCTCAGTCAGGCGAAGAGGTGCCAAATGGCCCGGTGCTGTGTCTTGCAGTGGCCGAGCTTTGCGCGAATTCCTGCTCGCCCCGTCCCTGAAGCGTTAGGTACAGAATCCCCCCTGTATAGGCAAAGAGACACCAGAAGAGGAGAACTTGCTCGCAGGCCAGAAAGCGGCCGAGGCCAGATACCGGTGCAAAGTCGCCGAAGCTAGTGCCTGCTCCTGCGGCTATGGCGAAATAGAGGGCCTCCCAGAAGCCGCTAAGGCAGCAGGAGGCCTGCGCGCGTGCAAAGGCTGTTGGGATGTAGCAGTGTGCAAGGGCGAAAACAGAGGCCAAGAATATGAATGCAGAGGTTCCCATCACGACGGCAAGAATAGGGCCTAGACGGCGACCCACAATGTAGTCGGACAGGCCCTGCCATTTGGACCCAAGAAGGAGCAAAAAGAGCACTATCACGACCTGGCTGAATGCAAAAGAACCGTAGTTCGCTGTTCCGGAAACCACTCGTATGCACCCCCATTCGGCCAGCGACAATTGTGTGGAGTGGAGCGGACGTTCTATTGACCTGTTTCCAGCACGTTCAGCCTATTGCTCTGGTCTCATGTCGCGCAATAATATGCCATCAACTCGCTTCCTCTTCGCTCGCTTGAGGCCAGCAGACCATGCAGCTTCCAGGAACAGTAGTCCTGGAATGGGGACGAGCACAATCGGGATAAGCCATAGACTGACCCAGTCAAGGTCCTGCTGTTTCTGCTCATCTGATGTGTGGATATCATAGATTGCGTCTACTATGGCATCCCCCGTAGCGTGATCGCCTATCCTCCGCGTATTGTAGTACCTGCGAGCGACATCTTCTCGGCCTGCTTGCCCAGGTTGGGACCACTGGCTAGTCAGTTGTGTGGCTACGTCTTCTGGCGCACCCGCCCCCCCAACTTGGGGAACTTGACTGCTCTGAGTGACACGGGATGCCAGCTGCGCCGAAACAGCCTCGGCGGCCATGTAATGCGGTTCACGTGAGTCTGCATCACAAATCACGTGCGGATTGTAGAACATGCTGACGATATATGAGTCTGGTATCGGGGCGTCTGAATCGGCTTTGTGCATACTATTCATGGCCGCTGGGCATCGTCACCTGCAGCACCGCCTTCCATATTCATAGCTTGCTCAAACTGAAGTCCTGCCGTTTTCAAACCGGCATCGTAGGCCTCAATGACAGAATCTACAGAGAGTGCTTCGTCCTGCCGCGTCAGGGAAGCTTTGGTTCCGTGGATCATTCTACAGGCTTGGCGCGCCAGTTCCAGATGCCCCTCGGGCAGATCTCTGCGCCAATCAGGCAACGCATCTGACACCTGAGTCAACATCTGGCCGCAGAGCCGCACAAAGCCATCGGTGAGCCACCATGGATACGTAGGATCGTTTGCCTCTGGCAAGTCTGCTATTGTCCGGTCCGCGCTCGCACACAGGTAGCCCGTGCTGGAGTCCTCGGTCGTGTCGGCAATGGCCCGTAGCTGGTCGAAGTAATCAGTTTGGAAGAGTCCCCGCACGAGTTCCGGAGTATAATGGTGAGGGGCTGAATTAGTCTCATTGCACTCCCTGTCGAAAAGCCATACATAGAAAGCCCGACCAATGGCCGGTATGGAACGCCGAATCGCTGGGTGCTCCGCAGTGCCTAGCAACTCAACGCCCCTGTAGTCCAGGTGCAGAAGCACCTCTCGTATGTCCCGGAAGCAGACCGTTGCATACGCGAGAAGATCCCCGAACACTTCTTCCAGTCCGTCACTCCAACGAGTTCTCCAAGCCTTCATCAACGTATTTTGGTCTATGCAAGGCAGGGGCTCTAGTCGGCATTGCCTCTCCAATTCTATGAAGGGCTCGCGGAGAGCGCCTTGGAAAATGCCCCCGAGGCTCTCACTTCGCCGCACCAGCGCATGGCCCGCCTCGTGAGCGACACTGAAGAGCGCATCGTCAAAGCTGAGTAAATCGGTTTCTGGTATATGCGCAACATTGGGCCCAATGGGAGCTCTACCCAAGGACGGGATTGGCCACCGCTTGGGAACCCACATGACAAACGCGTATGTCTCTTCTTCGTTTGAGACGAAGCCCCCGCTTCGCACAACTGCGGACGCGATGCCAAAGAGGGCTACGAGTAGTCTCTGCGCACATATGCAATGTCCCGGTAACGGCTCCGGCGTCTCACTCATGAGTCCGTAGGAGTGAGCCGAGTACAAAGCGACAACCTCTTCGGTCAGGTCAGCCGCCTCGGAGATTGCTTGGTCAAGCCTGCGCAGTTCCTCGCGCCACTGCCATGGCGGCATGTCGTCATCCTGTCGCTTGCTGGCTAGCATCTGCAGGGCCTGGCCATCCATTTGCTCCCCGAGGCATAGAAGTGCCGGCCTGAACAGGAGCGCGTAAATGTACAAACTGTGGTTTCGCGCCAACCCGTTATAGAGGCGGTAGATCGTACGCAGCGAGGCGAGAGCGCGAGGCCGGTGAGCCTGCAGGAGATCTACCATGCTGGATGGCGGATCCAGTTCGAATCGGTTGAGGGGACGCCAGTAGTTTTTCACAATATTCCGCTCATCTGGGTTAGCATCGGTCTGCAGCCGCAGCCATGCCCGATACAGCAGTGACACAGGTCTGTCCTCGTCCGCCTTGCGATTCCCTACATCCAACAAACCCTCGAAGTAACACCTCAGGAGCTTCGCGGAAGTGCAACTTCGGTCGCCCTCCAGATTCACACTGGCGTCTATCTCCCCAATCTCATCGCGCAAGCCGGGCGGTTGGACCTCGAGGAACTCGTGGAATGTATTGTCCACGGCTTGAGCTACGTCCGCCATCCTCCCAGTGAGTGCCCGGAGCTCGAGACGAGCGGGAGGCGCCGTCCCCTCTATCCGGTCCCAGTGTCCTTTCTCCACCACCTCGGCGTCGACCGCAGCCAATGTATAGGTGCGCGAGAACACGGTATTGCTTGTATCCTGGAACCAGTCCTGTGCATCCGACCAAGCCGGGATATGTGGCTGGACTTCGTCTCGCGTCAATGCCCATATGTTGTGCGCCTCAGGCGGCTCACCCATAAGCAGTGCTGAAAGATCCGATTCCGTGTAGATCAGAAGCAAATCATTCCAGCCAAAGCCTCCAAGTACATAAGCGTTTCCGGATTCTCCATAGTTGTCAATGAGTGTCTTGGCCACGGCACGCTCCGCTGCCACGCCGTATTGCAGGAGCAAGTCGTTCTCGATTTTGCAGTGTACCAGTAGTGCCAATGGGTCGTCTCGCGAAGCGGCAGGGCTCCGCAGGGCCTGTGGACCCTCTTCGTCGGGCTTGACCCACATGAAGTGCGGACTGATCACCGTCTTCTTGACGTAGTCCACGAATGGGATATCTGCGGCGATATAGAGTCTGTCAGTCTCCATCAAGCAGACCAACTCGTGCATGTACAGCCCGTAGTACCAATGGAAGGTAGTGTCTCCATTGATAAGCCCGGCCTCGCGTAGCGCCTCTTCAAGTTGCTGACGCACCTGACGAAGCTTGCCCGGCTGCACCTGGAAAAAGCACACGAGCAGCAACTTGCCTGGTGCGACAGGATAATCATTCGCCATGGTGTACTCGGCCATCTCGGACCATCAGTGAGCAGATGCGATAGTCTCGATACGCGTGGCAATAGTTGTACCGACACGCGCCGAGACGACCAGGATCCTCTTCCCCCGTTCGAGCGAGGCCCCCGAACTGGGGGCCTCGCTGCGACGCTTCAGTATGACAACGAGTATCATAACAAACTCGCTCGGCGGAGTCAAGGAAACTGGCATTCCCCCGGGGAGACTGACAAGAGCGTTTGCACCCAGGGCGGCGTCGGCCGTCAGGAAGCGGCCCGCGCTAGGACCACTTGAGGATTTCGCGGGCGGAATTGACCGTCATCTCGATTGTGCGGGCGTCAATGCGGGTGACACGATCCGAATCCGCCATCCGGTCCACCATGTCGCTGCGATAGACCTCGAGACGGACCGTAATCGGCGGTGTGAGCACCCAGGGCGCCTTCTTGCCGACGAACTTCAGGGCCTCTTTCGCGCGCTCGCGGATCATCTCGCGGGCCTTGATGGGATGAATACAGATGGCGTGTTCACGACCGACACCTTTCTTGACGGCGACGGTAACGGGAGTTTCATAGAGTCGCGATGCCTCCTCACAGGCGGCTTCATCACCGGTGACAAGAAGGAGGGGGACGCCAAAATGTCCGGCGAAGGCGGCAGCCTGGCCGATCTCACCGTGGCGCTCGCCGTTGAGCTTGTAGTTGTACCAGCTCATGGACGACTGGGTGTGATCCAGAAAGCCGTTGAGGGTACCGGCCATGGCGTGGCAGCCGACAGCAAAGATGCCGGCGAAGGTCTCATCGAGGGAGGGCATGATCTGGTAGCCGCTGACGGGGCGCTCGTAGAGAGCTCTAGGATCAGCTTCTGCGAGGATGAGGTGCCGTCCGCCGCCGTGCCCGTCATTGACCACAACCTCCGTTGCTCCGCCCTCGAAGGCGCCGGCCACTGCAGCGTTGATATCCTCAGTGAGGCACTTGCGTCCATACTGGTAGTGCTCGCCTCCCTCATCAGGTCTGACCATCTCGGCGCGGCTGATACCGCTGATGCCCTCCATGTCGGTGAGCATGTAGATCTTCACTGTGGGCCTCCTGTGAGCCGCGACCGGAGTTGCACTGGCACGCGGCTTGTTGTATTCTACTGCGGGTCCGGACTCTAATTCGGGCGTAGGTTCCTTCCCCGGGCGAGTCAATCCTCTATTGTAGAGCTAAGAGGCCGGGCAATTTCTGAGTAGCAGGTCGAGGCGTCTGGCAGGCAATCCGTTTTGAGCGAAACATGCAGCAGGAAAGGTGCGGTGAGCAAGGGCATGGTCAGTGGCGTCATACAAGCGCGTATGGGTGCGGTGCGGCTGCCGGGCAAGACGTTAATGGAGATAGAGGGCAAGTCGTTGCTGGCTTGGACGATCCTAGCGACCCGGGCGTGCCCGTCGGTTGAGCGCGTGGTGGTAGCGACAACGGTAAGCGATAAAGACGATCCGGTGGTCAGTGAGGCGGAGCGCTATGGCGCGGAGGTCTTTCGGGGTGACGAGGAGGATGTGCGGTCGCGGTACCTCGGCGCGGCAGAGAAGCTTGGCCTCGATGTCATCGTGCGTGTGTGTGCCGATCGAGTAGTCTTTTCGCCCTGGGTTTGTCACGGCGTGGTCCAGGAGTATCTCAACTCCGGCATGGCTTACGTGTCGAATATGAGCAAGGTCACCTTCCCCATCGGTATAGATGTCGAGATATTCAACCGCGAGACGCTCATAAAAAGCTGTGAGCTGGATGACCTGGCGGTTGACCGCGAGCATGTCACGCCTGCGATTCGACGACACCCGGAGGTGTTCAGTTGTCTGTCAGTCGTGGCGCCAGCGGTGATACGGCGGCCACTGTACCGCGTCTGCGTGGACACGCAGGAGGATTTAGATGTGGCCCGGGAGCTGTTCGCGCAGCTAGAGCATCGGCCTGACGAGCCGCCGGATATAGTGGATGTCGTCGAGTTGCTCGACAAGCGGCCGGACCTGACGGAGTACATGCTGGCCGCCGAACAGAAGTACTCGGGGAGCACTGATACAGATGAGGAACTGGCGACACTCGAGCTGTCGTTGAGCTACCGGGATGAATTCTATGCGCAGGGCGAAGGGGCGAGCGCAAGAGGCAACGATAGCCCTGCTCCGGGATGCTGATGGGAAGAAAAAAGCGGTGCACAGCGAAGCGGGCCGCTCGTTCTGAGCGGCCCACATTTGTGCTCTAGCAAGTTTGCGTCGGGTCCTACTTGCTCTGGCGGCGCTTCAGCCAGAGACCGCTGAGGCCGAGTGCGAAGAGCGCCAACGTGGCGGGCTCCGGAGCCTGACCCTTCTGCTTCAGAACGAAGTCGTCATCCTGGGTATCGCCGTCATCGAGGAAGAGCGCCCAGGAGAATGTTGCCGGGCTGCCGATTGCCTCCGCATAGAT
>Ga0180431_10007756_pt1 | contig 12434 bp, 9 predicted proteins | sample SS_ome_11_FD_132459 | JGI IMG/M metagenome (GOLD analysis project Ga0180431, IMG submission 132459) | Hypersaline lake sediment archaeal communities from the Salton Sea, California, USA - SS_1_MS_1 metaG | ecosystem: Environmental > Aquatic > Non-marine Saline and Alkaline > Hypersaline >... | reverse complement strand
TGGTTTTTCCCTTCCCATCACCCGTATAAACGTGGATGTACCCTTTCATGTTGTACTCCTTCGACTTGGCCAAAAGATACCAGTTTGCCTGTGTACTCATACACCTGTATAAATCTTACCGTCATTTGCCCACCCCAGTCAAGGGAGAGGGTTTTCGTGGTACAGATAACATCCGGTCTTCAAGCCGACAACCTCTTTACGGTGCTTTTCGCAAATCTGTGAATGGTTAAAAAGTCATCTCCAACCCGGTCAGCCAGGTTCTTTCTGGGGCCGGGTATAAGTTCAGGGCTGTGGGAAAACCACCGATGGCCGCGTATTCGGAGTATTCTTCATCCGTAATGTTGTTCACCCCAAAGAAAACTTTGAATTTTTTCCATTCGTAAGAAACCTTAGCATCTACCGTGTAATAGTCGTCTAACTTCTCATATTCGTTTGCGAGGTCACTGATGGCGTAACTGTCTCCTACATAATTGTATTCCGCAGCAAAAGCCAGGCCAGGATAGACATCATAGACTCTGACGCCCACCGTAACCTTATTTTTCGGGACAGCAGGGACATGGTTATCCTCAAATGGGTCTTTTTCAAAAGTCGCTTCTGTATACGTATAATTCCCAAAAAGTGTCACCCTATCGTAAAAATCGCCCCTGAATCCCAGTTCAAAGCCTTGACGCAAGGTTTCCGGATGATTTTCATTGGCAAATGTGCTGGGATTGAAGAAGATTTCGTCGTCTATCTCAGCACGGAAAAGCGTCACTCTACCGTGAATTTTCGGCGTAAAAAAATGCTTCACACCCAGCTCGTAGTGATTTCCTGCCTGCGGTTCCAAATCTGTGTTCACCACAATGTTCCCATTAAAGAAGTCAAAAACGACTAATTCGTCTGTTAGTGGGAAACGGAAACTTCGGTTTGCCCTCATGAAAACTGAAGATTTACCACTATAGACAAAAGTTAAGCCTGCACTGTATGCACTTTCCCATTCACTTATGGAATCATCCAGAGGAGCGAAACCGAATAACAGATCTTTTTGCTTGATATCATACTCGACTTTTTCCCGTCGTGCGCCGAGCGATAGGATGAGATTTTGGATCAATTCGAATTCGTCATTTAAATAATACCCATAGGATTGCCTTTTAATGTCAGTGAGACCTGATTTTTCAAACGGCTCCCCAAAGAAAGACTCTCCGTCTTGATCCGTCCAATAAAAATCCATACCCGCGATCAATGTGTTTCGGTGGTTAAAGATATCTCCATCCCACACATACCGGGGCGTAATTGACCACGTCTCGATGTCACTTTCTGCTGCTGATGTGAAAGAAACAAACGTGGACTCAATTTCGCGATTCCTGTAGGCAAAATCCGTGACAAGGCTACCATGATTACCAAAATTCAATTCGATTCCCGCTTTGATGTATCGATCCGTGCTTTCCCCTTCATCAGAAGGACGTGTGGTCGCTTTTCGATCATCTTCTATCTCTTCCTCTGTGAGCGGACCGGGTAGACCAAAATCATCTGAATGATATGAACCACTTAAATTGAGGCTGAGGAAATCCGTTGGATCAAAAAGGATCTTTGCGCCTACATCCCTTGTCCTGAAATGGTTATTATCCCTATAGCCGTCAGTTGCATCATAGCTTGCATAAAGTAATCCAGAAAGATTATCCTTCCCCCCACTAACCGAAAGTTTCGTTTTGTTTCGCCCATAACTTCCGATAGTTTCTCCTAAAGCGAAAGCTGTCTGTTCCAAAGGGACCTTGGTAATGATATTGATAACACCACCGACTGCATTATCGCCATACAGTACGGACCCCGTTCCCCGAACAACCTCTATCCGTTCAATCTGTTCTATCGGAATTTGCGTCCAATCGACCCCGCTGAGATCAATTTCATTAACGCGACGACCATCCACCAAGACCAGTGTATTATAAGCCGCAGTTTCACCGTAACCTCGCAAGTCGACCTGGGCATTCTTGCCATTACCCAGCAAATCCCTAACTACTATCCCTTCTTCCGTTTTAAGAAGATCCACTACGTTTTTGGCGTTGGAGTTCTTGATGTCCTCGTCATTTATGACGGTGATATTCGCAGGTATCCGCTCTGCAACCCTCTCAGTTCTCGTTCCCGTTACCACGACGGTATCTAATGTGTCGCTGTCCTCGTTTTCCTCGGCAATAACGAGACCGTTCAGAAAACCCAAAAAACAACTTATCCCTAACACAAAAATAATTTTACCCTTCATCACCTTTCTTCCTCCTTTTGTCATCCTGTAATGGGTGTCTTGGACTGCATAAAAAAAACCCCGGACCGAAATGAATCGATCCGGGGATTTCCCTTTTTTTATCCTCAAGATCTAAGCGAGGCTACCCCCAGTCCGCGAGGGTGTTGCCTTCTATTCAGGCAGGTTTTCTGACTTTTGGATCATCCTATTAACCGCGCCTTCCCATCAGCCATTTGGCTGGCAGTGGCATCTTGCGGCGTTCGTCCCCAATTACAGCGGCGGGCCCGTCCCCGACTTTAACGGGGTTCCCTATTGAGCTACAGGAGCACCTGAACAATTCAAAATATATGGTTAAAAACAAATGAAAGTCAACTAAAAAATGACCAGAATCTCTCAGCTGAGTTGGCCATATTTTTGTACCGCTGCCATTAAGGCCTCCATGTTCTCCTTCGGCGCGGTCGGAAAAATATCGCATCCCGGCCAGATGGCATTGACGCCATTGGCCACAGCCTCCTTTACGGCATGATCCACGTCATCCGGCTTTCCTTTCACAATCACTGTGTAAGGATCGACGTTTCCCAGGATGAACGCGTCAGGACCCAGCTTATTCCGGGATTCGGCCACGTCATTCTTTTGGTCCACGCTGATGGCATCCGCTCCGCACAGGGCCATCTCTTCAACAATGGTATTGGTATCCCCGCACATATGCAGGATCTTTGGCGATTCAAGACCGGCAAATACTTTTTCCAGATGGGGTCTGATGAGCATTTTAAAAATGCGCGGGCTCAGTATGTCCGGTCCGGCGCCCATCTCGCGGATGGTTATATAATCGGCCCCTGCTTCCCGGTAAATCCTTGATATCTCAATAATCACATCAGCCAGGGTATCCAGGACCTTATCCACCACGTCTTTCTTTTTGACGGCCATCTTTGCCAGGTCTCCAATATCCACCAGCTGCCCGGCCAGTGTGTAAGGCCCAAGGGTCCAGGATCCTATGGCCACTGTGTCGCCTATTTCCTCCTTCAAACGGCGGATGGCCTCGACGACTAAGGGTATCCTTCCGGCATTTGCTAAATCCGATGGGATCTTCAGGTCCAGATCCGCCACTTTTTCCGACACCTTACTGGCTATTGTCGGGTATACAACGTCGGTGTGATGGGCGTAAAAGTTAACCCCGGCCCCAAGGGCCTCGGCCTCGACCCCCATATCAAAGGGGACAACGGCACACTCAAAGCCGAAAAGCTGGTGCGTGGATGCGGCCATGCTTGCCATTTTTTTTGCGTCCACGTGAATCTCGGCAAACCGCCAGCCATATTTATCCAGCCCGTGCACGGTGACATTTCCATAGCCGCTGAAGACCGGTAAGCGGTCTATCTTCTCCCCTCTGAAACATTTAAGCACTCTCTCTCTGGAACTGAGTTCGGTGTTCATTGTTCCTTGTCCTCCTGTTATCAATTGATGTTTACAAAATCACTTCTTTGACGGCAGAATGTGACTCAAGTGGGGAAATTTATCCTTCATATGCGGGATCCACATGGATCTGGCAAAGGTCTTTTCAAACTCAGGAGACACCGTGAGTTCTATATATTCTACCTTCCTCGCGAACTCATCCGCTTCTTTCCTCTTGTCGATGTTAAGGAGGGCCATGCGGGCACCATCACCAGCGGCATTTCCCACAGAATACACCTTGTCCGCCTCGCAGTCAGGGAACATCCCCAAGACCGCCGCTGATTGTTTGTCTATATAACTTCCAAAGGCACCTGCCAGGATGACCTTGTCCACCGCTTCCACCCCCAGGGTTTGCATCAGGATTTTGCTCCCCGCGTACATCGCGCCTTTACCCAGCTGAATGGCCCTGATATCGTCCTGACAGACAACCACGTCCTGACCGATTGACGTCTCTTTTGCCCAGGCAATGACGTACTCGAACTGCCCTTCAACCTTTCGCAGGCGGGGATTGGATTCATCCAGTATGAAGCGTCCGGTTTTGTCTATAATACCCGCCAGGAAAAGCTGAGGGATGGCATCAATGATTCCCGAGCCGCAAAGCCCCTTTGCGCCCACTTCCTCGGGCGCCATCTCAGTATTCCATTTATCCTCATCAATAACCTTAAAGCGGACATCCTTGGTCTCCGGATTGATTTCTACCTTTTCAATCGCACCCGGGGCCGCCCGCATGCCGAATTTCAACTCGGCCCCCTCAAAGGCAGGCCCGGTAGCGCAGGATGCCGAGATGAGTCGTTTGCGATTACCCAGGATGATCTCACCATTGGTGCCGATATCAATGATGAGCTCTACACTATCCTGATTGTAAGGTTCTTCAGCGATAAGCACCCCGATATTATCAGCCCCCACAAAACCGGCCTCGATGGGAAGGACATGGATATACGCCCCCGGAGATATCCGGATACCGACGCCACGGGTCTGAGACGACTCAGAGGCTTCCTTTTGCGCAAAGACGCCGCAATGAAGACATCGCTGTGATTCCCTCATGGCCATCTGGTCCTCATAGCCCAACTCAACCTCGGCAAGCGTTTTCCTTTTGGCCGGTTCCAGTACAGGGATAACCTGTCTTGCCTCTTTCTCCACCCCTTCCTTTGGGACCTCTTCGATCCGTTGAAGCGGGGCCGGTCTGGATTCTTTTAGATCCATTCCCGCGAGATAAAGCGCAATGGATATGGCGGCCTGCTTTCCGGCAGCAACGGCGCTAATCACATCAGCCGGGCCAGAAACCACATCACCCCCCGCAAAGACGCCTGGGATATTTGTCTCCAGGGTGGTCTCTTCTACCTTAAGGGTTCCAAGGGGCGTTTTGTCCAGTTCGGCAAAACCTTTCTCATCCGGTTTCTGACCAATAGCAACAATTACCGTATCCGCTGGTATCATCGGGGCAGGGCCTTCGGCAAATTCAGGAGCAAACCGGCCTTCTGAATCGATTACCGAGACACAACTCACCGTCTCCAGACCTGTGACCTTTCCTTCGCCAGTCAAAATCTTTGCGACCCCGAGGGAAGGATGAATCGTCACGCCTTCTTCTCCGGCCTGTTCAATTTCCATGTCCTGGGCCGGCATCCTGTCTTTACAGGTAAGGTCGGTGGATTCCAGACAAATGAGATTTATTTCTTTGGCGCCAAGCCGCAGGGAAAGCCTGGCAGCATCGATGGCGACACTGCCCGCACCAATAACCGCCACCTTTTCTCCAAGCGCCACCGTTTCCCCTGAATTTACCTGCTTCAGGAACTCAAGGGCATAGATGACCCCTTTGGCATCCTCATCAGGAATATTCAAGGTCTGGCTTGTCCAGGCACCTGTACTCAGGAAGATGGCCTTGTACCCCTGATTGAAGGTATCCTCCAAACTCTCAACGGGGGTGTTGGTTTTTATCTCTACGCCCAACTCTTCAATATAGTTAATCTCGTCATCTAACACGTGCTTGGGCAGTCGGTATTCGGGTATGCCATAGCGCATCATTCCGCCGCTCTTGGGAGCAGCCTCAAAGACCGTCACCGGATATCCATTTTTGACCAATTCATACGCGCAGGCAAGACCCCCGGGGCCGGACCCGATAATCGCGACCCGCTCTTCTTTTGTTTTTTCTATGGGTTTTGCCTTCTCCCTGCCTTCACTGAGCTCCACATCGGCAACAAAGCGATGGAGAGACCGCAGCGAAAGGGGCTCATCCACCGCTCCCCGTTCACATTCTGCCTCACAGGGATGCGTGCAGATACGTCCCAGCACCCCGGCAAAGGGAATGGCCATCCTGACCAATTCAAGGGATTCTTTATATTTACCCTGGGCGATGAGATATAAGAAGTCCTGCCCGTTGACGCCGGCAGGGCATTTGACCTGGCAGGGAGGGGTGGTACCCTTTCCCGCAATTTCAACTTCCGGCTCTATCTTGAGCCCCCAGTCACGGGCCTTAATGTCTATGGAGTGGTGAAGGGCAGGGGGAAAGGGCGATCTGCCGATATATTTTGGGTCGGTATTGAGGAAAATATGGTGCATACAGGTATTCCCGACAATGGACATATCGACAATGTCCTGACGTTTAATCCCGGCCGCGGCTGCAACCTCTTCCGCAATCCCATTAAGTCCATCAATAATCGCGCCGTTCAAAATCTCCAGACCGTTTGGGTTGGTCATGGTGAAGCTGATGCGGGACATGACATCTTCGCCATATACCACCTGTGGATTCATCATAGACCCGGTCGTTATAACCGATCCATCGGTTAGATCGCAGAGGTAGCCGGCCACCGTAGATGTGCCCACATCTACCGCAAGGCCGTAAGCCTTTTCCACACGTCCCGGTTCTACCTTAATGACCTCTTTTCCTTTCCATACGGATGCGGTCACCTTCCAATCCCCATCACGCACAGCATTTTGTAATTCCATGAGCACCTGATAATCAATGGTCAGGTTGCTCAGGTCGTGCTTTCGAGAAAGTTCGTTGCACAGTCGCTCCCAGTCGCCAAGGGTGTCATCCAAGGTGGCCTTTTTCAGTTCTACGGTGTACTTCTTGACTACCGGTTTTACTTCAATGGGTCTATCGGTGGCCGCTTTGCGAACCACCTGTTTGCCCATCCGGCTTTCTTCAGGGACAAAGATGACGACATCACCCATGATCTTTGTTTGGCAGGCCAGACGGTACCCTTCTTCCTCCTGCTGCAGATTGAAGAATTTTCTTTCCGTCGGCCCCATGGGGGAGAGATTATCCCTCGTTGAGGTAATCCCATATTTCTCGAAGTTTCCCTCTTCAATCCGCACTTTGCACGTCCCACAGATGGCCTTTTCGCCGCATACCCCTTCAATGTCTACACCTAAAGCCACAGAGGCTTCTTTAAGGGTCTTGCCTTTTTCAATATAACCTCTGCACCCGGACGGTTGAAAAATGACCAGATATTTTTCGTCTTCGTTCCCTGGCATCACTTATTTCCCTTCCATTTCTTCTTCCTTGAGCATTTTGATCAGTTTGATCGCTTCATCAACCGCTGTCCCTGCACTTTCAGCGTAACCATCCGCGCCGTACATTTCCACGATTTCCGGGGTTATGGGGGCGCCGCCCAGCATGATGCGAACGTTCGGGTTTTTCTCCTTCAGCTTAGCTACAACTTCCTTCATGGCTACCATGCTGGTCGTCATCAAAGCTGAGAGGCCCACAATTTCAGAATCAGTCCTGATCTGCTCTTCGACAAATTTGTCCAGCGGCACATCCTTCCCCAGATCATGGACGGTCCATCCGGCCACATCAAACATCATTTTGATCAGGTTTTTTCCGATGTCATGCACATCCCCTTCAACCACTCCCAGGACAATGGACCCTTTTGCCTCAGATTGTCTACCTGAGGCCTTGATAGCCGGTCTCAAAATGTCCAGCCCAACATAGAGTGCGTCAGAGCAGAGCAGGAGTTCGGGGACAAAGTACTCTTTCTTATTATACAATTCGCCCACCTCAATCATCCCTTCAGCCAGGCCCTCCATGGTCGCGATGAATGGGTCTACACCTTCATCCAGGGCCTTTTGGGCCCATTCCGCAACGCCATCCTCATCATAGTTTATCAATGCCTGACGAATTTCGTTTATGATCTCCTTCGTTCTTTCTTCTGAAGCCATTGTAAACCTCCTGTGTTTTAGTCATGGTTCATATCTTTTACAACTACTCAATCGATTGTAACTGTTCAACAAATTCAGGAAACAGCTTGTAAAGGGGATGACCGGGATCCGTGGGCAATTTCTTCGTCTCGGCGAAGACCGCTGTGGCCAGAAAGGCATCGGTCATAGCCACTGCCGGAAAGATCCTTGACGCACCCGCCATGGGTCCGGAGAATATCATGTCGTGGTACATGAAAGCAGCCAAGGACTGTAAACCCGCATCGGCCGCTGACCAGCCCTTAACCCCCCACAGCTCCCGGGCCTTTTTCCACATATAGGAGCCATTGCTTGGCGCACTGGCACACGGGAACCCCCACTTTTCTTTGATCATCCGGTTTGCTATGCCGCAGAGGGCCGTCGCCGGCCCGTTCATGACCGAAGTGTCCACAAAGATGCTTTCAAATTTTGCCCCAACCTTCTCAATCGCATCCAGGAGCTTTTGAGTCCCCGTGATTCGTCCGTTTGGCATCTGATCTGCCATGTCAAAGGCCACAAGGAGCACATGCTTGACGCCCATCTGGGAGATCTCGCGGATCTCTGTCTCCAGATCCTCTTCCCAGACCGTTATACTGTTATAGAACATGCGGTCCAAAAGACCTTTTTCCGCGCAATAGGCCGCACCCGCCAATTTGGGTTTCATCTGCCAGGCATCGATACAAAAGGGCATATCACTGAAAGATATGACAAAATCCACGTAACGTTCGAATTCCTTTCTGGTGTTGGCCACAATGTCCGCCATGCCCGGCACACCGGTCTCCGCCCATAGGTTGTCCTGGGTCTTGATAAGTTCCCCGGCCCGCTTTTCGTTAAACCCCTCCTTGCGCTTCCCTTCGAAGACCCTGTCCCCTTTCTGAAAGATGGAAGAACAGACAACAGTCGGGTAATCCCCCGGCTGCCCACCAAACGTCACCCCTCCTATCTCACACACCTTTTGCTCGGTCTCAAACACACCCAGTTTTTCTTTGAACGTCATTTCTGCCCCTTTCTTTCTGCCTTTTAATACTCAATCCCTTTTCTTGCTTTCGCACCCGTGTAATATGCGTGCTTTATCTGGACAAACTCGGTGGCATAGTCGGCTGATTCGATAAGATCCGCGGGGGTGCTCATCCCCGTCATCACAAGCTCAACGTTTCCTTTACATTTTTCTATCAATTCCAGGAGCTGGTTTTTTTTAAGCAATTTAAAGATGAGTGTATCCAATATCTCGTCGCAGATTAATAGTTGTGGTCCTCTATGAAGCGCCTCTAAGGCGAACTTCAAGGCTGTTTTCGCATGTTTAAAATGCAAAGGTTTTGGTCCTTGTGACATGATAAACGGATGGTCACCCGGGCACCGATAATTGATGTTGGGGATGTTTTTGAATGCGGTCACTTCTCCTGAGATGCCGGACTTCATGAACTGAACGAAATCCACTTTCAGCCCTGCTCCAGCTGCCCTTACGGCCATCCCAACAGCCCTGGTGGTTTTACCGACCCCTTGCCCGTAATAAATGTGAATGAGGCCAAGGCCTTTGTCTTCAATCAACCCTGATCTTTGTTGTGGATAGCGAATCGTTCTGACTCCGGTTTTTGGATCTGAAAGGCACCTGCGGGAGCGAGATACCAGATATCAAAAATGATGAACTCGTAAAAAGTCCAATTTAGACGGTTTTGTAAAAAGTTCAAATTTAAGGCGTGCAAATTTTGTAATCATGAGGCGTACTTATCGTACGTTGAATGATTGCGAAATGAAGCACAACGCAGAAGTTGGACTTTTTACGAGACCGTCAAAAATCACTATTGAAATACAGGTCTCGTATCCGGATGTTTATGCGATGCTGGAATCCTGATAGGGCTATCCATCGCAGGCGCCTAATTCATTTGCCAGCTCCATAAACCAATCCACCTTTTCCGGAGGGGCGACACCCGGCACCTCGCAACCCGAGGCGAGGATATACCCGCTGTCGTCGTAAGCCACGTCAAGACACTTTTTTATGGCCTGTTTCATCTCTTCCCGGGTTCCGGAAAAGAAAATCTTGGTATCGACATTCCCGATGAGAACTGCCTTGCCCCTGGTTATCTCAGCCGCCTTTGCCAGATCCGAGGGCGCGTCAATGCTGATATTCGTGACGCCTGTATTCACCATATCTTCAAGGATGGGGTCGGCATATCCGCAGATATGAAGCCCAATACCCACCTTCTTCTCCTTAAAGTAATCCACAATCCGCTTGTGATGGGGGAAGATAAAATCGCGGTACAGTTTAGGAGAAATGAGGCTGCATGACGCAGGGGCCTCCGAGTAGCTGAGGCCCACCTTCAGGGGCATAATGGCCTCCATGAAGCTAATGGCGACCTGGGAGGTCAACTGCATGAGTTCATGCACATAATCAGGGTCCTTAAGGGCATCTCTGATGAGTTCACTGGCCCCTCTGAGACCTATCGCGGTCGTCCACGGGCCAGCAACCACCGCGGATACGATTGAATCGGTAATTATTTTTTTGGTCTCTGCCAAGACCTCCAGATAGGCGGGCATGCGCCCATCTTTTGTGGGATCAGGAACTTTAAGATTGTTCAACTTTCCCTTATCTTCCAACGCCATTTTTTTTGATATGCACATCCCGTTTTCGGGGAACTTCAGCTCATTGCCCATGGCCTCCACATCCATGAGCAGATCCCCCTGCATGACGATAATATCTGGTTTGTAACGCTCGTAGGCTGCCACCTGAGCCTTCACAAAGACCTTCGGGTCCAATATAAATTCCCTGATGGAGGCCCCTACGAGTTGGGCATTACACTGTCCCATGATGGGGTAAGCAGGAACCCTGTCGACCTTGATTTCTTGATCGGTAAATGTCGTTTTAAAAGCTGCTGAAACCCGCTTTCTTCCTGTAGTTGTTTCCATTTCGCAAGACCTCGTCGTGCCTCATATTATCCGTTGCTATTGGGATGCTCCCTGTTTCAGCGTTAGCATTTGATTGCCTTCTCAATCGGTACTCTTGCCCTTTTCCTTCAGATTCAGTGTTCGTTTGACCAGCTCTTTCTCATGATCATAATTAATCACCCGCTGTAGCATGATTTTCTGCGCCATGACCGGCCCGGCACCATGCCAGGTCCCCACGCCATGAAGCCCAGCCGTCCAATTCTGAAGGAGCTTGTGTACCTTCATCACATTTTCCGTGGGTTCATCGGAGCCAAAGCTGTAAAATTCCTCAACATAATCCTTGACCTCTGGATTCTTCAACTCCTTGAGAGAGGGTAGTGTAACGATCAGACCGCCACCGATATCACCGGCCAATGCCATCACACGCCAGAAGGCATTGCATACATTCAGCTTCGAAACATTGCCCATCAGTTCATCAGGTAAAAACACGCCCGAGCCTTCCGGTTCCTCGGCGCCATTGTGCGCGGCCGCCAGACCGCAGGACCGCCCTGTCTCTCTTAGGACCACCATTTCAGCCAATTGTTCGTTAATGTGTGAGGCCTTTTCCAATCCCTTATACTCCTGAATCAATTTGGAGGCCCCAATGATTTGATTCATAAAGCCCACCTTGCATGTCCCGCCACAGGTCATGCGATGGGTCTTGGCAAAACGGGTCACCAGCTTGACTGAATAGGGGTACTCACCACAGTGAAATACGCGCTCCCAGGGAATAAAGACATCCTCAAAGATCACCATGGAGGTCTCACGCTGGCCATAGAGTGGATTGCCTAATTCTTCGGGATCATCAGCCAGGTCTCTTTCAGCGGAATAGGGGGTGTACTGACACACGAAGGTGATTCCCTTGGCATCCACAGGCGTGGCAAATGCCACTGCGTAGTCTTCCTCACCCTTGAAATGGGCCGCCTGGGGCAATACCACCACTTCATGGCTGGCATAGGCCCCGCTGATGTTGATCTTGGCCCCTCGCACCACAATACCGTCATCATTTTTGTCAACGACTTTCAAGGAAAGATAGGGGTCTTTCCAGTCCAGCGTCTTCTTGCTCCGGCTTCCCCTCGGCTCGGTCAAGGCACCGGCCACGGAAAGGTCCTTTGTCTGAACCATTTTTAGATATTCAAGGAATCGGGGATTGTATTTCGTACCCAAATCCCTGTCCATCTCCCAAGTCGTGGCGGCTAAAGAATGAAAAGCATCATATCCCACACATCGGTAAATACAGGTGCCTAACATTTCCGCGGTGAAGGTGCCGGCTTCAGCCTTTTTGACCAGGTCTTCATTGCTGGCACTCACATAGGTATACCGGTTCACCACATCATCGATAAGCGGCGAGTAGCATGTCATAATATCTTTATACCTTGGGTCAAGGGCCCACTCATAGCTGGCCTTATTCGCTTCAACAACTGTCCGGGTGTTTTTGTTTTCAAGGACATTTTCTACCTGTTTCCCGTTCATGAAAACCCTCGGTTTAACGTCTTTCAAGGTTTCTTCAAATTGTTCCGGTGTCATCAACGCCATTGCTCTATTCCTCCTTCTTAGATGGTTTAAGCTCTTAAATCATACGCAGTGAAAAAGATTGAACAAAATGTTGCATATAATTAAATATAATTATATTAATATATTATTTTAATATTATAATTTAAATTACTATAAG
>Ga0180431_10007755_pt1 | contig 12434 bp, 12 predicted proteins | sample SS_ome_11_FD_132459 | JGI IMG/M metagenome (GOLD analysis project Ga0180431, IMG submission 132459) | Hypersaline lake sediment archaeal communities from the Salton Sea, California, USA - SS_1_MS_1 metaG | ecosystem: Environmental > Aquatic > Non-marine Saline and Alkaline > Hypersaline >... | reverse complement strand
CATGAGCTTCCTCTTTGATTTGGGAGGCTTCAGCCTGTGCTTGGGATTCGGCTTCCCGTTGGGCGTTTTCGAGGATTTCCTGAACTTGCTGGTTAGCCCGTTCTTTTGAGCTTTCAGCTTCAGCGTGGGCCTCGGTGGTGATCCGGTAAGCTTCCTGTTGAGCTTCCTGCTCTATGATTTCAGCTTCTCTCAATGCGTTTTGAGCAATTTCCTCAGCTTCCTGTCTGGATTGCTCCTTGAAGGTTTCAGCTTCGTGTCGTGCTTCATCGGTGATTCGGGAGACCTCTTGACGGGATTCTTCCGTTATGCTCTCGGCCTGTTGATTGGCCTTTTCTTTTATTCTTTCGGCTTCAGCCTGAGCCTCGGTGGTGATTTGGGAAGCTTCCTCATGTGCCCTGGTTTCAGTCTCATTGCGTGCATTTCCGACTATTTCCTCGGCTTGTCTGCTGGCCTCTTCCTTCAACCTTTCGGCTTCAGCGTGGGCTTCCTCTTTGATGCGTGAGGCTTCAGTCTGGGCCTGGCTGGTGATTTGGGAAGCTTCCTCGTGTGCCCTAGTTTCAGTCTCATTGCGTGCATTTCCGACTATTTCCTCGGCTTGTCTGCCAGCCTCTTCCTTCAACCTTTCGGCTTCGGCGAGAGCTTCCTCTTTGATGCGTGAGGCTTCAGCCTGAGCCTCGGTGGTGATTTGGGAAGCTTCCTCGTGTGCCCTGGTTTCAGTCTCATTGCGGGCATTTCCGACTATTTCCTCGGCTTGTCTGCCGGCCTCTTCCTTCAACCTTTCGGCATCGGCGAGAGCTTCCTCTTTGATGCGTGAGGCTTCAGTCTGGGCCTGGCTGGTGATTTGGGAAGCTTCCTCGTGTGCCCTGGTTTCAGTCTCATTGCGTGCATTTCCGATTATTTCCTCGGCTTGTCTGCCGGCCTCTTCCTTCAACCTTTCGGCATCGGCGAGAGCTTCCTCTTTGATGCGTGAGGCTTCAGCCTGAGCCTCGGTGGTGATTTGGGAAGCTTCCTCATGTGCCCTGGTTTCAGTCTCATTGCGGGCATTTCCGACTATTTCCTCGGCTTGTCTGCCGGCTTCTTCCTTCAACCTTTCGGCTTCAGCGTGAGCTTCCTCTTTTATGCGTGAGGCTTCTTTTTCAGCTTCCTCGGCCTCTTTCAGCGCTTTATCAGTGATTTCCCGGGCTTGCTCGAGGGCCTCTTTTTTGAGTTCCTCGGCCTCAGCTTCGGCTGCCGCTTTTATTTGAGGTATTTCTGCTTCTGCTTTAGCTGTGGCGTCAAGTTGTGCATTGGTTATAATCTCTTGAGCTTGTTTGCGGGTTTCTTCCAAAAGCATCTCTGCTTCTAATTCGGCCTCCTGCTTGAGTCTCGATAACTCTTCCTGGTCCCGGCTTACAGAAAGCTTGGTGTCAGGGGTAACCCCGGGAATGATTTCAGGGGAATCCATCTTCAGCTCATCATGCGAAGTGGTATCAGTTGTTTCGAAGCTTTCTTTAGGGGCCGGTTCTTCCTCGGGCGCTGGTGGCTCAATGGTCTTTTCTGCTGGCCTGAATTCACTTTCTTGTTCAGGGGGTTTGAATGTGGGAGGCTGAGCTTCCATTTGCCGGGGAGCACTCATCGGGCCGAGATCATCCGTGAGTTCGGAGAAGTCCTTCCTTTGAGTTGTAACTGGGGGAGGTGGTTTAGTTGCCAGAGAGTCTTCTATTGTTGGAGAAAGCTCTTCAGCGTGTACAATGCCTCCAAATGATGCTGATTCAGAGAAACTCTTCTCTTCAACGATGTCTTGCTGAGGGGTTGGCCCGGGCTTGATTTCCTCTGTTGGTTTTGTGGAATCACTCTCGACGGATACGCTTCTTGGAGACGATTTTTTGAAGTCCAGATCATCTTCCAGTTCAGAAAATCCCCTTAATTCTTTCCTGGCCATATCACTTCCTCCCTATACCCCAATGTCACACGACAGGGCAAAAGGTTTTCCATATCAAATAACAAAAGTTATTTTATCTTGCAATAACTTTTGTTTTTTGGATATTCAGTTCTGAACTAGAATAAAAGCAAGAAATCTTTGTCTTGCATTCAGTATGTTTCACATATTGCCATAATATAAATATCTGCTACCAACCGCGTCTTCGCGCATACTTCTAAGTAGTAGTAGATTATAAAGCACTTTATGTTCAGTTGTCAAATTTTTCATAATTTGGTCAGGAAATTGCTGCCCGTGCCGACGATTAGGGGGTGTGTGAGGAGGGGTAGTTGCCCCAACTGTGTTCTTAATTTATTTTCATGTCTTCATAAGCCAGGCTGATTTCGGTCCCCAGGGCCCTGGCCAGTTGCCGTGCCTCTTCTCGTATCTCGTCTTCGACTTCCGGATTCATGTGAGTGATGATTATCCTGGGAAGGTAGCCCTTAATGCGCTGGAAATTGGCCAGTTCCTGTCCCAGCAGGCTGGGGCACAAGTGTCCTGGTTCAGGTGCCATATTAGCCGATTTATTGGAAAAGGCTGTTTCAATAATCAGGATTTGCGGGGCGATGTGCTCCCAGCATGAAGCCAGTCCCGGCCCGGTGTCACCGCTGAAGAAGATACTTTTGCCTTCGCCATCCGTGATCTGAAATCCAACCGCAGGCACGGCGTGGCTTACCGGAATTGCCAGCACTTCATAGGGGCCAACAGTTGTGTTACTGTAAGGTTCCATAGTATTTAACTTAAGGGCCGGTTTTTCGGGAGAGGGCCATTCAGTGAACTGGGGATACAAGGTGCCGTTTATCAGGTGGGTGGTAAGCACATCCAGCGTGGATTGGGTGGCATGGATGTTAATGGTGCGGTGCTGATTTTTGAGGGCGATTGCTGGAATGTCACGAATGTGGTCGTAGTGCCCGTGAGTAAGCAGGATGTGCTCGACCTTCCCCTGTTCATCAAATGACAGGGCAGAGGTGAGTCCCCCTGCATCCACTGCCAGCACATCATCAATGAGAATCGAGGAAAGGCGGGTATCCTTAGATTCGAACATGTGGGCACCGAGGATTCTGATATTCATTCCAGATTCCCTTCAATGCAGGTGGTGTCAAATCCACCCCTTGTGTTGTAAACAGTGGTGACCCGCAATCGCTTGGTTTCAAGTGTTTTTTTGAGATCATCATAAATTCGCCTGGTGACCGCTTCCTGGTAAATCCCCACATTTCGGAAGCTGATGAAATAATACTTGAGACTCTTCAGTTCCACGCATTTCCTGCCAGTGGGGTGGTATTCAATGATTACATGTGCCACGTCCGGCAATCCGCTGAAAGGGCACACCGCGCTGAACTCGTGAGTTTCGGTTCGGATATATTGATCGGGGCTGTCGAATTCGAACACCACCAGAAAATCCGGGCGAATGTTGCTTTCGTCCTGGAACTCAAAGAATTTTCCTTCTGCTTCGGTCATTTTAAAAATCTCCCTCATTTCCCCTTTGCGAAAGGGGGAGGATCCGTTTTACGGGATATTCAATATTTTATGGGTTTGCAGACTCAATGTCCACTCGGGGTGGGCCAGGCAGTAATTGAGCGCTGCCTGCATGTTCTCTTTCAGTTCGGGCCCGGACATGGGCTGCAGGTAAAAATGTTCGAATTCCAGATGCAGGTAGTCTTGCGGGTAAATCCCAACCTGGGGAAAAACAAGTTTCAGTTCGTTACCTTTTTTTAGTGCCAGTTCTGCCCTTGCTTTGGGACTGACGCATATCCAGTCGATACCATTCGGGGGCAGCAGTGTTCCGTTGGTCTCGATGGCCACTTGTAATCCGGCTTTGTGGAATTCATCAATCAGGGATTGGTCCAGTTGGATCAAAGGCTCTCCGCCGGTGCACACAACAAACGGATTAGAATTGCTTTTTTCTGGCCATAGCCGGCTTGCTTTTTGGACAACTTCTGTAGCAGTGTCAAATACCCCGCCACCGGGGCCGTCGGTTCCGATAAAATCTGTATCGCAAAACTGGCAGGTGGAATGGGCTCGATCTTCCTCCCTCCCTGACCAGAGATTGCATCCTGCAAAGCGAACAAGAATCGCGGGCCGCCCGGAGTGAAAACCTTCGCCCTGGAGTGTATAAAAAATTTCTTTGATGGCGTAACTCATTGGATTTTGTCCACATATACCAGTGGATCTGTTAAACCGGCCTCTCGGAATCCCTTTAACCGAAGCTGGCAGGCATCACAGCGACCGCAGGGATTACCCGTTTCCAGGGGATCATAGCAGGAATGGGTGAGGGAGTAATCCACCCCGAGTTCCTTTCCTTTTTGAATGATTTGCGCTTTGGTCAGATCGATAAGCGGGGTATGAATAGTTATCGCTTTGCCCTCGATTCCTGCTCTGGTGGCCAGATTCGCCATGTTTCGAAAGGCTTCAATGTACTCAGGTCGGCAATCTGGATAGCCGCTGTAGTCGAGAGCATTCACCCCGATGAATATATCGGTTGCTCCCAGCACTTCAGCCCATGCCAGCGCGAAGGAGAGGAATATGGTATTACGTGCCGGAACATAGGTAACGGGGATATCGCCTGACGATTCATTCACAGGCCGGTTTTTGGGAACTTCCATTTCGCTTGTCAGCGCCGAACCTCCGAAAGAACCCAGATCGATATCGACAATGATGTGATCCGATACTTTGTGGAGCTGGGCTATCCTGCGGGCCGCCTCTATTTCGAATTCGTGACGCAGTCCATAGCGAAAGGTCAGAGCGTACGGTGAAAATTCCTGGTTTCTGGCAATGGCAAGGGTTGTGGTGGAATCGAGCCCGCCACTGAGGAGAATGACTGCCTTTCTCTCCATTTACCTCACTCTTAAATCCAGCGCTTCACCCGGAAGAATACGAGCATACTTGCAACTATGACAACCATAGTAATCAAAACGGCGGTGATAGCGGTTGGATTACCATTATCGGTTAGTGGATAAATATTCATACCAAAAATGCCAGCTACCAGAGTAAGGGGCAGCAGAATAACAGATATAACAGTGAGTAACCGCATGACCTGATTTATGCGAAAAGATGTCAGTGTGCCGACGTTATCATTGAGGCCGGCTACCCATTCTTTATACTCGTTGAGACTGTCCATTATCTTGCGATTGTGATCCGCTAGGTCGCCAAAATAGACATCCGCATCTTCCTTAATAATAGGCAGTTCGCTTTTCTCCATCCACTCAAACACTTCAGTCTGCGGCTTGATCATCCGCTGGTATGAGATCACATCTTTCCACAGCATCGATAATTCTCGGACTGTAGACCGGGCATCCTCATCGAAAATATCATCTTCAACCCGCTCGATATTGCTGCCGATTTTATTGAGTATGGGGAAACAATAGGTCACCAGCCGGTCCAGGATAAGATACAAAAGCAACCCGGGGCTGTGGCTCATAGCCTCATCCTGAGTCTCTTTGTTGGCGGAGCAGTCTCTAAAAAAAGTCGTCAGAGATTTGAGATTCCCTTCGTGAAGGGTGATCAAATAGTCCCTGCCCAGAAAAACGGAGACCTGACTTACAGTGGTCACACGTGCCTCTTTGTGGAAGACCGGGAAGTGGAAAACCATGAAGAGGTAGTTGTCATCTTCGTCATGATCAATCTTGGGACGCTGGATACGGCTCAGACAATCATCCAGTTCCAGTTTATGAAAAGGATAATTCTCCGCCAGATATTCGATTTCCACCTCGGTGGGGTTTTCGATGTTAATCCACAGCAGCCGACCGTATGAAATCGACTGGATTCCGGGCTTCTGTCGTGTAGTTTCTGATTGAGCCACAGTTTGTTCCTGTCTATTACTTGACAACAGCTTTCTCCGCTGCCATCGCTGTGATGGTCCCATCCCCTGCGGCGACGACCTGCCTGATTGATTCTTCACGAAATATCACCTGCTGCAGAAATTCCTGCTGTCTCAGTCTCCATCTGATTGATGAATTTCCATTATTTCATCAAACTTTCCAGGTTTTTTTTGAGCTCTTCCTTGGGTCGCAACCCTACCACCTGACTCATGGGCTTGCCGTCCTTAAAGAAAAGCAGTGTCGGGATGCTCTGAATCCCATAGGTTGAAGCGATCCGAGGGCTTTCATCCACATTTACCTTGACGAAATCGGCCTTCCCTTCGTATTCGTGGGCCAGTTCTTCAATGATCGGGCCTACCTTGAGGCATGGTGCGCACCACGGAGCCCACAGATCCACCAAAACCGGTTTGTCAGCATCCTCTACAATCTGTTTAAAACTGGAATCGTTTGCCTCTACTGGCTTGGCCATGATAACCTCCTTTGATTGTATAACCTAACCACCAATAGCTTCTAAAACGCCTTCTTCCACCATTCGCTCTGCCACATGGATTGACTTCTTGATAGTCCATGCATCGCTCCTTCCATGAGTGACAACAACGTTCCCCTTGACTCCCAGCAACAGCGCTCCGGGTGTGTGATTTAGAATATGTCCGTTTGACTTCCCCAGGGAGGAATCATCCTTCCCTTCCTGTTGGGACAGAATGGAAAGTGCTGCTACCAGGCCCTCGCTCAGTTTGATGACTACGTTGCCGGTGAAGCCATCGGTCACTACCACATCGGCTCCTCCCAGTGGAAGCCCGTGTCCTTCCACGTTTCCTACAAAGTTGAGATTGCTCTTTGCGAGAAGGTTATAGCTGGCAAGGGCCAGTTTGTTTCCTTTAGTCGTCTCTTCTCCAGTGGAAAGGAGGCCTACCCTTGGTTGCGGCAGGTTAAATATTTTTTGCATGTAAACATTTCCCATCTCGGCGAACTGGAGCAAATTCTGGGGTTTGCAATCAGAGTTGGCGCCTACGTCCATGAACATAGTCGGCCCATCCAGTGATTCAAAGGTGATGCACAGAGCCGGGCGGGAAATACCTTTCTTCCTTCCTAACATTAACAGTGACCCGGCAGTAACTGCTCCTGTGCTGCCCCCGGAAACGAATGCTGCGGCCTTGCCCTCTTTGACCAGGTTCAATCCCACAACAATCGATGAATCCTTTTTCCCGCGAACGGCCTTGACAGGGTCTTCATGCATACCGATAAGCTCTGAAGCCGGATGAAGGCTGACCCTTATGTCTTTGAGATTGTACTGGCTCAATTCCTGCTGTACCGCTTCCTGCTGCCCGACCAGGATAACCTCTATCCCAAATTCACGGGCTGCTTCCACTGCTCCCTTCACCACCTCCTGAGGGGCGTAATCGCCGCCCATGGCATCAACCACAATTTTATTTGCTTTAGGTTGTTCGGACTTTTTGACCATCTGATGTTGTGTCCTCCATCACATTAAGAACATGATGTTATTATCTTTATTATTGAATAATATCAGATTTGGATAAAAATGCACAACGCTTAGTATCGTGCTGGTGATATTTTCATACCTCCTAACTTGGACGAGCCCACTTTCTTTTAGAGGCCTCCATGTTTTATGATGAATATGGGGTCTTTTTTTATGGATGAGACGGAATTTGCCGGAGAGTCCCGGGATATAGTAATTGCTCACCCGGCTGCCACAGTCATTCCTCTCAGGGAAACTGCCGATAGCTTTGAGGTGCTGCTCATTTACCGCAATCCCAAACTTTCTTTTCAGGGTGGAATGTGGGCTTTCCCCGGCGGGCGAATTGAAGATGAGGATTATGCGGACGGCAACAACGATATGATCGCAGCAGCGCGCCGGGCAGCGGTGCGGGAATCTAAAGAAGAAGCAGGTATCCATATTCCACTGGAAGGTCTGGTGATGATGTCACGCTGGACCACCCCTGAAGTCCAGCCGAAACGCTACCAGACCTGGTTTTTTGTTGCTACCATGCAAGATCAACCTGTGCAGGTCGATGGAGGGGAAACCCTCGATTATCGGTGGATGAGACCCGAACAGGCTCTGGAAACGCAGAGATCAGGCGAGATAGCTATGATGCCTCCCACCTTCGTGACACTCGACAGACTTTCTCGATGTGCTACCGTAGAGCAAGTTTTTTCATTTTTAGAGAAAGAACCGCTTGAAGATTTTTTGCCCAGAATTGAAACGGTGCCAAGCGGCTTTTGCAGCCTGTATCACGGGGATGCAGCCTATGCTGGGGGGGATATCAATCAACCGGGCAGGCGGCATCGGTTTTGGGGACTGGATACCGGCTGGCGATATGAGCGCAGAGACTGAAAAGGTGGTGATTCATGGAAGTGAGCGAACTGGTCGAAATCGAAGAAATCAAGCAACTCAAGGCGAGGTACTTCCGCTTTATGGACCAGAAGCGCTGGGATGAATGGGGCGATGTGTTCACGGAGGATGCAACCTTGCAGTACGGGCCGAATCCCGGGGATATATTTGAAGGAAGGGATAGGATTGTTGAAGGTCTCCGCAATGTTCTGAAGGATGCGCTCACAGCTCATCACGGGCAAATGCCGGAGATTGAAATAACCGGCGATGCCACTGCTACAGGAATTTGGGCGATGTTCGATTATGTAGAAATGCCGGGGATTACTCTCAAAGGATATGGCCATTACGAAGAGGAATATATCAAAGATGACGGGAAATGGAAGATCAGGAATCTGAGGCTGACGCGCCTGCGGGTTGATATAAAAACAGAAGCCGGGGAAGATGGCAGTGAATGACTGCTGGGCATTTTGCCCATCACATCGCCAGTGGGAAAAGCTTCATACTTCCCGTGACAAAATTTGTTTTGCGGAGGGACAATGGAAAAGTTGATCTATCTTCTGTGGGCCCGGCAGGGCCGAGACCCGGATGAAATCAAAAAGACATTACTGGAAGAATGCACCCCTCGATTGCTCAAACTGGAGCCCAGAATGCTGGCGATGAATTTCAGCGATTCGGATGCTGATATCCCCTCGCCCGTTCCGCCACCAGAGGGGGAAGACCTGATAGCTGCCGAAGTATCGATCTGGCTTGATTGCTACGAGCAAAGAGAATCATTCGAAGAGATACTGGCCCAAACCGATTGCCGGATGGCCGGGTATCTCGTTACCGAATCGCTCTACACGGATTACGGTGGCAATGAAAACAGCCGGCCGCGTGACTGGCCTGATGGCCAGCGTTCGCCGGGGATTCTGACGGTGGCTGTTTTTGAGAAGCCGGATCACATTCCTTATCAGGAATGGATTGACCGGTGGCACAAAGTTCAATCTGCCGTTTCGGGTGAGATTCAACCCCGCACCCGATATGTTCGGAACGAAGTTGTCAGGGCACTTACTCCTGATGCTCCGCCTTACAAAGGGATTGTTGAGGAGGCATGGCCTTCGGCGGAGCATGTCACTGACCCGATGCTCTTTTTCTGCGCCGAAGGGTCGGAGGAAAAGCTGGCGCAGAATATCAACCGGATGATGGAAAGTGTTAATGCTTTTCTGGATATGGACCGCTTTCGCAGTTACACCATGAGCGAATACCTGCTCAAGACTCATCCCGAATGAGCCGGCATGCAGACCGGCTGGCAGGGAGCAATTACCTTTGAGCGAGCTTCGATTTCCATCTGGATTTACTGGAGGATTTGTTGTAAGCCGGGTGTTGAGGGTTCGGGGTCTTCTCGGCTCAACAGTTCTCCTATTTTGACCGCGATCTCCTTTGGGGTCAGCACGAAATCAATGGCCCCCGTTTCAAAAGCAGCCTTGGGCATACCGTATATCACGCATGTTGCCTCGTTCTGCGCTAAGGTAGTGCCGCCAATATTCTTGATATGGCGTATCCCTTCCGCTCCATCGGAGCCCATACCGGTGGCAATGACACCGATAACGTTTGTTATGGGGTCTTCATTCAGAGACATCATGAGCACATCAATAGAAGGACGCACGTAATTGACTTTCTCCCCTTCGACCAGCTTGATCATCCGGTTGCCCAGTACTTTCATATGCACATCGGATGGTGCCAGAAAAACTACTCTATCTTGCAGGTAATCCCCGTCTTTGGCCAGCCTGACTTTCATGCTGGCTCGCTCGCCGATCTCATCCCGGACTGACTTGTTCACGAACTTCGGCATGTGCTGAACGATGAGCACGCAGGCATCGATTGCCGGTAACTCTGCCAGTAAATCCGTCAGCATTGTCGGCCCTCCGGTGGAGGCACCGATAACTATGATATTTTTACTCTTCATCAGCAGTAATCCTTTCTTAAAAATTCGAAGCAGTCCTTCGATTACCCGTTGGCAATCTCGGCTTGTTTAGCCTGGTCGAGCCACTTGCAATACGTTTCCATATTGGCGATGAGTTCTTCAGTGTGGAACGGCTTGCGCATATAGTTGAGCACAGATTCGGTGAGCTCCACCAGATCCTCATCGGGGTCTTGTTTTGCTGTAAGCATCAAGGCCAGGTTGCCATCCATCAATCCCCTGGATTCAATCTGCCGGATGGTCTCCCATCCGTCCATGTCATCCATCATGATGTCCATGAGGATTACTCCCCGGAAGCCTTTTTCAAGTTCTTCCAGACACCGTTGGCCGCTTTCGGCCTGGACTACTTCGAAACCTGCCGATTCCAGTACAACCCTCACTGTCAGACAGATATCCGGTTCATCATCCACTATCATGACCCTCTTTTCCATTTTCCTTCCCCCTTTTCCCTAAGTTGTCTTTTGACAGGCGATCCCCCCGAATTGTCCCTGCCCCCCCCCGGGCACATTGCAGTGTGCCCCTACATTCGCTGTCTCCTGAAACCCTGAAGGGTGAATCCCGTGAATCATAACGGAATTAAGGCTTCAGCATTTCATAATCCCTGTCATGTGCCATTGCATTCCTATCGGCTCCCGATCCCTCCAGCACTTCGCTCACCTCTTCAGCAGATTTATCTACCTGCAGGACCAGAGGGAGTGTGAACAGGAAAGTCGTTCCTTTCCCTTCGCCATCGCTTTCGACCCGGATCTGCCCGCCGTGCATTTGCACGATCCGTTTGCAGATGCTTAATCCCAGCCCCGCTGAGCCCAGTTCGTGCCGGGATTTGTCTACTTTGTAGAACTCATCGAAAATGTGCTCTGACTGCTTGGTGGTTAGGCCTATTCCGGTATCCCTGATCGAAAGCACTGCCAGTCCATCTTGATGGTAGGCATCGAAGGTCAGTGTTCCTCCATCCCCCATAAATTTCAGGGCGTTCTCGATTAGATTTTCATAAACCTCGATTATCCTCAGATGGTCACCGTATACGATGATATTTTCATTTACCCGGTTGAGTGCGTTGACGTTTTGCCTTTCCAGATTCAAGCGCCCGCGTTCCAGTATGGAATTGATAGTGCTGGCAATGTTCACCGGTTTGCTATCAAATTCTACGTCCAGCGAATTCAGTTTGGCCAGCTGGATCGTCTTGTTAACCAGCTCTTCCATAAACTCAACATTGCGAAACACCATATCTGCTATTTGTTGGAGCTTCTTATCCTCCTGACTGTCCCTCAGCATGGGCAGCAATGCCACCATGGGTGTGAGCGGGGTCCTTAGATCATGGGCCAGTTGAGAGATGAAAGCTTGCTTTTGTTCCAGCAGCTTGGTAATTTCCCTGGTTCTTTCTTTAATCCGCTTCTCAAGTTGTTGATTACCGTCCTTTAGCTCCTCTTCGGATATCACTGCCAGGTCCAGCGCTTCCGCAAGTGCCTGCTGGTTCTCATTGATAATCTTGTTCTGCCTCTCCAGTGCCTCTCTGAGTTTTCTCTGTTCATTTTCAGCCACTGTCAATCCCCTGTTTTTGGAAAAAAGCTCCTGCTTTGTCTCCTCCAGCGAATCGATCGTTTTTTGCAGGTCTTCCATCATGCTGAAAGCAGCCGCCTCGTTTATCTGCAGCTTTGCCACTTTGTCGGCCAGTTCTTCCTCCGCCTGCTTGCGTTCGGTGATGTCCGTTGCCACTCCCTCAAAAAAGCCCATTTCGGGGAATAGTATTCCAGAGTACTGAATCCAGATGGGGGAACCATCGCGTTTTGTTACGAGCGCCTCAAAATTGTTGAACTTGCCGTGTTCGCGCATAATCGCCAGCAACTTTCCCCTTGCCTCCGGGTCAACATAATGCTCCGAAGCAACGTAATCCGAGGCGCAGGCTTCCGGGCTATCATAGCCGAACATCTCAGCCATCCGACGATTCACTATTAGCATCTTGCCGTCGCTAAGCCTGGACCGATACAATCCAACCTGAGCGTTGTCATAAATAGTTCGATACTTCTCTTCGCTTTCCCGCAGTGCATCCTCTGCCCGCTTGCGCTCGGTGATGTTGGTGATGATGGATATGAAACCAATTACCTTCCCTTCACCATCACGGTTGTAGTTCCAGCTAACCGACTGCTCAATGACTTCGCCATCGTTTCTCCGGTTCTGCTGGTAGTAGGTCGTCGGCTCTGGCTGTTCCTTTACCAGCAGGAGCATGTACTCACGCAGTTCGGGGCGCTTCGAAGCAGGCTCAAGTAGATCAGTAACATGTTTTCCCAGTAATTCTTCCTTGGTGTAACCAAGCATCTCTTGATAGGCGGGATTGACGTAAGTAATGAT
>Ga0180431_10007754_pt1 | contig 12437 bp, 15 predicted proteins | sample SS_ome_11_FD_132459 | JGI IMG/M metagenome (GOLD analysis project Ga0180431, IMG submission 132459) | Hypersaline lake sediment archaeal communities from the Salton Sea, California, USA - SS_1_MS_1 metaG | ecosystem: Environmental > Aquatic > Non-marine Saline and Alkaline > Hypersaline >... | reverse complement strand
TCCATCGGGTTCATGCCGGCGGCGACCGCCTTCATGCCCTCGCGGATGATCGCCTGGGCGAGCACGGTGGCGGTGGTGGTGCCGTCGCCGGCCTCGTCATTGGTGCGGCTGGCCACTTCCTTGACCATCTGCGCGCCCATGTTCTCGAACTTGTCGGTGAGTTCGATCTCCTTGGCGACGGTCACGCCGTCCTTGGTGATGCGCGGGGCGCCGAACGACTTCTCGATCACCACGTTGCGGCCCTTGGGGCCCAGCGTCACCTTCACCGCGTCGGCGAGGGTGTTGACGCCCTTGAGCATGCGGTCGCGGGCATCCGTGTCGAATTTGACTTCCTTGGCTGCCATCTGGCTTCTCCTGGTTGTCTGGTGTTGCGTTGATTGTCCCGGGTGGCCCGGGGCGCGGCGGCGGGGCGCGTCACGGCGCCCGGCCCGGCCGGCCCTGTCAGGCGATGACGCCCAGGATGTCGCTTTCCTTCATGATCAGCAGCTCTTCGCCGTCGATCGTCACCTCCGTGCCCGACCACTTGCCGAACAGGATGCGGTCGCCGGCCTTCACGGCCATCTCGATCAGCTCGCCCGAGTCCTTGCGCGCGCCCTCGCCGGTGGCGACGACCTCGCCCTCGGCCGGCTTTTCCTTCGCGGTATCGGGGATGATCAGGCCGCCCTTGGTCTTCTCGTCACTCTCGACGCGCTTGACCAGCACACGGTCGTGAAGCGGTTTGAACGCCATCTGGTAACACTCCCTAGGTTCCAGGTTTCATGCTTGCGTTAGCACTCGCTCGCGGTGAGTGCCAGCAGCGCGGAGATAGGCAGGTCTCGCGGAGGTGTCAACAGGTCCGAAAGCGAAAAAATGAACGGGTCTTCTGGCAAGGTCCGGCGCGGGCTGGCAGGGTAGGCCGGGCCCGCCCCCGGTTTCGGAGTTGCCATGTTCGCCCGCCTTGTCCTGACCGTCGCGCTGGTCCTCGCCGGTCTTGCCGCGCCCGCCCTGTCCGCCGGCGCGGACTGCGCGGGGCAGGATCTGCTTCCCGCCCTGCCCGAGGCCGACCGCGCCGCCCTCAGGGCCGCGGTCGGCCCGTCGCCGCATGCGGCGGGCAATCACTGGGTCGCCCGGCGCGGCGCGACCGAGATCGCGGTGATCGGCACCTATCACCTTTACGATCCGCGGATGGAGGCGATCGCGGAGCGGCTGGCACCCACCGTCGCCGGGGCCGAGATCCTGTTCGTCGAGGCGACCGATGCCGAGGTCGAGACGTTGCAGCAGACCGTCGCGCGCGATCCCTCGCGGCTGTTTCTGACCGATGGCCCGACCCTGCCCGAAGCGCTGCCGGAGGACGACTGGCAGCGCCTCGCGGCGGAATTCCGGGCGCGTGACATCCCGCCGTTCCTGGGCGCCAAGTTCCGGCCGTGGTATGTCGCGGTGCTGCTGGCGCTGCCCGCCTGCCTGACCGAGGGCGGCCAGCCGCCGCGCCAGGGGCTCGACCGGCTGTTGATGGATCGCGCCGAGGCCGCCGGCGTGCCGATGCGCGCGCTGGAACCCTGGGACACCGCGCTGGGCATCTTCGACGGCCTGTCCTTCGACCGCCAGATCGACATGCTGCGCGCCTCGCTGCCGCTTGCCGGTCAGGCCGAGGATGCGCTGGCGACGATGGCGGAAGCCTGGTTTCGCGAGGAACACCGGCTGATCTGGGAATATTCCCGCTTCGTCGCGATGTCGCTGCCCGGCGCCGAGGCCGACCGCCTGGCCCGGGATTTCGCGGCGATGGAAGAGGTACTGCTGTCCGCGCGCAACCGCGCCTGGATCGACGTGCTGCTGCCCGCCGTCGAGGGCCGTTCCGCGGCGGTGGCGGTCGGCGCGGCGCATCTGTCCGGGCCGGCGGGCCTGCTGCGGCTTCTCGAAGAGCGCGGTTTCGAGCTTGAGCGCCGGCCCTTCTGACCCGATGCCGCGGCGCGGCGAAACGGGGTGACAAGACCCGCCCGCGGCGCTACAAGGCGCGCGATTTCCAATAGCCCGAACAGAGGGACCCGACCCATGATCAAGGTCTTCGGCCACAAGTCGCCCGACACCGATTCCACCGGCTCGCCCATCATCTGGGCCTGGTATCTGAACGAGGTGAAGGGCATGCCCGCCAAGCCCGTCCTGCTGGGCGAGCCCAATACCGAGGCCGCCTTCGTGCTCGAGCGCTGGAATCTCGACAAGCCCGAGATCATCGCCGATGTCGAACCGGGCGAGACCTGCGTGGTGGTCGACACCAACAACCCCGCCGAGCTGCCCGGCTCGATCAACGAGGCGAACGTGGTGCAGATCATCGACCATCACCTGCTCGCCGGCGGGCTGAAGACCAAGGGGCCGATCGACATCACGATCCGGCCGCTGGCCTGCACCGCGACGATCATGCACGACCTGATCGGGGCGGACATCGCGAAGATGCCCGACCCGGTGAAATGCGCGATGCTGTCGTGCATCCTGTCGGACACGCTGGAATTCCGCTCGCCCACCACCACCGACCACGACCGCGCGGTGGCCGAGAAACTGGCGGGCGATCTGGGGATCTCGATCCCGGACTACGCCGAGGAGCTGTTCGCCGCGAAATCCGACGTCTCGGCCTTCTCCGAGGCGGAACTTCTGCGGATGGATTCGAAGGAATACGAGGTCGCCGGCAAGCAGCTGCGGATCTCGGTGCTGGAGACGACCTCGCCCAAGACCATCCTTGCCCGCAAGGACGCGCTGATGGCGGCGATGCCGGGGATCGCGGCCGAGGACGGGGCCGAGCAGGTGCTGCTGTTCATCATCGACATCATCCGCGAAGAGGCGACGCTGCTGGTGCCGAACGACCTTGTGAAACGGATCGCGGAGGCCAGCTTCGGCGCGACGGTTTCGGGCGACACGGTGGTGCTGCCGGGGATCATGAGCCGCAAGAAGCAGATCATCCCGGCGCTCAAGCTCTGACCCTGGCCGAGGCCGCAAGGCTCTTCGTCCGAAGAGTTTTGCGGACCTGCCCGTCAAGGGTTTTTCGGACGAAAAACCTTGACGTCCGCGCCGCAGGCGCCCGGCAAAATCCTTCGGACGAAGGATTTTGCCGCCCGTTCCACCCGAAAGGCCCGCCCATGACCCGGATCATCGCCGCCCTTGCGGACATCGCCCCGCGCTACGACGCGCTGCTGTGCGATCTCTGGGGCTGTCTGCACAACGGCAAAAATCCCTTTCCCGCCGCCGTCGCCGCGCTGCAGGCGTTCCGGACCGGCGGCGGGCTTGTGGCGCTGGTCACCAACGCGCCGCGGCCCTCGGCGCAGGTGATCCGGCAACTCGACCGGATCGGGGTGCCGCGCGACGCCTGGGACGTCGTGGCAAGCTCGGGCGACGCGGCGCAATACGGGATGTTCACCGGCGCGGTCGGCCAGAAGGTCTGGCACCTGGGGCCGGAGAAGGACGACAGCTTCTTCGCCGCCCCGCCCGCCGACCTCGCCGATCCGCTGCCGATCGCGCGGGTCGGGTTCGACGCGGCCGAGGGCATCGTCTGCACCGGGCCGTTCGACGAGATGACCGACGTGCCCGAGGATTACCGCGGCCGCTTCCTGTCGGCCAAGGCGCGGGGCCTGCCGATGCTGTGCACCAACCCCGATCTCGTCGTCGATTACGGCGACACCCGCATCTACTGCGCCGGCGCGCTGGCCGCGCTCTACGAAGAGATGGGCGGCACCGCGCTCTACTTCGGCAAGCCGCATCCGCCGATCTACGATCTCGCGCGCCGCCGGCTTGCCGCCCATGCCGGGCGCGATGTCGAGGCCGCGGGCTTTCTGGCGGTGGGCGACGGCATCGCCACCGACGTGCAGGGCGGGCTGGCCGAGGGCATCGATACCGTCTTCGTCACCGGCGGCCTCGCCGCGGCGGAATTCGGCCCGGACCCGGACAACCCCGATCCCGCCCGCCTCGCACCGTGGCTGGCGGAGCGCCAGATCGGCCCGACCTACGCGATCGGCAAGCTGCGCTAGCGCGAAACGGGCAAGCAAGAATATTTCTGCCGCCCGCGGCAAAATGACAATAATCTTGCGCGGCCGCTTGATCGGCGGCCCCGGTCCGTGTAACGCTGCGGCGCAACATGAACCGGGGATTCGAAGAGATGCTCGACAACCTGCCGCGCGGAACGATCTGCATCGAGGATCTGGAGATCGGGATGACCCGCTATCTCCAGAAAACGATCACCGATCGCGATATCGAGCTGTTCGCCGAGGTCTCGACCGACCGCAACCCCGTGCATCTCGACGACGATTACGCCCGGGAAACGATCTTCGAGGGCCGGATCGCGCATGGCATGCTGACCGCCGGGCTGATTTCCGCGGTCATCGGCGAACAGCTGCCGGGCCACGGCACGGTCTACCTGGGCCAGAGCCTGAAGTTCATGGCGCCGGTACGCCCCGGCGACACGGTGATCGCCGAGGTCAAGGTCACCGCGATCGACCATTCGCGCCGCCGGGTGACCCTTGAAACCCACTGCGCTGTGGGCGATACGGTCGTGCTGAAAGGCGAGGCGCTGGTGTTGGCGCCCAGCCGCAAGTTCGACTGATCGATCCGGCGGGGCGGCCCGCCAGCGGGGGCGCATGATCCGACGGCACAGCTGGACCGGCCTCGATCCCGCCGCGCGCGGGGCATCGGTCGCGATGGGCAATTTCGACGGCGTGCACCTGGGCCACCGGTCGGTCATCGACCTGGCGCGCCGGCCCGGCCTGCCCCTGGGCGTTGTCACCTTCGAACCGCATCCCCGGCAGTTCTTCGCCCCCGACGCGCCGCCCTTCCGGCTGATGGAGGCCGAGGCGCGCGCGCACCGGCTGCAGAAACTGGGGGTCGAGCGGCTGTACGAGCTTCCGTTCGACCATCGGCTGGCCGGGATGGCGGCGGAGGATTTCGTGCAGGACGTTCTGGTGACGGGGCTGGGCGTCGCGCATGTCACCGTCGGCGCCGATTTCTGCTTCGGCAGGGGCCGCAAGGGCAGCACCGAAACACTGGAACGGATGGGCGCCGCGCTGGGCTTTGGCACCACCGTCGCGCCGCTGATCGCGCAGGGCACGGAAGAGATATCCTCGACCGCGATCCGCACCGCGCTGAGCGAGGGCCGCCCGCGCGACGCGGCGCGGATGCTGGGCCACTGGCACCGGATCGAGGGGCCGGTGCTGCACGGCGAGAAACGCGGCCGCGACCTGGGCTATCCCACCGCCAACATGGCGGTCGCCGGGCTGCATCTGCCACGCTTCGGCGTCTATGCCGTCACCGTCGATGTGCTGACCGGCCCGCAGGCCGGCACCTGGCACGGCGCCGCGAGCCTCGGGGTGCGGCCGATGTTCGGCGAGAACCGCCCGAACCTCGAAACCTTCCTGTTCGACTTCGCCGGCGACCTGTACGGGCAGGTTCTTTCGGTCGGCTTCGTCGAGTTCCTGCGCCCGGAGATGACCTTCGACGGCGTCGACGGCCTGATCGCGCAGATGGAGCGCGACTGCGCCCGCGCCCGCGAAATTCTGGCCGCTGAATAGCGCGGCCGCACCCGGCGCGCCGGGGCTTTTCTTTCCCCGCCCTTTGCCGCAGTCTCCGCCGCCATGACGACGCGCGACACCCGCCTCCGCCCCCGGTTCTGGGACCGCCCGCTGCGCCAGCTCAACGGCGCGGAATGGGAGGCGCTGTGCGACGGCTGCGGCAAGTGCTGCCTGAACAAGCTGGAAGACGAGGACACCGGCGAACTGGCCTTCACCCGCGTCGCCTGCCGGCTGCTGGACCCGGAAACCTGCCGCTGCGGCCAGTATGAAAACCGCCGCACGTTCGTGCCCGAATGCGTGTTCCTGACCCCGAAGACCATCGCCAAGGTCGCCTGGTGGTTGCCCGCCACCTGCGCCTACAAGCTGCGCCACGAGGGCCGGCCGCTGCCCGACTGGCATCCGCTGATCACCGGCGACCCCGACAGCGTGCACGACGCGGGCCAGTCGGTGCGCGGCTGGACGGTGCCGGAATACGAGGTGCCGGAAGAAGACTGGGAAGACCACATCATCGAGGATCTGTGACGATGCATTTCGCCTCCGACAATTCCTCGGGCGCCGCGCCCGAGATCATGGCGGCGCTGGCCGCGGCGAACGCGGGCTATGCCATGCCCTATGGCAACGATCCGATCATGGACCGGGTGCGCACGCGGATCCGCGAGATCTTCGAAGCGCCGGAGGCGGCGGTCTACCTTGTCGCGACGGGCACCACGGCGAACGCGCTGGCGCTGGCGATCCTCGCCCAGCCGTGGCAGGCGGTGTTCTGCCACCGGCTGGCGCATGTCGAACAGGACGAATGCGGCGCGCCGGAATTCTACACCGGCGGCGCGAAACTGGTGCTGATCGACGGCCCGGACGCGAGGATCACGCCCGAGGCGCTGCGCGATACGGTAACGGCCACGGCCCAAGGCGGCGTGCACAACATCCAGCGCGGGCCGGTGACGATCACCAACGCGACCGAGGCGGGCACGGTCTACACCGCCGCCGAGGTCGCGGCGCTGTGCGCCGTGGCGCGCGACTTCGGCCTGCCGGTGCACATGGACGGCGCGCGGTTTGCCAACGCGCTGGTCGCCGCGGGCTGCACCCCGGCCGAGATGACCTGGAAGGCGGGGGTGGACGTGCTGTCCTTCGGCGGCACCAAGAACGGCTGCCTTGGCGTCGAGGCGGTGGTGATCTTCGATCCCGCGAAGGCCTGGGAATTCGAACTTCGGCGCAAGCGCGGCGGTCACCTGTTTTCCAAGCATCGCTACCTGTCGGCGCAGATGGACGCCTATCTGGAGGGCGACCTGTGGCTTGACCTCGCGCGCCGGGCCAACGATGCGGCGGCGCGGCTGTCGCAGGGCATCCTTGGCCTGCCGGGCGCCCGGCTGATGCACCCGACGCAGGCCAACGCCGTCTTCGCCGGCTGGCCGCGCGCCGGGCACCGGGCGGCACAAGAGGCCGGGGCGAAATACTATCTGTGGCCCTTCGGGCAATCGCCGCACGGCCCCGAAGACGAGGTGCTGACCGCGCGGCTGGTCTGTTCCTGGTCGACGACCGGGGCGGATGTGGAGCGCTTCCTCGCCGCCGTGGCGGGCGAATAGGCCGGGCGGCGGCCGCTAGCCGCGATCCATGTTCACGCGGATCAGGCCCGCCACCTCGTCAGGATGGGTGATCGGCGCCATGTGCCCCGCGCCCGGCGCCTCGGCCACGCCGACATCGGGCAGCCGCGCCGCGATCGCCTCGGCGATCCGGGGTATGACCGGCGGCGAGGCGGCGCCGGCGATGATCATCACCGGCAGGTCGAGCGCCTCCAGCCGCCCTTCGTCCAGAAGCCCGCCGGCATCGTCGAAGAGCGCCGCGTCGGTCGCCGGGATCAGGTGGATGCGCTCGGCCATGTAGCGGCGCAGGCGGTCGGGGATCGCATCCCAGTCCGTGCCGTCGCCCCAGCTTGTCGTGAAGTTCCGCGCAGCGGCCTCGCGGTCGCCCGTGGCCATCGGCGCGAAGTTGCGCGCGGCCTCGTCGCGGCAGGCCGGATACTCCGGGCTGCCGCGCGCGGCGGCGAACAGCACCGGTTCGATCAGCGTCAGCGTGCGCACCGCCTCGGGCGCGGCCAGCGCCAGCCTGAGCGCCGCGACCCCGCCCAGCGAATGGCCGACGAGATCGACAGGGCGCGAGATCATCGCGCCGGCGACCCGGGTGCACAGCCGCACGAAATCGCCGGTCCCGTCCCAGTCGCCGCTCTGGCCGTGGCCGGGCAGGTCGGGCGCGGTCAGCGTCACGTCATCGCCCTGCCGCGCCGCCACCCCGGCCCAGGCGCCGCCGCGCGCCAGCGAACAGTGCAGCGCCAGCACCGGGCGCGGGCCTTCGCCGTAATCCTGCCAGTGAACGGCAAGGCCCGCCCGGTCGGCGATGGGCATCAGAGCCGGCCCGCCAGATGCGCGTCGAGATCGTCAAGCCGGTCCTGCCCCCAGAACCGCTCGTCCCCCTCGGTGATGTAGAACGGCGCGCCGAAGACGCCGCGGTTCGCCGCCTCATCCAGGTTGCGCGCATAGGTTTCGGCCCCCAGCAGAAGCCCGCGATCGGCCAGCGCCGGATCGAAACCCGCCGCCGCCAGCACCTCGCGCACCACCTCGTCGTCGGCGATGTCGCGCTCTTCGGCCCAGCAGGCGCGGCAGAAGCCATGGACGAGCGCGCCGAGGTCACCCGCCGCCTCGCCCTTGCCGACTGCCGCCTGCGCGGCGATCACCGCATAGGAGGACGGCGCGGGATTGGCCGGCCAGAACGCCGGTTGCAGGTTCAGGGGCAGGCCCGCCTTCTTCGCCTGCCGGCGCATCTCCTGCAGCCGGTAGTCCTTGCGGCTTTGGTGCCGCTCGGCCGGCCGGATGCCGCCGGTCCGGTCAAGGAGCGCGAGGATGTCGAGCGGCCTGTAAGCGATCTCCAGCCCGTGCCGGGCGGCGATCTCCTCCAGCCGGGTGCCGGCAAGGTATGTGAAGGGCGAGACCGTGGCGAAATAGTAGTCGATCCGCGCCATGCCGCGCCCCCTGCCCTGCTTCGGTTTGCCGGCACGCTAGCCCGGTGCTATGGGCTGTGCAACGTCACGAATCCGTCATCCGACGACGCTGCCGAGGACCACCCCATGCCCACGATCACCGAGCCCAAGCTGATTTCCGGCAATGCCAACCGGACGCTGGCCAGCGCCATCGCGCGGCGGATGTCGATGCACCGGGGGATGAGCGTGGGCCTTGTCGATGCCCGCGTCGAACGGTTCAACGACCAGGAAATCTTCGTCGAGGTGTTCGAGAACGTCCGCGGCGAGGACATGTTCATCATCCAGCCGACCTCGCGCCCCGCCAACGACAACCTGATGGAACTGATGATCATCGCCGACGCGTTGCGCCGTTCCTCGGCGGCGCGGATCACCGCGGTGATCCCCTATTTCGGCTATGCACGGCAGGACCGGCGCACCAAGGCCCGGACCCCGATCTCGGCCAAGCTGGTGGCGAACCTGCTGACCGAGGCGGGGATCGAGCGGGTGCTGACGATGGATCTGCATGCCGCGCAGATCCAGGGCTTTTTCGACATCCCGGTGGACAATCTCTACGCCGCGCCGATCTTCGCCCTGGATATCGAGGCGCAGTTCCGCGGCCGGCTGGACAAGGTGACGGTGGTTTCCCCCGATGTCGGCGGCGTGGCGCGGGCGCGGGAACTGGCGCAGCGGATCGGCTGCGGCCTGGCGATCGTCGACAAGCGCCGCACCCGGCCCGGCGAGGTCGCGGACATGACCGTGATCGGCGACGTGACCGGCCAGACCTGCATCATCGTCGACGATATCTGCGACACCGCCGGAACGCTGTGCAAGGCCGCCGACCTGCTGATCAACAGCGGCGCGGCCGAAGTGCATTCCTACATCACCCACGGCGTGCTTTCGGGCCCCGCCGTCGACCGGATCACCAATTCGGCGATGAAGAGCCTCGTGATCACCGACACGATCGAACCGACGGAGGCGGTGCGCGACGCGGCGAACATCCGCATCGTGCCCACCGCGCCGGTCTTCGCCCAGGCGATCCTGAACATCTGGAACGGCACCTCGGTGTCCTCGCTGTTCGACACCGACACGCTGGGGCCGATCTACGAGGGCCACTACAGCCGGGTGTGAGCCGGCCGCGACGGCGGATCAGATCCGCCAGTCGTCCGCGGCCCAGACCTCGCCCAGCGCCAGCCAGTCGGCGCGCACCCGCGCGATCCGGCTGTCGCCCCAGGTGCGGATTACCAGCGTGAACCCGGTGGCCTCCACCGCCTCGGCGGCTAGGTCGCAGCGCGCGTTGACGTCGCCATCCATGTCCCACATCGTCAGCCCGACATGCACCACCGGCGGCGCGCGGAAGGCATCGCCGAAATCGATGCGCCGGCGCACCGCACGCGGGCCCGCGCCGGTCCACATCGGGCCGCCGTCCTCGTGGTCGGAAAACAGCACGACCGAGCCCTGGTCGATTCCCAGACTGTGACCGGCGACATGGCGCATGGCGAACCCCTTACACCACCTGAATAGCCGTTCGGATGGGACGGGGAAAGGCCTGCCTGCATCCCCTCACGGCCCGCCCGCGGTGACGAGGCTGAAAACCGCAAGACCGGCCATCGTCAGGCCGCCACCAAACAGCACCACCCGGACATAGACGGCGAAGACGCGTGGCGCGCGCCGCCGGGTCAGCGCGATGCCGCCCATGCTGACCCACCCGGCAGCCCGCGCATCCAGCGCGGCGACGATCAGGACCACGGCCAGCCCGAAGAGGAACACCGCGAGAATGAATGGCGGGGCGTTATCGGTCAGGAGCTGAACCGCCAGCGCGATCCCGATACCGGCCAATGCCGCCCGCAACAGTATTCGCCTGACCCGCCGGCTCATGCCACATGCCTCCCGCAGCCGGAATAGCCGGCCGGGCCAACGAAAAAAGCCCCGCCATGACGGCGGGGCCCTGCGTTCGGATGTAGATATGTCAGACGCCCAGCGCGCCCCTGAGGGCCTGCATGTCGGTCACCACCTTCTCGGCGGCGTCCTTCGCCTCGGCCGGGGCCTCCGCCGCCTGGGCCTGGGCATCGGCGATCAGCGCCTCGATCACCGACGCGCTGACATCGCCCGCGGGCATCGCCTTCTCGGCCAGGACCGAGGCGCCGCCGGTGCCGATCTCGGCAAAGCCGCCGGTGACCGCGAAGGACTGGCTCGCACCGTCGGCGCCGACCACGGTCAGGATGCCGGGGCGCAGCGTGGTGATCACCGGCGCATGATCGGGCATCGCCGTCATGTCGCCGTCGGCGCCCGGAATGCGCACCTCGCGCGCCGCGAGCGAGGCAAGCCGCTTCTCCGGCGAGACGAGGTCGAACTGCATCGTGTCGGCCATGTCGCCCCCTTACGCCGCGTCCGCGGCGAGCTTGCGGGCCTTGGCCTTCACGTCCTCGATGTCACCGACCATGTAGAACGCGGCCTCGGGCAGGTGATCGTATTCGCCGTTCACCACCGCCTTGAAGGATTCGATGGTCTTTTCCAGCGGCACCTGCACGCCGTCCGAGCCGGTGAAGACCTTGGCGACGTCGAAGGGCTGGCTGAGGAAGCGCTGGATCTTCCGGGCGCGGGCCACGGACAGCTTGTCCTCTTCGCTGAGTTCGTCCATCCCGAGGATCGCGATGATGTCCTGCAGCGACTTGTAGCGCTGGAGGATCCCCTGCACCGCGCGGGCGACCTCGTAGTGCTCTTCGCCGACGATGCCGGGATCGAGGATCCGGCTGGAGGAGTCGAGCGGGTCCACCGCCGGGTAGATGCCCAGTTCCGAGATCGCGCGCGACAGCACCGTGGTCGCGTCGAGGTGCGCGAAGGTCGTCGCGGGCGCCGGGTCGGTCAGGTCGTCGGCCGGAACGTAGACGGCCTGGATCGAGGTGATCGAGCCCGCCTTGGTCGAGGTGATGCGTTCCTGCATCGCGCCCATGTCGGTGGCCAGCGTCGGCTGGTAGCCCACGGCCGAGGGGATGCGGCCCAGAAGCGCCGACACTTCGGAGCCCGCCTGCGTGAAGCGGAAGATGTTGTCGACGAAGAACAGAACGTCGGTCCCCGACTGGTCGCGGAACTGCTCGGCCAGCGTCAGGCCGGTCAGCGCGACGCGGGCGCGCGCGCCCGGCGGTTCGTTCATCTGGCCGTAGACCAGCGCCACCTGGCTGTCCTCGAGGTTGTCGGGCTTGATGACGTTCGACTCGATCATCTCGTGATAGAGGTCGTTGCCCTCGCGCGTCCGCTCGCCCACGCCGGCGAAGACCGAGTAGCCGGAGTGCACCTTGGCGATGTTGTTGATCAGTTCCATGATCAGAACCGTCTTGCCCACGCCGGCGCCGCCGAACAGGCCGATCTTGCCGCCCTTCGAATAGGGGGCCAGCAGGTCGATGACCTTGATGCCGGTGACGAGGATCTCCGACGAGGTCGACTGCTCCTCGAAGGTCGGCGCCGGCTGGTGGATCGCGCGATGTTCCTTCGCCTCGACCGGCGCGCCCTCGTCCACCGGCTCGCCGATGACGTTGAGGATGCGGCCCAGCGTGGCGTTGCCGACCGGCACCATGATCGGGCCGCCGGTGTCGGTCACCGACTGGCCGCGCACCAGGCCTTCGGACGCGTCCATCGCGATGGTGCGCACCGTGTTCTCGCCCAGGTGCTGCGCGACTTCCAGAACCAGGCGCTTGCCGTTGTTGTCGGTTTCAAGCGCGTTGAGGATCGCCGGCAGGTGGCCGTCGAACTGAACGTCCACGACGGCGCCGATCACCTGCGTGACTTTACCAGTTTCAGTTGCCATGTCGTTTCTCCGGTTCCGTCAGAGCGCCTCGGCGCCCGAGATGATTTCGATGAGTTCCTTGGTGATCGCGGCCTGGCGGGTGCGGTTGTACTCGATCGTCAGGCGT
>Ga0180431_10007753_pt1 | contig 12437 bp, 8 predicted proteins | sample SS_ome_11_FD_132459 | JGI IMG/M metagenome (GOLD analysis project Ga0180431, IMG submission 132459) | Hypersaline lake sediment archaeal communities from the Salton Sea, California, USA - SS_1_MS_1 metaG | ecosystem: Environmental > Aquatic > Non-marine Saline and Alkaline > Hypersaline >... | reverse complement strand
TTCCGCTTCTCGATCTCAACTATGTAGATATATACGGCAAAGACGAATATGGGAACTACATACCACTGCATATTGTCCGCGTTTCTCAATACTGCTAATGCTTGAGCGCTTGCGTCGGTCATGATTAAGCCTCCTTGATCTCAAAAGCGTGTTCGCTTCCGTTTACAACGACCTTCGTATCCGGGCCCGCGCCTCTTACAACCACTCGCCAACCGTCCAGATCGGGCACCAGCGATTCAATCGTAAGCCGCAGGGCATTTCCATCTTTCTCGAATTGTTTCACATCACAGCCGTTTACTCCGAACGCATGGCCGTGGTTCAGGTCCACAAAAACATCGCCGTAGAATTTCAGTGCGTGTGAGGTGGCAAATAGCGCAGTGCCCGCGCCCCAGTCCGAATGCTGATACCCCCCGATTATCCTGTCGAAGCCGGAGTGTCCGTAATTCTCGTATATCGCGCCCCTGTCGGATTCACGGTAATGAACCATATTCCCGGGCGCCACTTCTTTGAAAGCGGGGTGCAACATCGTGGTATAGCATGAGCGGACGGCGGATACACCGCGTTGGAAGAGGTGAGGGTCGCCGGTTATGAGATAGCTGTCCATCAGCACCGGCGCGAAAATGCCCTGCCGGGCGTCGTTCCATTCCGCATCAGTGTTCATGCAACTGAAACCGCCGAATGTATTGATGGAATGCACGGGAGCATCCCATACCTGATGGTGCCAGAGCAAATCGTCAAGGCATTTAAGAAGCAACTCGCGATACTGCTCCTCGCCGGTTATTTCGAACAACAGCCGCGCCCCTTCCACCGCCCAGCGCATGCTCATGGTATTTACCGGGAAGATTCCGGTACGCGGATCGCGGGGTTCCTTTGGCTGCCTCGAGCATGAATAAAAAGTTTCGTAATCAAACCATTTATGCTCGGGAATTACTTCACGCTCTATAAACTTCGCCATTTTACGCGCCGCCTCGAGCGCCGCTTCATCCCCGTCCACCGACGCCAGCATAGCCATGAACATCATAGGCCCCGCCGTCGAAGCGGATTCCAATAACCTGGACATGTGCCGGTGAGTGCGGCCCTTGATCCATGCGGGAACCGCGCCGGATGGAAGCTGATGTTTCAGGAAAAAGCGGCCAAGACCTCGGGCCATGTCCAACAGGGCGGGCTCGGAATCGATGTCCCGATACCATCTGAGCATAATATATCCGGTGCTTGCCTGATCCGGCGTGTGATAATCCTCGATGGCCATAAACGTCAAGGTGCCGCGTTTCCACCAGACCTTACCCTCGGGATAGAAGCATACCGCCGAAAATATCCCGTCCTCGACGGGCGCGCCAAGCGCCAGGTCCTTGATGAAGTTTGACTGCTCCCTGAGCCTGTCATCCCCCCACTTATCGGCCAGAACTCGGCTGCTATACGCAGTCCTAAGGCAATTGAACCACGACTGGAACCAGCTTTGAGCAAGTAACGGTATGCCGCGTTTATGAATGATTTTGCGCGTTCGCTCTTCCGAACTTTCGGTACTGTTCGCTCGATTAAGCACCGCCAATAAAAAGTGCATGCCTAAGCCGTTGAAGTGAGAAACAAGCGGCGTCAGCCATGCCTTTTTCGGTTTGATCGGCTTCTCGGTCGTGGCCGTAAAGGCGGTCAGCCCGGCCCTGGTAGCGCCTTTATATTCGAATTCATGATAAAAATCTTCACGGTTATATAACCGGTCCGCAGCCTCCCTGGCCTGCTCGTCAAGAGTCAGTACTTGCGGTTTCACAGCCCGGTAATTGGGAATGCCGTAGCGCTCCCACAAAAAGTGCTGAACCCGTCGTCCGAAATTCCGATCCGCATCGGCGGAGACGATCAGATGGCCGGACAATGTAAGGCCTTCGTCGGGGATGTCGATGTCCTCATCGGGCAGGCTCATGAAGTAAACGTGGCGATGGGGACGGTAGTTCATAAAGCCGAGGCCGAGCCGTGGCGTATGGCGTGGCCCGTTTCGGTCGAAGTCCATCACCCAGGTAGGGGGTCTCGATTCGCGAAAGCGATCCAGATTCGGTAAAAGCGCCATCGCCATATCGAAGCGCCTTACCACAATCGCAGGAGAGCGAAAAACCATATCGGCCACAACCAAACCCGGCTCGCGTATCAGATGTGGTACGTGGCAATCGTCAAGTCGCTCCGAAGGAGCAACCTCCGCACCGTCGGGAATAAAGTCCAGATGCAACAAACAATAATTAAAGGTTTGCGGGCTTTCGGCCCGAAGGGCGAGGTCTATGCCTATCAAGTTATCCCGGTTTGCGAGCGCAAGATCCAATTGGAATCCGTCGCTGTGTCCTTCGCAACGAATCGCGTCCTCCGCCGTCCGCTCGGGCTCGGACCATTTCCAATCGACATCCTTCTTCTCGGCTCGCACCGACGTGCTTATTATACAAAGCCGGCGCCACTCTCCACTCTCCCCCGATATATCGCACCCCACCAGCCCCGGATCCGCACTCTCGAACCTGACCCCAACTTGCGGCATTTCATTGCTCCTTTCAACTCAAGATAGTTTCAACCGAAAAAACGCCGGCCGCAATAAACACAACGCCAATCGGCAAGTTCGTAGATAAGGCGTTGTCGAAATTATATTCGGTTACCGACATAAGTGTCAACAGTAATTTTTTCTTTTACGAAAGTAGAACCCCTTATTTCGATTCCTTGCCTCAATTCGATTGTTTAAGTATCATTTCCCCCCGTGGGGAGTTATTGCGAGATTTGATATGGAGATTACAGGTTACACCGTATATTGTCTGATTCTTTTGTTATCCCACCTTGTTCAGGGGATAACGGGTTTCGGGGGGATTGTTCTCGCCCTGCCCGTACTTGTCTATTTCTTTCCCGTAAAGACGTTGATCCCGGCATTGGTGGTGGTAAACCTCGTTCAAACTATGTGGTTTACCGCGTCCGAGAGAAGGCACATTCAACCCGGTCATGCCAAATCCATAGTGTTTCTCTCGCTGGCCGGACTGCCCTTCGGGTACGCGGCCTACCGCTTTTTGCCGTCGGAACAGCTCAAGATCGGGTTGGGTATCTTCGTTATCATGGTGGCCGTCTGGAATCTGAACGGTTTCACGCTCAAGCGCCGGGCGCCGCTTTTTTACTATCATTTTTTAAATCTGATCGGCGGCTTCATCCAAGGTGCGCTCGCATCGGGCGGCCCCTTCCTGGTGATTTACGCGGCGCGTATGATCGAGGACAAATCGGCATTTAGGGCCACACTATCGCTGATATGGACAGTGCTGAACATTGTGCTTTGCATTACTTATACCGCAACCCGGGTCTGGAACGCGGATATGGTTCCACTTATGGGACTGGCATTGCCCGTTATGGCCACAGGTACCGTGCTGGGAATCGTTCTCCACGAACGCATTCCCCAGAAGCCCTTCCGTAGCCTTGTATTTACGATACTTCTGATTTCCGGAATCTTGTTGCTCCGACCTCTCTTTAATTAGCCACTCAATCCTACGTGCTCGGACAAGCACTCGCAAATCGTCATAGCAGCGATGCGGCCTTTGTTATGAGGGTTTCATTGGTGCCGTCCATTATTTTGAGCAGGTTGGCGTCCCGGGAATACTTCTCCATGGGATACTCCTTGGATATGCCGTACCCGCCGAATATTTGCATCATTTCCGCAGTGTGCACAACGGCCTGATCGGTTGCATATATCTTGGCTGCCAGAGAAGTTTTCAGATCGCCGGGGAAATCGTTTTTTGAAAACCAACTCCCTTTCCATAAAAACGCCCTGGCGGTTTCTATAGCCTGGAAGGCCCTGAGCAGTTTTTCGGCTATCATCTGGTGCTCTACAATCGGCTTGCCCCACTGCACTCGTTGTTTGGCGTGCGCGAGAGCTTCCTCGTAAGCGGCTCGCATCAGGCCGACGGCAATATATCCGACTCCGAGGTTGCCTACCGTAATGATGGAGTTGTGCAGCATGGGGTACATCTCTCCGGGAGGAAATATCATGTAGTTCTCGGGTATCTCGACGTCATCGAAAAATAATGAGGACTGGCTGAGAGTTCGGAGTCCTATTTTATCGAGCGATCTGCCACGGGTCAGGCCGGGCGTGTCTCCGGGTACTACAAACGTGCCGGAGCCGCGAAGACCCAACGATGGATCCAGGCAGGCGAAGACGATATACACGTGGGCTATGCCGCCGTTCGAGGCGAAATCGGATTTGGTGCCGTTGATAACGTACTTGCCGTCTTTTTTGGTAGCCGAGGTATGATGTCTGACCTTCGGATCGTAATAATTCTTCCCGTCCGATCCGACCTCCGGCTCACTGCTGCACCAGGCAGTGACAAGGTTCGCCTTCGTATCCTCGCAATAAGGTATGACGTATCTGTCGACAAGCTCCTTATTTTCCGGTGCGAGAAAAATGATAAGTTGCGGTACCACCCCGATGGCCACCATACCTGCCGCAAACCCCGCTCCCCAACGCCCGAACTCCTCCCACACCATGCCGGTGGTCTGGGGGTCCAGACCCAGGCCGCCATATTGTTCCGGAATGGCCATCTTATGAAAGCCAAGCTCATACGCTTGTGCCAATACTTTCCAGAAAAGATCGCTTTTGAAGACTTCCTCCGGGTCTGCAATTTGATCCAGCTCGACCTCTGCAGGTTGTACCACCTCTTTGCCGAACTCCCGCGCGGTTTCGACTATATGTCGCTGTGTTTCGGTAGGCTCGAAGTCAATCATGGATTTGTCCTCCGTAAATCATCCGTGATAAAAATCCGTCATTTTGTAATAATGAGGAATGAACGGCTCGGGATCGACTTCTGCGATGACCTTGCCGGGTTGCATCACGTTGTCCGTGATCATGTAATAAGCGATGAGCACTTTTTCGATTTCGATTTCATGCCAGGGATCCTCGACGGATTCCTGCATCGTGACCTCCGCCTGCCCGATTTCACATGTTTTCATGTTGATTTCAGTTTTCTGCGCACAGAGCAGAACCGGGCCGTCGAAGCCCGGAGTCAGGTCGATTTTCGGCGACGCCTTGAAGGTAAAGCTTGGGCCAAGCGGAGGAAGCTGCGGCAACGACGCGGTAAGTTCGATTTTTATGTCGATGATCCTTATCCCTTTTCTCTCGACCCATCCGTGCGCTTTGTCACCGTCTCTGTGCACTTGGATGTCGTCGGCCAGCTTTTTGGGCAGGCCGAAGACGTTCCGGCCGTTGTGCATTCTCCCTTCCCGGGTTATCGGCATAGACAGACAATAGCTACCGATCTCACCTTTATATTGGCACCTCAGATAAATTGCGGCTTCGCGATAGCCCGGCCCCAGGTTTGTTTCGGGATATTCGGCGATGAAAATCATCCCGTTTGGCGCGTCGGCAATCTCCAGCGGCGGCGGCAACAATCGTTTTGATATTTCCGCACTGCCCTGAAACATCACCCCCATCATCTTGGCACCGATAAACTTCCTGTCCCCAAGGCTGAAATACTTTTCCATTTCTTCCTTTGTTTTCACAAATCCCATTCTTTATTCCTTTCTTTTTTCATAACAGTTATTATCAACCATACACCTCTCACGAAAAACGTTTAAAAATGCCCCACTGACTCGACTGTGCCCATAAAACCGCCTTCTCCACAATTGTCGGCGATAAGCGGTACATCAACCATCCTATCTTGCCGGCGGGAGTCATTATCAACTGCCTTTTTCGCTTTTCGATCATCTTGACTATTAGATCGGCCGCATAAGTCTGCGTATGATGCGCCGGCCTGTCCGGCGGCACCAAAGCGCCGTCTGCGGAGATTATCCGTTTTTCAGGATCGTGCTCGGTGAAGCCGAGGTAGACGACACCGATGTGTACCCCTTCCGGGATCAGCTCGATGCGCATCGACTCGGCAAGACCCGTCAGAGCTTTTTTGGTAGAGCAATAAATAGAGGCGCCGGGAAGACCGAACAACCCGGCAATGCTCGATATGAACACGATGTTACCCTTTGACTCGATAATGTGATCAATGGCGGCTTTCGATAAATACATGCATCCCATTAAGTTCGTCTGCGTAACCTGTGCGCAAACATCGGATGAAAGTTCCGCAAACTTGCCGCGCATGGACAGACCGGCGTTATTGACCAGGATGTCCAGCCTGCCGAAATGGTCGATAGCGGCTCGAACCATCATTTGCGCATCTTCCCAAACGCCCACATCTCCGACCACCGAAACAACTTCTCCACCCATTTCGACGAGCTTTTCTTTCGAGTCTGTGAGGCGCTTCTCACCTCGAGCGGTAATTACAACCTTGGCGCCTCTTTTCACAAGCTCCCGCGCAGTCGCAAACCCCACCCCCCTGCTTGCGCCGGTGATCAATGCGACCTTGCCCTCGAAATAATTCATCCAACCCGCCTTACTAAATACGCCCATGTTCTTTAAGGCATTGAATCGATTCCTCGATAGCCCTCTCGATAGGTGTCTGCGGCATGTCCAGTTCCCTGATCGCTTTGGCCGGGCTGTAAAAAGTGCTAAGTAACGAAAACCTGGCAATTCTGTAATTGATCATTGCTGTTTTGCCCGTAATTTTCCCAATAAGCGATCCGGCGGTTCCGCCGAGAAGTATCAACGGCCCCGGTAACACTATTCGAGGGGGACTTATCCCCGCAAGTTTGGCGACTTTGCTGAAGAAATCCAGGTAGGTAAGGTTTTCGCCGCCCAGTATGTAACATTCCCCGCTCTTTCCTTTTTCGAGTGCATTGACCGCGGCCTTGGCCACATCCCGCACATGAACGAAATTCCTGCCTCCCGGTGAAGTGAATTTCATGCCCCTGTTAATAAACTGCCGAATCAATTCCCCGGAACTGGGCCTCGAATCATAAGGCCCGAACATGAAAGTGGGCGCTACGATTACTGCGTCCAGACCGAATTCACTTACATACTCTTTGACGAGTCCCATTGCCCTATGCTTCGACTCCATATAGGCGACGCCTGCATACTGGGGTGGAAAGGAACCGTTTTCATCTCCCGGATTCTCGGCAGCGCCGAACTGGAACGAGCTTGCCGAGCCGACGAAAATCAGTTTTTTAATCTTTGCCTTGACACAGGCGTCAAGCACTTTCCTTGTGCCTTCCAGGTTCACTTTCCAGGTCACATCCGGATCGGCCCAATGATCGGTGATTGCGGCGCAGTGGAATACCGCATCGCATCCACTAATCGACTCCGCGAGAACTTCCTTATCACCCAAAAGATCGCAATCGATCTTCTCCAGCGACAGGTCGTCCAGGGTTTTGGACGGGCTTCCGGGTTGAATAAGAACCCGCACCGAAAAGTTTCGCTCGATAAGCTCCCGGACAATGTTGCTTCCCAAAAGTCCGTCTGCACCCGTAATAAGAATTTTCACGTTCGTTCACTCCTTCATTTTAAGATTTTATCCATGTTGAAGCGGCATAAATCCGGCTTCCGAAAACACGCGGTTGATTTTCTCAAGTTTCTCTTCGGTGATTTTACCCGGATCCCGAAAAGAATCACCCCGGCCGATCTTCTTATACTTTCCCCTGGCCCATGTGTGATAGGGTAACAAATGAACCGATCCATCGTATTTCACACTCTTCAGATATGAAATTATGTCTGAAATCGATGCTGAGTCGGTATTGAATCCGGGTATCAACGGGATCCGTGGGATGATCCTTTCGGTTCCGACTTCGGTAAGTATTTTAGCGAAATTATTCAATATCTTCTCGTTGCCCGCTCCGGTGGCTTCGCGGTGTTTACTCGCATCAATGTGTTTCAGGTCGTACAGAAAAATATCCACCTTTTCAACAAGCGGCCCGATCAAATCCTCCGAGAAATATCCGCAGGTCTCGATAGCGGTGTGGATTCCGGCGTCTCTCAGCGATTCGAGTACTTTGAATAGAAATTCCTTCTGGAACGTGGGTTCGCCGCCTGTAATGGTAACGCCTCCTCCCGAAGTCTCATAGAAGACCTTGTCGCGTATCACTTTTTCGGTGATTTCGTCGGTGGTGATTTCGTAGCCGATTTTTTCCATCGCTTCATTCGGACAAACCCGGGCACAGGTTTCGCATACCGTACACAGATCGCGATTTCGGCTTACCCGGTCGGTTTCGAGCACCAATGCATCGTTCGGACAAGCATCGACGCAGGCGCCGCACAGAACGCATCTATCTTCCCAATATCCCATCTCGGGCTTCAATTTATGCGACTCCGGGTTATGACACCACCAGCATCGCAACGGGCAGCCTTTGAAATAAACGCAGGTGCGAATCCCCGGCCCGTCGTAAATCGCATAGTTTTGTATGTCGAAGATAAATCCGGACATAGACACACAATCTTCAGCAATGCTCGGTTCGGGCGATGACCTCATTCTGTATCTCGCGGCCCAGCTCCACGAAATAAGTACTATATCCCCCGACCTTGACTATAAGGTCGCGGTATTTGTCCGGCTCCTTTTGGGCCGCTTTCAACATTTGCATGCCGGCCACGGTCGGCTGAATCTGCGATCCGCCCAGCTCGAAGTAGGTTCTTACAAGAGACACCCACTTGGCTCGCGCCTGCTTGTTGTCTCCGATTCCACTGGGATGAAACTTGACATTAACAGCGCAGCCCATAACGTCTTCGAAAGGCAACGCGGCCACCGAACGCAAGGCTGCGGTCACCCCGCATCGCTCGACGTTATAGGGGTTGCAGCTTGCGGCATAAGGCGTCGCAGCGCCTCGGCCGTCCGGGCTCGCTATCGACAGTCTGCCGTCGACGGTGTGAGTGATCATGCTTATCACGTAAGCCACAAAAGGCCCGCCTTTGTAACTCTCGTACTTGTAAGTTTCCTCGAACATTCTCTTCATTACGTTATGAGCGAGGTCGTCCGTTTCGGGATCGCCGTTACCCCACTTGCCCTTGAGGTTTTCTATCTCCCGCCGGATGCTTTCAAAGCCTTCGAAGTTATTGTCAACCGCCTCGATCATTTCCTTAAATGTGTATTTTTTCTCCTCGAAGATCAGTTTTTTGATTACATACAACGAATCGACGAGATTGGCTATCGAGTTGATGAATGAAATTCCGGATAGCTCATACCTGGCGCCTCCGGCGGTTATGTCTTTTTTATTTTCGAGACATCCGTCGATAAATGCTGATATACAAGGCGAGGGAAGTTGCTCGGCATAGAGCCTGTCTCGCAAGTTCGATCCGTCCACGATCTTTTTAACGAAGTATTGCGACTGACGCATCAACGCATCGAGGAATTGATCGAAAGTATCGAACGAGTCGGGATCGCCCGTTTTCAGTCCATCTCCCTGAATGGTTCCCGCCAGGATTCTCGAGTCGCCGTTTCTGAGCGTAATATCGAGCAGCCGGCTGAGTTGCAGCGCGTTTGCGCTCATAGCTCCGGTTTTGGCCGGACATGTGGTCTCGACGCAACCCATAACCGCATAATCCCTCGCATCCGGTTCCGAAAAGCCTCTTCTGCGCATCGCCTCGATGTTGATCTCGTCGTTGAACAAAGAATAACTGGACGTTCCCTCCCGCAGGCATTCGGCGACTTTCAAAAGCAGATCGTCGGGTGTTTTCCGATTTATTCTCACCGAAACGTTTGTGATAGCTTTCGAATTATGCGCAGCCTCGACGAAAAGATATGTAAGCTCATTCGTAGCGTCATCGCCCTCGGGCGTCACTCCGCCGAGTGTCACCGGTGAGCTGCCTAGGTAACGATGATAGAAGTTACCGAGGATGTTCGACTCCGGCCTGATGTTCTGGGACATGATTTTAAGCAGAAGCTCTTCGAGCAGTTCGCGCGCGTCGTCCGGGGTGATCTCGCCCCGGTCAATATCCCGTTTGTAATACGGATACAGGTTCTGGTCGAGGCGACCGAAGCAATTGAGGTATACCGGGTGCGCAATCTCGACGACGGTTTTGGTCGTCCACATCGATTGCACCGCTTCCTCGAAAGTTTCCGCCGGCTCGAACGGGACCTTTTGGCACGTGGCCAGCATACGTTTTAGGACTTCTTTTCTTGCACTATCTTTTTCGGTCTCAATCTCCCTCTCGATCCGATCGGCGAGCCTTCGGGCATATATCATCGCCCCGTCGAGCGCTATCGTGAGCGCTTCGAGAAAATCCCTCTCATCTTTTTTAAGAGTGTCGTCACCTTCGAGTTTTTCGAGCACTTCGTCTTTCATTTTGACGAGTCCTTTTTGAAGCACCTCGTCGTAATCGAGGATGACGTGCGCCAGATATGCCGCTATTGTCGCGCAGGTAGAAAGCATCAACACCTGGCGCGACGTGTTGCCCGGTACCGCCAGTACGAAGTCGTACATGTCCTTCGAATAGAGACCGGTCTTGAGCATCTCCTGTTCAATGCGGTCAACGACGGTTTTACCTTTCCAGAAGGGAAGGAGACGACCAAGGATATACTTTTTATCTTCCTCTTTGATCTGATAGGGATTTATTTTGCGTTCGGACATGGTTTTAAGGTTCATGTTGAGCGGCTGCGCGCCGGCGGAGCGGGAACTCTTCCGGTTCTTTATAAACTCTCCGAGCTTGCCTTTTCGCAGTATGTACGTTAAGGCTTTCGCCATCGTCCGCATGCGGAAATAAAACATCGATTTTTTACTCAACTCCGCCGCCAGAACCCCGTTGAACACCCCACGTTCGATATCGATCGGTATCCCAAGGAAATATTCACACCAATACCCCGCAATTCGGTCGTCCGGATCGAGGTAGTGCGTCATCTTTTCATAAACGTTTTTCATTGCGAGGGCGACTCTTACGGAGAGGGCAATCCCCTTGCCCTCGGTCTCTATCCAGCTTTCGGTGTAGTATTTGGCCCGCTCTATGGATATATATGCCGGACCCGTCTGGTATTTATTCCGCATTCGAGCGATGCGTTCGTACCGACCGACATCGTTGTCGATATCGTGGTTGATTGTCTCCGCCGCTTCGCTTGCCATGATTTCTCTCCTTGTTTGGGTAACGATTAAATACTTATCGGGTATTTCCCGTATTTTTTCGCAGCCTCGACCATCGCCTTATAGTTTTGCGGTTTTACATAGTCGGGGACGGAGTTTGAGGCCGCCAGCCCGTAACCGCCGCCGGGAGCAAGTTCCTTTATCCTCTTTTTTACCATTTCTTCCACGTCCTCGACCGAACCACGGGTCAGGGTGTGTTCGAGATCAATATTGCCGAAGATGCAAAATCTATCGCCGTAGCGTTTCTTGACCTCGACTATATCCATGGCCAGAGGCTCGATGGGATGGATGCCGGCGATACCGCAATCGGCCAGGTCGTCCAGGACATCAATAAGCCTGCCGTCGGAATGAAAAACGAATGGCAGACCGGCATTATTGATTATCTCCCCGAATTTTTTATACCACGGAAACACGTACTTGCGATATACCTGGGGTGAAACCAGGAGACCCTCGGTGTACGCAAGGTCATCGGACATAAACACCATTCCCAGTCGAGGTACCTGCACAAGCCTTTCTACAATTTGCACATACGTCGAGCCTATTATCTCGAACAGCGTTTCGATCACGGCGGGATTTTCGTACAGGGCAATGCAAAAATTCTCCAGACCCATCGCCTGGGAGGTGTTCCCAAATACCGCCGCGGGCGACAGCATGCCCATTATCTTCATTTTGGGAGGCAAGAGTTCGGCTATTTCGTAAAACGATGAGAAATCTACCTCCTCGGCCTTCGGCCAGGGAAATTCCTCGACGTCCTTTACAGTCTTGATTATGCCCTCGCTTTCGGTAAGCCATGCGCGCTCGTGATCGCTTTCGCTAAGGGTACCATCCTCATCGGATGCGGTTCGCATCAGCCGTGGCGTGAAAAAAGGCGGCAGAACCGGCACGAAATCGTACCCGGCGCGAACATAAAACTCGATTTCGTCTTCGGCGCTGCCGATCTCCCGACCAAGGAACCATTCCTGAATGGGTATGGCAATTTCGGCCTCGAAAAGTGGAACACGATCAGCTTCCTCACGCCTAAGCGCAGCTTCGAGCCGTGAGAAATCGGGATCAAGCGGTACGCCCCCGATTTCACCCTCGAAAGCTAAAGGCCCCGCTCGCTTCTTTTCGCCGCCCGTTATCCGATTTTTGATGCGTGACCAGAGGGAGGGAGTTTGAACGTCGCCGATCACATCGCTGACCTTTAGAGTGGCGCCGCCGTATTCGTTTGTGATGAAGCTTATTTTAATGACGTGTTTCCCATCCGAAAGCTTTTCCCCCAAGGCCTGTATAACCAGCTTCGAGTCCTTGCCGAAAGTCAACACTTCCCGCATCGCACCATCGCTCAAGCTTATAGGACGACCGCTGAGCATCAGCCTTAACTTTTCGAGAGGATAACGAACACCGTCGACGTCCAGTTGCATAACCCGCATTCCACTGATTTGCAACGGCGTCACTCGGTTGGCGAAACAAAACCCGAACCCGTCCTCGACTTTTCTCAGACTTCCCCGCTC
>Ga0180431_10007750_pt1 | contig 12438 bp, 5 predicted proteins | sample SS_ome_11_FD_132459 | JGI IMG/M metagenome (GOLD analysis project Ga0180431, IMG submission 132459) | Hypersaline lake sediment archaeal communities from the Salton Sea, California, USA - SS_1_MS_1 metaG | ecosystem: Environmental > Aquatic > Non-marine Saline and Alkaline > Hypersaline >... | reverse complement strand
GATGACAGCGTGGACGCGGCTTTTGTGGCCGCCAACAGTGAAAGCTGGCCGACTGCGGGCCCTATTGTTTTCGCTGAAGCTGAAATGAAGCTGGGTCGGATGAATGGGGAGAACAGAAAATTTGATGGTAAGATGGACGCTCTTGCTTTCTATGACGAGGTGCTGACCGATGACCAGGTCGCCACGATGTTCTACACGGCTGGTTCTTCTGCGTATCCCTTTGCGCGCGGCCCCAGTCCGGCCGACGGTGCTTTAGTTTCGGACACATGGGTCACTCTGAGCTGGTCACCGGGCGACTTCGCCGTCTCGCATGATGTGTATCTGGGTGACAACTTCGACGACGTGGACACCGGCGCAGGGGACACCTTGCGAGGCAACCAGGCGTCCACGATGTTCATCGCGGGCTTCCCCGGATTTGCCTATCCGGATGGTCTGGTGCCGGGCACGACCTATTACTGGAGAATCGACGAGGTCAACGAGGCCGATCCGAACAGTCCGTGGAAAGGTCCGGTTTGGAGCTTTTCGATTCCGCCCAAGACGGCCTACAATCCCGATCCGGCCGATGGCGCCGAGTTCGTCGATCCGAATAATGTGACGTTAACCTGGACGCCGGGCTTCGGAGCTATTCTCCATACGGCCTATTTCGGGGATAACTATGACGAGGTGAACAATGCCACCGGAGGCGCTCCGCTTGGCAGTGCAAGCTATAAGCCGGGTCCGCTTGAACTGGAGAAGGTCTATTATTGGCGGGTTGATGAGTTTGACGCCGTCGAGACACACAAAGGCGACATCTGGAGCTTTACCACACCGGGTGCGGTCGGGAATCCGCAGCCGGCCTATAACGCTGCCGACGTGCAACTAAACGCGATTCTGAGCTGGACGCCGTCGGATAGCGCCGCCTCACACCAGCTTTACTTGGGTACGGACAAAGAAGCCGTGCGCACAGCCGGTATTGGCTCACCCGAGGACAAAGGCTCCAAGGCACTGGGCGCTGAGACTTACGATCCCGGATTGCTCGATGCCGAGACGACCTACTATTGGCGCGTGGACGAAGTCGATGCCCAGGGCAATACGGGCCAAGGTCCCCTCTGGCTCTTCACGACGGGGGCTTATCTCCTGATCGACGATTTCGAGAGCTATACGGATGATGATCCGAACAACGAAGCCATCTGGCAAACATGGATCGACGGCTTCGGCGTTCCTGACAACGGTTCGCAAGTGGGTAATTTACTCCCTCCCTATGCTGAGCAGACGATCGTCCATGGCGGCTCCCAATCCATGCCGCTTTCGTATGTCAACGAAGCCGGCGTAACGAATTCGGAAACGTCGATGACGCTGACGGCGCCGCGGGATTGGACGCAGGCGAATGTTGCGGAATTGTCTCTTTGGTTCAGAGGGGCCTCGGACAATGCGGCCGAGCCGCTGTATGCAGCAATCTCCAACACCGCCGGGGTCCCTGCCATAGTGGCCTATGACGAGACCGCAGCGGTAACCAGCAGCAGATGGACCGAGTGGCGTATCGCGTTGCAGGCCTTTGCCGACCAGGGGATCAATCTGACCAACGTGGATAAGATCGCCATTGGTCTGGGCAGTAAAGGCGGTGTGTCAGCCGGTGGTTCAGGCACAATGTTGATTGATGACATCCGTTTGTATCGGCAGTAATTGCAACTGTAAACGGTAATGGAAAACAGAGGTAACCTCAAGGGGTCCGTATCCATCGAGAGTACGGGCCCCTGTTGTTTTGAGAATATTATCAATGATCACTGCAACTGACTTTGAACGGGTAGCTTGAAAAAGTTGGCCCTCAGGCACCGAATCAACAAGACAATGATATACCACCCGCCGTTGCTGTTCCTCCAGGGTGGCTTCTACTTTTTTCTCTTCTATTTTCTATTCATGCCTTCTTCATATCGCCTTTTCTCTTAGCTCAATTATTTTGCATCACTTCTGACGGTGTGTATATAAAATGGTACTGTCCTGATCCCAATTTGAGTTCTAAACGCCCATTCTGTTCGCAGACATTTTCCACCCCTTTAGAGTATGTCGCGGGACGACCGTTTTCGGTGATCGCGCCCACCGTCGGTAGAATAAGCGTAGCGGTCGTATTCACCGGAACATTGAGATCCATTGCGACGCGGTCGCCCCGGCGTTTCCAATCGCAGGCGATCGGGCCGCGGATGGATCGATACGTGCACCGCACCCAGTCCAAGCCCTCAAGGAATTGTGGCTGAAAGGTGAATCTATCGAATCCGACGGCATCGACGTCTGGTTCAATGCCGCCCAGCCAGTTGTAAAACCATTGGCTGACGGAGCCGAACATGGGGTGATTATGGCTGAAAGTGTTATCGCTGAATTTCCAGTGTTCCCACAACGTGGTGGCGCCTTGGGCCAGCATATCCCCCCAACCGGGAAAGTCTCGGAGATTGACCATGTCGTTGACAACTTCGGCGTGCCCTTCTCGACTCAGAACGTCCAGCATATACCTTGTGCCGAAGATACCCGTTGTCAGATGGCCGTTGTGTTTATCGACGATGTCCTTCACAAGATGCGCCAGGGCCGCCGGACGCTCGTCGGCCGGCAGCATGTTCAAGAACAGGGCAAAGGCCTGCACACTTTGAATCCCTGAAGCCACCACGCCGGTTCCCGGGGTAAGAAACTTTTCGACATACGCTTTCCGGATGTTCTCGGCCAACTGATCGTATCGGTCAGCCTCTTCTTCTTTCCCGAGAATACGCGTCAAACGGGACAGCATGCGCGCAGACTCGCAATAGAGCGGGGTGATCATGGGTGGCGATTCTTCCTTCTCCAGGGCCTCATGATCGTGAAGCCCCTGCCGGACGATGTGATCGGCGTTTTGATTCCGCACCAGTTCCAGCCATCGTTTGCTGGTGGCGTATTGCTCTTCGATGATTCGCCGGTCCGCGTAATATCGGTATAATTGCACCTGGAGGTGCGGGTGGGCCATGGCCCATCCCACGCCACAATACTGAATACCCACCGAGGGCGCGGTGTCGGTAAGCATGCCGTCCGGCAAGGCGCTGTCGTGCCAGTCACGTGCGGCTTTGGCGTAGAAATTCGCCATGTCGTAGTTGAGCATGAAGGCGTCCGAGGTGGTGACCAGGTCGCCGCCATACCCAAAGCGTTCCCGGTGGGGACAATCGGATTGGACGCCGAACAGATTGCTGAGAAACGTCCATTCGCACATGGTCTGGATGCGATTGAACAAATCGTTGGAGCAGGAGAACGATCCAACCGGTTCCACGGCGGCATTCATGCGAAGGCCCTCCACGTCGTCCGGCGAGGGGCGGCTTGGCAGACCGGTAATCTCGACGTAGCGGAAGGCGTGGAATGTGAAGCGGGGTGTGAATGTTTCCGGACCGCCGCCCCGGGCGATGTAGGTGTCGGTCTGCCAGGCGATGGGGGGAGATCCGTCTGCGGTCGGTTTCTTGCGCTTGATCTGACCGCACACGCTGGTCATCGGATTGAGCGTACCGTCTTCGTACAGCAATTCACCATAGCGCATCGTGATCTCCGTCCCCTCGGGAATGTTGAATGTGAAGCGCGCCCAACCGCCGAAATTCCGGCCCATATCCACAATATACACGCCATCGGAAGGTTCCGTCATACGGACGGCTTTGACGGAAGCCGTGACCTTGATGGGCGGCAGGAATTGGGCCTGGAGGGGACCTTCAGGGGCCGGGGCAATCCGCGCGGTGCCCCACGTACGATCGTCCAGACCCGGCTTGTCCCAACCCTTGACGGCCTTGCGGGCGTCGACCTTCTCGCCGAGATAGATGCTGTTTCTAAGGATCGGCCCCGGAGCGACTTTCCACGCCGAATCGCTGACAACTAACTCGCGGGCGCCGTCGGCGTATTCGATCAGAAGCTGGGCGATGAATTGAGGGCGTCCAACCGGCAGGCGCTGGCGTAAATTGACGCGCCCCCACATACGCAGGGGCAAGGGATTGTACCAGCCGTTACCCAGGGTGACGCCCAGGCAATTGTCGCCCTGCTCAAGGTTTTGGCTCACATCGTGGACACTGTAAAACACCCGCTTATTCGGGAGGGTCCAGAGCGGCTCCAGGTGATGATCGCCGACCGCGCATCCGTTCAACCGCGCGTGAACATACCCCAACGCGCTGATGTAGAGTCGCGCGCTTCGAACCGGTCCGGACACTTTGAATTCCTTGCGGAACAAAGGGGCGGGATCATCACGATAGAAGTCCGCATCCTTTTCCGGCAACGGTTTTCCATCGTTAATCCAACGTCCCTGCCAGTCACGGGTCTTCAGTAATCCCATCTCCCAAAACGAAGAATCGCTCCAATCGGAAGGCACGCCATCCCGGCCCCAGACCTTGACCTTCCAGAAACAGCGCTGGCCGGAAACGAGCGTGTCCCCTGCGTACACGACATTCACGCTTTGGCTTGATGCTACTTTACCACTGTCCCAGAGATCGCCGCGACCGACGCGCAGGGCTTTCATACTGCGCGCAACTAAAACACGATAAGCAGTTTGCTTTTGCCCGCGCCCGTAAGATTCAAGCACCCAGCTCAACCGGGGGGCCGGATGATCCATACCCAGCGGCCGGTCCCGGTATTCACAGCGCAACCGGTCGATCCGGATGGGTTTTGACACGCGGTCAGATGAATCTGGTTCCCATGTGTGTTCCGTTTGTTGAGCCGCAGCGGGAACCCAAACAGCCCCAACCAGGATTAACATGATTGAATGTGTAAGTAGTTTTCTCATAGACCTTTTCCTGAAATAGTTGTTTCAACAGCTCTGCATCCGGCTCCGTCTGGGGAACAAAAGCCGCTTGAATGCAGAGTCATCTTGTTATGTGCTCTACGTTACTTTCGTAATTACTGTGCGCGAGGTCCGTCGCGAAGCGTCACTTTGTATTTTTTCGTAAGGCCATCGAGCATCATAGTCACCAGCGTACAGCTCATGCAGTAATCCTTGACGCCGATGGGCTTGCCCGAGATGGAGTCGTAATGTTCGTTGATGCCGTTTTTAATCGCGTTGGCGATGGTCTTGTCGGCGATGTCGGCCGCGAGAATCTTGTGTCCATAGTCGGCCAGACCTCGAGCGATTTGGTAGTTCGTCGAGGGCCAGACGTCTCCGCGCCAAAAGCCATTAGATTTCCATCGCGGATCCGTGCGATCGACCGTCGGGACCGGAAGCGGCGTCTGCCAGGCATCAGTGGCGAGCACTTCGGCCATGCGGTTTGCCATGGCCTTGGTGGGAACGCCCGCTGTCAGCGGAATCCAGCTACCGATAGTGGCCACTGGTGTCTTTCGCATCGTATCACGTTTGACTGACAGAAACGTTCCTGCCTTCTCGTCCCACATGTGGTCGCGCATCGCCTGGACAGCCTTGTCAATCCGTCGCTTTCTCCTCGCCGCCATCTGCCGGTCTCCGACGATCCCGGCCAAACGGGCGAGACTGCGTTCACCCATGATGAGGTAGGACGTGTTCCCCGTGACACAGATGTCGCCATACCACGCGCCTTCGGCGGGACCTTTGCGCGATGGATGCTTCGTCAGTTTGAGACCGTCCATATTGCACTCGTAGTCGAACGTTTCCCAGCGTGCATGTTGCAGTTTCCCGCTGTATGAACCCACCGTGATCAATCCGATATTGGTCACATCCCGCTCACGCCAGTACCAGTCGTGAAACCGTTCGAGCCGATCTAAGCATTCCTTGAGAAGTTGCCTATCGCCATTGCGACGATATACACGCTCAACCCCCCAGGCCAGGATCGGTATCTGTGAAAACTGTCGAACCTCCTGAGGTGCGGTCTTGATTGCGACGGTAATCATATCGTGCGCATAGTCGGGCATTGTCCGGTTCCAGCGATCCTGGAAGTCCCAGTAGTTTTGGAAGATGTCGCGGATCACCTTTTTCTTGCCGGGCAAAATGCTCAACAAATCGACCACGAACATCGTATCCCAGATCCATTGGCCCTTATAGTACGGTCCTCCGGGGACAATCCAAGTATGCCTCAATGGCGGCGTTGGCGGCATGATCTTCTCGAGGATGCACTTGTGAAAGACGGCCTCGGTAAGGGCTAAAACTTCTTCGCTATTCGATTCAAACAGAGAGCGAATGTTGGCATTCGCACTATCGTCAGAAACGCCACCATGCGCGTCGCTATCCCCTGCCGCGCTGACCCACTGTTCGAGCCGGGGCGACAGTGTTATTGTGCTACCGGTGATTTTGAGGAATGTGCGTCGTTTCATTGAGCATTTCCCGGAAGTAACCTCTCGAGCAGTTCTCCATCCAACGCCGTCTCGGGAGCCAAGGCCACCGAGTCAAGATACCGCGATAGACTGTGCAATCGCCGGCGAGCCTGCAGTTCCAACATCGCCTCGGCAAATGCCTTCCCGATCAGGGCCATGGTCTTGGCACAGCCAAGATAATGGTAGGCTGCATTTGAGGCCCCGCGTTCCCATATCGCGCTGTCTCCGGGAGATGCCAGCTCGGCCTCGATTTCGGCCAATTCGGTGGCAACCTCGTCCTGCGCGACTTCGCCCTGCTTGACCCTGTTCTCCAGCCACCGTTTACGTTGATTCAGCAGGTTGCGCTTTTTGGCAATGCCATCGAGCGTCATGTCCCAATAAGGGGCGGTGGGCACGGCAATGACATTGCCCTGGAATTCCGCTAGAGCGGCGGGGGCAGCCGTGGCCTGGCGAAAGGTACCATGAATGGCCCGATATCGCTGTTCAACGTTTTCGATCGGTCCGTTCGTGCCGAGGACACCAATGACAAAGGGCATGTCCGGCGCGCGTAACTCTCTGCGCACATCACGAATCAGCATGGCCAGCCATTCCGAGTATTTGTCATAGCCACCGGGCTGCCCGCGTCTGGGATAGACCCCGCTGTTCACCACGTCGTTCCATCCCTGGAACCAGACGAAGCCCCCGACCTCATAGCCCTGGTCTTCGTCGTAGTCAGGATAGACGCGTTTAATATCGCTGAGCACGTATTTCACATGCTCGATCATGAGCCGGTAGTAGGCACCGGTTGCGGCCGTCTTTTGGGCACGCTCTTCTTCCATGTTTCGGCCGCGTTTTTTCATCGAAGCAATCTCAGATTCATTAAACGCATATGGTCCTGCTGAGGGCGGACGGAAATCCGTATGCAATGACTTGCCGCCCCAGGCCGTCTTGATAATCAAGATAGGTTGCCGGAGTGATTTCTGCATGTAAATGCCGAAGGTAAATTCCGGTCCGATCTTGCCACCGTCTTTTGTTGGATCTCTTCGCGCCCCGAAACCGGCAGTCAGTTGCCCAATACCTTCGCCATTGGGCGTGCCCCGGCCGCGGGTAAGGTATGAGATCCAGGTGTCTTTGACGAGGCGAAAGGTGCCATCTCTGTCTCGCATCTCTTCCAGCATGGGAGCCGTGTTCGGATCGTCGCCGATGTAGTCGATCGTCGAAACAGCGGCATGCCCCTGCATATTGGATTGACCGGCCAGGATGAAGACCTTGACCGGTTTGCTCGAATCGGGTGCCCGCGCGTCCGGACCGGGCAACGGACGTGCAGTAGCGGGAAGAACAAGGATCACCAGAGCGGCCAGGATGAAAAGGGGCTGATTTCGGTTTTTTGTCAGCATGGTTCAATTCTCCGTTTGATTAGTCTGTGGGACGGCCTTTAGGAAAATAAATATTAATGATCTTCTGTAATGCGGCCTGGGCCGCGACACCGTGAGATGCTTCATACTTCGGCAGCCATGTATAATACCAGCCCTCACCATAGAGCGGGTTTCTTCCTTTACGGATGACTCTGGGATTGACGATCTTGGCGTGGCCGGCAAACTCGGCATTATTCATCGGGATGAGCGTCTTGTAATGGATCAGCCGATCATAGATCAGTGGGGACGGTTTAAGCCCCTCTTTTTTCATTGCTTGCTTCAGGGCCTCATTGTCATCAGGGTGAATGCCCCAGAAGTGAATCAACGGTCTGAGATCCGCACCTGCTGTTCCGGACATCCTTAATATGCGGCTATCCGTGGGATCGGAGTTGCGGGGATATTTAATTCCCTTGAGGCAGTCCTGATTCACTGAATGCCAGAAGTCCCCGAGGGCCTTCCAGCCAAAGAGTTTGGCGATCTCTACGTATTTGCCGTAGCCCCGGTGCTGATATCTCACTTCATTGGCAGGGCTATTGGAAATGTCCATCGGATTTCCTTTTCGGAAATTCTCAGTGACCATCCACATAATGGCCGCCTGATCCAGTGAGACATAGGGCTTACCGAATGATCTTCCGAATGCCGTATCAAGGTCCACGCCAAAGCCTTTGTTCAGCACTGCCACATAGGGCACGTTGACCACTGCTTCGACTTCACCTCTGAATTTTGTAAATAAATGAGCATGGCCCGACTCGTGAAAGATGGTCTGGCCGGCAGACTGCGGGCCTTTGAGCAACCAGTGTTCACTATGTCCATTTTCCATCTTGTTGGGATTATAGCGGAAATTCGATTGGGGATATCCAGGAAAATTGGCACTTCCTCTAAAGATAACATCCACCTGTAGATACAATACGGTCTTGGGTCGCACAAGCGGCAGGCCAAAGAGTTCGGAAACAATATCCAGGGACTCATCCCAGTCCCGCATCAGAGTAACCGGATCATCGTAATTGTAGATCCATTGGGTGGGCACCTGCATCATGAACTTATCGGATTCAAAGTCCGCCCAGGGACCGGGATGATGACGCTCGATCGTCCGCCACTGCTGACGTGTTGTCTTATCGAAATGTCTGGCAGAGAAGAAAGGAGACCGGACGGCGTTCTCGATTTGTACCTTCACAATCCCTGCATCCGCCAGATAAGGCACCTCAATGTAAATCCCCCCGCCCAATGGATTGGCGATAGGCGTATGAGTTTCTTCAATAGGATATACAATCGACACACGGTCCAGTCGGGCAACTTTGGGTTTCTTCCTTAAATCCCATGAATGCGCTCCAACACGAATACTAAATCCTCTACCAACCATCGACCGAGGAACGATCACTTCGGCAATACTTCCGGGCGCGAGGTAACAACCCGTCGGACGTCGTGCCGGCTTTTCATTATCCATGACCGGAATTCCCCAGCAGGCCGGCTGCGAGGCGTTTATCCTCACCTCATAGACGGTTGTTGGATCAACAGGGGTGTCAACACCCCCGGGGAAATACGAGGACGTCTTAAATGCAGCGCCATTGAGAACCTTCCTGAACGTCTTAAGATTGCCGGGCGTGAAGGCATGATCAATAAGCCCCTGCTGAACAGCAAACATCGCACGATCAAGTTCAAGCCCGCCGGCCGGCTTTCTCGGGAATCCGCCCCGCGTCGTATCGTTCATAAACAGCGGCCCGGCTGAGGCTTCATAGGACGCTACTAAATCCAGGGCCTCGCTAATGATTTCGGATGTCCGCCCGATCTGATCGATGTTCTGCCGGATGATCGCAGCTTGTTGGTTGATCTGATCTGCCTCTAAAGTCGATGTCTTGTTAATATGTTCTGCGAGCTGGTGTATGGCAGTGGAAAGGTCCGTGTGCGGGGCAGGTTTAGCCTGCGTAAACGAACCGGACAGTAATGCAACTGAAACAAGTAAGAAAAGACCGTAATTTCTTCGCATAATAGAATTTCCTAAAACTATTTTTCCCCGATTTGGGATTTCACACATAGCATTATCCCATCTTTCATGGTTCTTCTGGAATAGTATACTGATAATCTCGTTTGGCGTATAGAGTCTCGTATGCTACGCGCTGTACGGCAAAAAAGCAAGCCGGCCCAGGTGGGCAGGTTGAAAGAAAATCCTTGACTGTTCAAGGTGACTGTGGTAGAATTATCAGCGTTTTACGGAGAACAGTACGCCTTTTCACCATATAAACGGGAATAACAGTTAGAAATCCAGTTTTTACGTGGTATTCAGGTGAAGAATCACGCTTACAGAGGTCCGCAGGGTGAAGTGGTGTTGGCTGCATGGGTAAACTTGGAGGCTGGCCTCTAAGGCATTTTCCACCAGCTTGAATCGGCAATCTACCTCGAGATGCTGCCCAGCCTTTTGAATCATTTCCACAATGAGCACGTCCTGAAGTAGTCGCCATGACGATACCCCTGAACGCTTCGCAAGAAAAAAGAGTGAGGTGAAAATGTGAGGTGTCAATTCAAAGTTCACTTTTTAGGAGGCAGCACCATGAAAAAGTCACTAATTTACGTAACGGCGGTATTTACCGCAGCTATGTGCCTGATGGTCCCACCGGCGAAAGCCGACCAGCAGGCAATCACAGTGCCGGATGCGGGCTTTGATGACCACGTTCTTGCGGCGGGTGATTGGGTATATATTGGCGAGGGTCCTTATGCTGAGACGAGTGATTATACCGGGCCGTGGCAAAGTGCTGGCGGCGACGCCTATATTGATAACGGTTATTGGGCGGCCGACGTTGATTTACCGGCCCTCAGCGGCAACAACAAATTGTACGGGTATGAAGAGATAGAAGACGATGTCTATCAGATTCTGGACGAGACATTTATTGAAGGCGTAAGGTACACCTTCAGTGTCTGGGTAGGAGAAGCGTGGGAAGGCTACGACGATAGCTGGTCGCTTTACTTCACCGGAGACGATTATACCGACGAGCTGGCCTCCATTTCCGGCAACGGCCCGATAGGTGAATGGGGGCAGGCGACCTTAGTGTACACCGCCACCGCTGCAGACGCCGGAAAAAAGCTTGGGATAAAGATGCGAGGAGATCCATTCGTCACCTTTGAAGATGTAACACTGTACGGTCCCCCCAAAACAAGAGATCCGGATCCGGCTGATGGGGCCATGATTATGGACACCTGGGTGACCCTTTCGTGGACGCCGGCGAATTTTGCAGTGATGAACGATGTGTATCTGGGCGATACTTTCGACGAGGTGAGCCACGGAACCGGTGACACGTTGCGCGGCAGTCAGGCGGCATCGTTTTGTGTTGCCGGCTTCCCGGGATACGCTTATCCGGATGGACTTGTCAACGGCACGACTTATTATTGGCGAATCGACGGCGTCAACGACGCACATCCAGACAGTCCGCTGAAGGGGGATATCTGGAGCTTCACGGTTCAACCCAAGACCGCATATCATCCCGATCCGGCTGATGGTGCCGAGTTTGTGGACCCGAACGCTCCAACGCTGAGCTGGACACCCGGTTACGGGGCCAAACTGCACACGGTCTATTTGGGCGATGATTACGATGAAGTCAGCAACGCTACTGAAGGAATAGTGCACGGTACTGCAACCTATAGCCCCGGCCCGCTCGAGTTAGAGAAGGTCTACTATTGGCGCGTGGACGAGTTTGACGCCGTTAACACAAACAAGGGCGATGTGTGGACCTTTACGACGCCGGGCGCCGTCGGCAATCCGCAGCCGGCGAATGGTTCCGAGGACGTTGGGATGAATGCAGTACTGAGCTGGACCCCGGCGAATTCCGCCGCCTCACATCAGCTCTACTTCGGCACGGATAAAGCAGCCGTTCGCAATGCCGATACTGCATCGCCGGAGTACAAAGGCTCCGTCGCACTGGGCGCCGAGAGCTATGATCCCGGAGTGCTTGAGGCGAATACGGCTTACTCTTGGGGTGTAGATGAAGTGGATGCTCAGGGTAATACGGTGAAAGGGCCCGTCTGGATTTTCACGACAGGGTCCTTCCTTCTCGTGGATGACTTCGAGAGCTACACCGACGACGATGCGGCCGGCAAAGCAATATGGCAGACGTGGATCGACGGCTTCGGCGTCGCCGACAACGGCGCGCAGGTCGGCAATTTAATGCCTCCATACTGCGAGCAGATAATTGTCCATGGCGGCGGCCAGTCCATGCCGCTTGTCTATGTCAACGAAGCCGGTGTTACAAATTCCGAGGGGACGCTGCCACTGACGGCGATGCGGGATTGGACGACGGCAGGAATTGCAGAATTGTCACTCTGGTTCCGGGGCGCTTCGGATAATGCGGCCGAGCCGATGTATATGTCGGCTTCCAACGCAGCCGGAGGGTCGGCTGTTGTGGCTCATAATGACTTGAACGCAGCACAGAGCAATTGGTGGACCCAGTGGGTCATCCCGCTACAAGCCCTTGCCGATCAAGGGATCACCCTGACGAATGTGGATAAGTTTGCGATTGGCCTGGGCAGTCAATCCGGCATGGCAGCAATGGGCGGCACAGGGGCAGTATACATCGACGACATCCGGCTGAATCAGCCGAGTGATACTGCTGCAAAATAGAAATCGGTTCCTGCTGAGAACAACATCAGGATTACCATTCGTTCGGGGCCTATACTGCTCAATGCCTTATGGGCCCTTTTTTATTTCATTCCCGATTATGAACTGTAAATTTGCTACAGCTTTTGCAAATATATTAATCTGATATAATATCTTGGCCTAACGATGTACTGACTCTTCAATGCAATAGTCCACATTATG
>Ga0180431_10007749_pt1 | contig 12439 bp, 11 predicted proteins | sample SS_ome_11_FD_132459 | JGI IMG/M metagenome (GOLD analysis project Ga0180431, IMG submission 132459) | Hypersaline lake sediment archaeal communities from the Salton Sea, California, USA - SS_1_MS_1 metaG | ecosystem: Environmental > Aquatic > Non-marine Saline and Alkaline > Hypersaline >... | reverse complement strand
GCCGCTTTACCTCGTCGCGCAGCCGGGCCGCTTCCTCGAATTCGAGGTTCTCGGCGGCCTTGCGCATTTTCAACCTCAGATCGTCCAGATGCGCCGCCAGATTGGCCCCGACCATAGGTTTTTCAACTTTTGCCGTCACGCGGGCCATGTCGGTGTCGCCCTGCCACAGCCCCGCCAGCACATCCTCGACATTCTTCTTCACGGTGGTCGGCGTGATCCCGTGTTCCGCGTTATAGGCGATCTGTTTCGCCCGCCGGCGGTTGGTTTCGGCCAGCGCGCGTTCCATGCTGCCCGTCACCCGGTCGGCATACATGATCACCCGGCCTTCCGCGTTTCGCGCCGCCCGCCCGATCGTCTGGATCAGCGAGGTTTCCGAGCGCAGGAAGCCCTCCTTGTCGGCATCGAGGATCGCCACCAGCCCGCATTCGGGGATGTCCAGCCCCTCGCGCAACAGGTTGATCCCCACCAGCACGTCGAACGCGCCCAGCCGCAGGTCGCGCAGGATCTCGATCCGCTCGATCGTGTCGATGTCGGAATGCATGTAGCGCACACGGATGCCCTGTTCGTGCAGGTATTCCGTCAGATCCTCGGCCATCCGCTTGGTCAGCGTCGTGACCAGCGTGCGGAACCCGTTGGCGGCGACCCGGCGCACCTCGTCCAGAAGATCGTCGACCTGCATCGCGACCGGGCGGATTTCCACCTCCGGGTCCAGAAGCCCGGTGGGGCGGATCACCTGTTCGGTGAACACCCCGCCGGCCTGGTCCAGCTCCCACGCCGCGGGCGTGGCGGAAACGAAGATCGACTGCGGCCGCATCGCGTCCCACTCCTCGAATTTCAGCGGCCGGTTGTCCATGCAGGACGGCAGCCGGAACCCGTGTTCGGCCAGCGTGAACTTGCGCCGGTAGTCGCCGCGATACATCCCGCCGATCTGCGGCACGCTGACGTGGCTTTCGTCGGCGAAGACGATGGCGCTGTCGGGGATGAACTCGAACAGCGTGGGCGGCGGCTCGCCCGGCGCGCGGCCCGTCAGGTAGCGCGAATAGTTCTCGATCCCGTTGCACACGCCGGTCGCCTCCAGCATCTCGAGGTCGAAATTGGTGCGCTGCTCCAGCCGCTGCGCCTCCAGCAGTTTTCCCTCGTCCGTCAATTGCCTGAGCCTGAGCGCCAGTTCCTTGCGGATGCCCTGGATCGCCTGTTGCAGCGTCGGGCGCGGGGTGACGTAGTGGGAATTGGCGTAGATCCGGATCTTGTCGAATGTGTCGGTCTTCGCGCCGGTGAGCGGATCGAATTCGGTGATCGCCTCCAGCTCCTCGCCGAAGAAGGAAAACCGCCAGGCCCGGTCCTCGAGGTGAGCGGGCCAGAGTTCCACCACGTCGCCGCGCACCCGGAAGCTGCCGCGCTGGAACGCCGCGTCGTTGCGGCGGTATTGCTGGGCCACCAGTTCGGCGATGAACCCGCGCTGTTCGTAGATCGCGCCCACGGCCATGTCCTGCGTCATCGCCGAATAGGTCTCGACCGAGCCGATGCCGTAGATGCAGGATACCGAGGCGACGATGATCACGTCGTCGCGTTCCAGAAGCGCCCGGGTGGCCGAATGGCGCATCCGGTCGATCTGTTCGTTGATCTGGCTTTCCTTCTCGATATAGGTGTCCGACCGGGGGACATAGGCCTCGGGCTGGTAGTAGTCGTAGTAGGAAACGAAATACTCCACCGCGTTGTCGGGGAAAAAGCCCTTGAACTCGCCGTAAAGCTGGGCGGCCAGCGTCTTGTTCGGCGCAAGGATGATCGCCGGGCGCTGGGTTTCCTCGATCACCTTGGCCATGGTGAAGGTCTTGCCGGTGCCGGTCGCGCCCAGCAGCACCTGGTCGTGGTCGCCGGCAAGGATGCCGGCGGACAGCTCCGCGATCGCGGTGGGCTGGTCGCCGGCGGCCCGGAACTCGGTATGCATGACGAACCGCTTGCCGCCCTCCAGCTTCGGGCGGGTCAGCACGTCGGGGCGCGGGGCGGGGGCGTTGGTGTTGTTGTGGGGCATCGGCACTCTCCGGCCCCCAATGTGGCGTCGCGGGCCGCGGGCGCAAGGCGGATTCGCCGCCCGGCCCCTTGTTTCTGAACGAGATGTTAACAGAAACCTTGCATTTTTAATGACTTAATCCTGCCGCATTGCTGCCTTGTTCTTGCGGGACCGGCGCCATCGGCGTAGCTTCCATCCTGCAAGCAGCAATGCTGCCGACCGGAAAACACCCACCCCACCCAAGCTCCCCAAGCACCGGTCGGCAGCACCCCTGCCGGCGGGGATCGGCCTGCAGGCCCTTGCGCCGGCGCCGCGCTTTGGCGATAACGGCGCAGGATCCGACGAGGGGACGATCATGCGCGCGCGCATCTACAGGCCGGCGAGGACAGCGACGCAATCGGGCAGCGCCAAGACCCATGACTGGGTGCTGGAATACGCGCCGGCCACGGCGCGCGACATCGATCCGCTGATGGGCTGGACGAGTTCGGCCGATACCCAGGCCCAGGTGAAGCTGCGCTTCGAAAGCCAGGCGGCGGCGGAGGAGTATGCGCGCGAGAACGGCATCGACTATGTCGTCCTGCCCGCGCACGACCGCAAGCCCAACGTCCGCCCGCGCGGCTATGGCGAGAATTTCGCGACCGACCGCCGCGGCGCCTGGACGCACTGACCCGGCGGACCCGGCGATGCCGATGCCGCATGCCTATCGCCATGCCGGGGCCGAATGGCGCGCCTTTCTGGACGATGTGCGCGACCGCAGCGGGCTGGCCACCGACAATCTTGCCTATACCGCGATCGAGGCGGTGCTGGCGACCTTCCGCGCCCGCCTGACGGTGCCGCAGGCGCTGCGCTTCGCCGCGGTCTTGCCGGCGGTGCCGCGGGCGATCTTTGTCACCGGCTGGGATGCCACGCGGCCGCCGGACCCGTTCGGCACGCGGGCGGCGCAGGTGGCGAAGGTGCAGGCGCTGCGCCCCGATCACAGCCTGACCCCGGACAGCGCCATCGAGGATGTGGCCTACGCGCTCTGGCGCCGGGTGAACCATGCCGAGCTACGCCGCGTGCTGGCCGACCTCGGGCCCGAGGCGACCCGGTTCTGGCAGGTCGATGCGCCCGAGGCAGAGCTTGCGACCCGTTTCGCCTGAGGGCCGTTCCCGGCGCGGCGGCCCGTGCCACCCTGTCGCGCGAGGAGGGGGGCGCCGGCGATGATCACGATTGCCCGCGAACATCCCGTGCAGGCGGACCTTGCGCTGCTGCACCGCCGCCATACCGAGGCGATGCACGCCGACACGCCGCCGGAAAGCATCCACATGATGCCGGCCGACGCGCTGGCCGCGCCGGGGATTTCGTTCTTCGTGATGCGCGAGGATGGGGTGCCGGTGGGGATGGGCGCGATCAAGCGGATCGGCCCGGATCATGGCGAGATCAAGTCGATGCATGTTCTGGCGGAGCTGCGCGGCCGCGGGCTGGCGCGGGTGATGCTCGACCACCTGATCGCGGCGGCCCGGACGGAAGGGATCGCCCGGCTGTCGCTGGAGACCGGCGCGCAACCGTCCTTCGGCGCGGCGCGGGCGCTTTACGAACGGGCGGGCTTTTCCTACTGCCCGCCGTTCGAGGGCTATGCGGAGGATCCCAACAGCGTGTTCATGACCCGCGCCATCGCCGAAGGCGGCTGATCGCCCCGGCGCGCCCGCGCGGGACGGCGAGGGCGGCAGGGCCGCCCATTCGCCGGGCCGGGTGCGGTTTCGGCTTTGACATCAAGGCCCGACGCGGTAGCAACGGGGCGCGAACGGTTTTCCGGACCGTTTCCGGCGGCCCCGTAGCTCAACCGGATAGAGCAAGGACCTTCTAAGCTGGGGGTCAAGAGGCATTTTGCTCTTTGTTTTCAATGGAACTACGTCTATCTGAAAGGGACGAACAGTGTTGCGAACTGTTTTCAGCGGCCCCGTAGCTCAACTGGATAGAGCACGGACCTTCTAAGTCTGGGGTTGGGGGTTCGAGTCCTCCCGGGGTCGCCAAGTTCGTCTTTTTGTGTGGCCGCCGGAAACGAAGCCTCGGGATGACGCCCAAAGCTGGGAATGCTTCCCGCAGCGATCAAGGCCCCGCAATCACCAGAAATGGCTGCGCCGAGAGCGCTTGGGTGAAGGTCAGCCAGACGACGGCGATCCCGAACGCTGTGCCGACCCACACCACCGGCGACGCCAGTCGTGGCAGCGCCCGGTCGGCGAGCCAGCCGAGGATCGGCAGGGCCTGCAGCAGATGCGTGGAAAAGAAGTGCGCGACGCGCAGATCGCCGCCCGTCGTGGACCAGCCCAGAACGGGCAGGCCATTGGCGTCGGTCAACTCGCCGCCGACCCAATGGCCGGTGGCGGTGACAGCGCCGCTGGCCAAAGCGCCTGCCGTGATGAGCGTGGCAACGGTACCGACGAGCGCTCCGAGCACGATGCCGGTCCTCAGACCACGGCCAATTTCGTCGCGTGCCCAGCGCCAGGCCGCCAGCCCGATCACCAGCGTGCCGATCATCACCGCCACCGCCGCGCCGCCCATCAGGCCGAAATAGGCCACGGTTTCCCACTGGGTCTCGAAGTTGAAATGCGAAGCCCGCCCGCGCGCCGCCTGCAAGAAAACGTAGAACAGCTCGACAAGAACGGCTGCACTGGTCAGCGTGATCGTCCGGCGCATGACCCGCGTGCTGCGCGCCGCGGGCTTCATCAAGGCGACAAACACCATCAGAGTCCCGAGATGCAGCGCGAAGGACAAATTGAACTTCATCGGTTTGGCCCAGATCGACACGCCATTCAGCATCCGATCGTCAAGACTCCAGGCCAGGACCGAGACGCCCAGCATCGCAAGGACAACGGCGACGGTGGCCCAGCCGGTCAAAAAGGGATTGGTGGAGCGGGTCATGACAATGCCTCCTTGGACAAGGCCATCCGTGCGCAGGCACGGATGGCCAGGAAAAACAGGTAGCCCACCGGACCGAACATGAAGGTGGCCAGCAGTATCGGGGCCTGGACAAGACGGCTGATCCCCAGATCGTCCGACCGCGCTGCGATCCACAGCCCAACGAACAGATCGAAGGCGAGGTAGTGGACCCAGCCCGCCAGCACGACCTCCGACGAGGTAAAAAGGGTCTCGACCGCCTCCAGCGAGAAATACCCGCCCTCGACCCGGAAGAAGTAGACCGAGACGAGGACGGCGTAGAGCGCGGACAGGAGACCCACCACACCCCAGCGCAGGACGGTCAGGAGTGCACCCCATCGGGGGAGAGCGATGAGTGCGACCCAGGAAAAGAGCGCCGCGCTGTTGGCGATGGAAAACACCTGCTCCAGCATGGCTCAGGCCTCCTTCATGGTCGGATCGACCGCCGGTTTGCCCTTGGCCATGCCGGACATGATGCCGGACATGATACGGACGCGCAGGGGGCGCGGCGTGGCGCCCAAGGTGTAGCCGAGCACCTTTGACAGCAGACCCGGGCGGATCGTGCCGCTGCGGCCCAATCGACGCACGATGGCTTTGCCCGCAACCTCCGGCGTGCTCGCCTGACTTATGGTCAGGCCCGCGCGCGCGGCGAAGCCGGATGCGATCGGGCCAGGCGCAACCGCTTGCACGCTGACGCCTTTTGGGGCCATCTCGATCGCCAGTCCCTCGGCCAGTGTCTGCGCATAGGCCTTGGTCGCGGCATAATTGGCTGTCATCGCATTCCCCTGAAAGCCGACGATGGATCCAAAGAGCACGAGGTGCCCGGCGCCGCGCGCGGCCATGCAGCCCGCGAAGAGATGGCTGAGCTGCAGAACCGCATCACAGTTCACGCGCAGCATGTCCCGCTCGACCTCGATATCCACGTCCGCCAGCGCGCCGGCGGTGCCAAAGCCCGCCGCCAGAATCGCGACGCCGATCTCTTTCAGGGGAACGCCGGTCCTCGCCAGCGCGCATGTCATCTGTGCAACGCCCTCGGCCTGCCCGAGATCGATGGCGATGGCAGCGGCCTCCACACCGTGATCGGCAATCAGATCGCGGGCCAGCGCGTCCAGGCGGGCCTTGCTCCGGGCCACAAGGACCACGTTGAAGCCCTTGGCCGCGAGTTCACGGGCGGCGGCCCTGCCGATGCCGTCGCTGGCCCCGGTGACCAGAGCCCACGGGCCTAGCGAGGCCAGTCTTGCAGGCAGCGAGCAGGAAGAGGCCGGGGCCGCGGTGAGAGCGGACATCACGCGACCTCCACGGTGATGGCCACAGGGCCTTGGGCGGTGTTTAGAGCGGCCTCGGCAAAGCGTGGGGCGCGCATCAGCAGGCGGGCGTCGCGCGACCCACCGCATTCCTCGGTCGTCAGCCCGATCCCGTTGCCGCCGGTCCTGCCGCCACCGTTCAGATCGTGTGCGACCGAGATCGCCAAGGTTCCCGGCGCCGGGTTCTCGACGACGCGAACCGCATTCCGGCCCGGCGCCTGCCGCCAGATCACGTCTGGCGCGCCCCGACGCATGGCGAAGTCCGTCGCGGCGTTGCGCGAGGCGCAGCCGATGCGCCCGCCTGTGTCATCAACGCCGGTGACCGTGACGTGGATTTCCAAGGCGTGGGACTGGGCGGCCAGCCTGGCACAGATTGCTGCGCCAAGGAGTTTGGGTTTGCACATTCCGGGCCTCCAATCAGGTTGTCGAAAGCGGCCAGCGCTTTGGTTGACGCTGTCTACCTGCGAGGATCTAGAGGAAGGGTTGACGCCGTCAACCTCAAGATCAAGATAGCTGGGCATGGACAAGAACAACGAAGCCTCTCAAACGAACTCCGGGACAAGGACCGCGCCCATGCCTCTGCGCGAGGCCTGTTTGCTAAAGGCGCTCGAGGCGATCCGGGACAACGGCGTCGAAGGGCTGAGCCTGCGCGACGTGGCCCGTCGTCTGAAAGTCAGCCATCAGGCTCCCTATAAGCATTTCGCGTCAAAGGACCATTTGCTGGCCGAAGTTATCCGCCGATGCCTGCATGACTTCGCGACCCATTTGCGGCAAAGCGGTCAGGCCGATGACGGCGCTCCCTTGCCGCCGGAGGACGCCATGCGCGCTCTGGGACACGCTTATCTCGCCTACGCGGCGGCCCACCCGCTGGAGTACCGCTTGATGTTCATGACCTCATGGCCGGAGGAGGCGCGCGCCCTCGGGCTGGCCTCGGACGCCCGCGCGGCCTTCGACGTTCTGGGCGCGCGGCTTCAGGCTGTCCGTCCCTATGACAGCGATACGGAGCGTGACCGCGACGCGATGTTCGTGTGGAGTGCGATCCACGGCGTCGCCAGTGTCCTGCAAAGCGAGGCGATGGAGTATCTGTCGTTCTCGCCGCCCGAAACAGACGCGGCTGTGACGCATGCGATGTCGATGATCGACCTCGCCCTGCAGGGACGCGCGAACCGGCCCGACGCCGGCCCAGAAAAAACCACATGAGACGACGTGGTCGTGAGCCTCCGCATCCGGATTGGCCCGCCGTCTGGTTCAGAAAACGCAGGACATGGAATGGCGAGCTAGCGGCACAAGCCGGAGGAAATCGTTCGGAAGTCGCGGCAGGTCGATGGGATTGTCGGGCGGGAAATGGCGCGCGTGACCGACCTGTTCATTCCGCGCGCACGACCGGCATGCGTCGAAGGCGACAACGCTCTATGGCCGAAAATCTGCCTGCCTGCTTCAGCGGGTCGATTGGCACCCGGCGTCCCGGATACCGGTCTGATCGTTGTGGCGCCCGAATGATCCTTGCCTGTCGCCGCCCTTTCGCGGCGCTGGTGCACCCCGCCTCAGGGCTGTCGGGTTGCCTGTCGAATCAGCCAATTCCTGATCTTCTCGCCCTGTGCGCCATGAAACGCGGCTGCGTCAAGTTCACCGAGCCACCGGGCCGGATCTGCGACGGGGCGCGCGATCCTGTCGCCCCTCTCAAACCGCCAAACCCAGAGTATGGCGCCGGACTCATCCGTTTCCGCTATGAAGCACGATTTGCTCACACCAGACTCCGCCCGGCTGTCACAAATCTGTTTCCCCGGATACTTCGGCGCGGAGTGGAACCGCAAGAGCAAACCTGGACAACGCTCCACTTTGTCTAGCTGGGAGCGTTGCCGGTCGCTGGAAGTCGCGGCACGGCGGGACCGGACGCGTTGTCTTCGTCTGGCGCTGCGTCACCTGTCGGTCAGGCGGCAAGCAAGACAGACCCTCCTCAGCGGATCGACACGCGCCGTCGAAGGCCATTCGAACCACCAAATGAGCCGGAAACCACGGCCTGCAAGGGTCACGAATCCGTCACCGAGTTCCTGTCTCCTTTCGCCGAGTTCACCGAAAGGAGGGTCCGATGTCCCGTTTGACGCGTCGCGCATTCTTGGAACGCACCTCAGCCCTGGCCGCTGCAGCCGCGGTCACGCCCGTGATCGTCAGCCGCGCCGGAGCGCAGGCCGGGCCGGGCCAGCTTGCGATGGTCGCCGCCACGCCGAATCCGAACGGCAGTTTCGAGCGGCTGTTCCTGCTGAAGGGTGACCCGCTGGCCGGCCCGGTCACCGAGATCCTCGCCGAGGATGGCGCGGTGGCGCCGGAACGGCGCCTCGAACCGGGCAGCCGGCGCGTCCTGCGGATCATGCATTTCAACGACATGCACAACCACATGACCGATCTGCACCCCTCTCGCGGGGATACGCACCGGCTGGCGCAGATGGTCAAGATGGTGAAGGCGGCCAAGTCCGCCGCCGCGGAGAACGAGATCGTGCTCTTCGTTTCGGCGGGCGACGACCATACCGGCTCGGTCTTCGACGAGTTGATGGGCTGGTCCGAGGCGGAGTTCGTGGCCGACGCCGGCTACCGCGCGGCCTCGGCCGCCGGTGTCGACGTCGCGGTTCTCGGCAACCACGAATTCGACCGCGGCGCGGCGCTCCTCAAGGTCGGGATCGATCGCGACGCGGCCTTCCCGGTCCTGTCCGCCAATACCCACGGCTCGGCCCACCTGGCACGGGACGCCGACTATGTGGCCGCCGCGGTGGGCGAGGTGAAGGGCCTGCGGATCGGTTTCATCGGCCTGACCACCGCGGTCGATACCCGAACCGGGATGGAAAGCGACCCGACCCTCGCGGTGGCAAGCCCCGTCACCGCCGCGGCGAACCTCTACAAGGCGGTCGAGGCCGTATCAGACGTCGTCGTGATCCTGTCGCATTGCGGCTACGGCCGGGACATGCACCGGTCCGGCAAGGCCGGCACCGCGCGCAAGATCGGCGAAGGCGATTTCGCCATTGCCGAGGCAATCGGCCCGATGAGCCGAAAACCCGTCGTCCTGATCGGCGGGCATTCGCATACCGAGTTGAACACCGACGGGCTGGATGCCGAGAACCTCGTCGAAGGCCTGCTCCTGACCCAGGCCAAGGCGAATGGCGCCTTCCTGGGGGACGTGGCGATGTCGGTGGCCGCTGACATGGGCCGCGACCAATGGTTCTCGAACGTCTCGCTGCACGGTATCAAGCGCCGGGACGACCGCGTTGCCGCGGACGACGAGAAATACCCGACGCTCGAGCATGACGGCGACTACGACGCGGCGTTCGAGGCGGCGGTGATGGCGCCGATGATCGCCGCGCTGGACGAAAAGCTGGCCGAGGTGATCGGCGAGGTTGCCGACGATAGCCTCCTCTCGACGGAGCGCACGATTGCCGATCGCTACGTCGGCGAGGCGGCGATCGCCAATTTCATGAACGATGCGCTCGTGGCCCGGTCGGCGACGTTTCCCGGCGGCGCGGTCGATTTCGCCTTGTTCAATGCCACCGGGCTCGCCTCGGGGATCGACAAGGGGCCGCTGACCTTCCGGGAATGGTTCGACGTGATGCCCTATGCCGACGTGATCGACGTGGCCACGCTCACCGGCGCGCAGATCCGCGACATGCTCGACTCCAACGCAAAGCGTCTGCTGCGCCCCGAAGAGGTTGCCGGAACCGACCTGACGGGTTTCGTTTCGCGCGGGTTCCTGCACTTCTCGTCCGGGATCCGCTACAAGATCGTCCCGGGCGCATCGGCGACCGAGGCGCGTGCGGTGGAGATCACGCTCGCCGGCCGGCCCGTCGAGGAGGTGGCGGATGAAACCTTCACCCTCGCCTTCAACTCCTACATCTCGCTCGGCGCCTTCGGCGAAACCTGGAACGGCAACCCGATCGGTGGCGGGGTGCCCGGCGAGATTCCGAGTTTCGACGTGCGCGGGCTCGATTGGGATCACACCGGTCTGGTCTACCGCAACGAACTCATCGCGGCGATCCGCGAGATGGGCATGATCTCGGCCGAAACGGGGGCGCGGCTCGATGGCCGCGTGGCGCTGGTCCAACGATAACGGCAAAGGCGGGCCGCTCCGATGGCCCGCCCGCCGAGAAGACCCATTCAGGCCTTTTCCGCGGTGTCCCTTGACCGGGACGTCTTGGCACTCGCCCGGGGCTTTGCCGGCGTCCTTTTCCGCGCGGCCGACGCCGGCACCGTCTTGTCTTCCGGCGCGGAAGTCAGCGTTTGCTCGGCGCGAAACCAATGCTCTTCGGCCTTGCCGTCCGGCTGACCCTCGCTGTTCCAGATGTGGTAGGCGGCCTCGCGGATTTGCTCTTCGTTCGGCGGTTCTGGTGCTGTGCATCCTGGGCGCGTTGGCGGCCTTCCAGTTCTTCGTGATCGACCGGCGGACGCATTACCGATGAACCTGCTGCACCGCCTCGAACCCGTGCTCGCCCTGCTTCTCGCGGTGGTCTGGATCTCGCCGCTCGTCTTCGCGGTCTGGGCGGCCTTTCACGACAGCAGCGACGCGGTGAACTTCAACCTCGCCGCGCCCTGGACGCTGGAGAATTTCCGGACCGCCTGGGCCGGCGCGCCCTGGGCGCGCTACTTCCTGAATTCCTTCCTGCTGGTCACCTCGGTGCTGATCGGCCAGTTCATCCTGTGCACGCTGGCCGGCTTCGCCTTCGCGCAGGTCAGCTTTCGCGGCAAGGACGTGCTTTTCGTGCTGATCCTTCTGCAGCTGTTCATCCTGCCCGAAGTCCTGATCGTGGAAAACTACCGCGTCGCTGCCCGGCTGGGCCTGCTGGACAGCATTCTCGGGATCGGCGCGCCCTACATGGCCTCGGCCTTCGGCATCTTCCTGATGCGGCAGGCCTTCAAGTCGGTGCCGAAAGAACTTGACGAGATGGCGCGGGTCGAGGGTTGCACGCTCATTGGCGTACTCTGGCGCGTCTACGTGCCCGCCGCGCGGCCGACCTACCTGGCCTATGCGCTGGTGTCGGTCTCGACGCACTGGAACAATTTCCTGTGGCCGCTGGTGGTGACCAACAACGAAACCTCGCGCCCCGTCACCGTCGGCCTGTCGATCTTCGGCGCGCCGGAGAACGGTGTCGACATCTCGGTGATCTCGGCGGCGACGGTGATGGTGATCGCGCCGCTGCTGATCCTGTTCCTGGTGTTTCAGCGCAGCTTCGTGCAGGCCTTCCTGCGCGCCGGGATCAAGTGATGCCGGCCATGACTTGAACCGGGAGCCGCGCGACGCCGGTCAGCCGCCATGCGCGTCGGGCGCCGGCGAGTCCTCGGTGACGACGACATGGAAATCCTCCAGCGTGCCGATCCTGCCCAGTGCCGAACGCCGGAACTTGCTGTGGGTGGCAAGCAGGAACGATCGTCGCGATGCCGCCATCGCCGCGCGTTTGACGGCGATCTTCGCGAGGTCGAAGTCCATCACCCGCCCACTGTCGTCGACAGCCGAACAGGCGATCAGCGCGACATCCAGTTGCACGTTGCGCAACGTCTCGATGACGTTCTCGCCAACAAGCGAACCATCGCGCCCGGCCATCCGCCCACCGAGCACATGCACTTCGTGGTTCTGCGGGTCGAACAGAATCGCCGCACGCATCGAGTTGGTGAAGACGGTGAAGCCTCCGCGCCGGGGCAGTTCGCGCGCGCAGGCCTCGATCGTGGTGCCGACATCGAGGAAAAGCGCGGCCCCGTCGGGCACCATCGCCGCCGCCTTGCGCCCGACCACCGCCTTTTCCGGCCGCCCGATCTCGCGCTTTGCGCCGTAGTCCAGCCGCGCGGCCTCGGCCGTGCCGATCGGTCCCGCGCCGCGGCTCTGTTGCACAAATCATGTGATGGCCGGGGTTGCCCCTTCCCCGGACAGACCTACCCCACGGCCTCTGTGACAGGGATGCCGAGCGCGGTGTAGCCGTTCAGAACGGCGATGCAGACCTGAAGCTCGGCGACCTGTCGGTCGAAATCCCGTGCCATGAGGCGCTGCCTTAGCAGTTTCACACAGTGCATCTTCGTTTCGACGCGGCTTCGGCGGTGGTATCCGCTCCATCGTCGCCAGAGGGCACGACCGAGGTATTTGGAGGTCCGCAGCGCTTGGTTTCGTGCGACCGCGCCGGCGGTGACTGTCTTCCACGGTTTGGCGTTCTTGCGGGGCGGAATGACCGCGTGGGCG
>Ga0180431_10007748_pt1 | contig 12440 bp, 10 predicted proteins | sample SS_ome_11_FD_132459 | JGI IMG/M metagenome (GOLD analysis project Ga0180431, IMG submission 132459) | Hypersaline lake sediment archaeal communities from the Salton Sea, California, USA - SS_1_MS_1 metaG | ecosystem: Environmental > Aquatic > Non-marine Saline and Alkaline > Hypersaline >... | reverse complement strand
CGGCGATGCTGCTGGTGCTGCTGGCGGCGTCGTTCTTCGCGTTCCGGCAGGTCCTCTCGCGCATGATATCGGCCGACAGCACCGAGACCACGATCGTCTACACCGCGCTGATCGGGAGCCTGATCCTGACCGTGCCGCTGCCGTTCGTCTGGCAGTCGCCGACGACCTTCCGGGAGGTTGCGCTGCTGACCGGCATGGGGGTGCTGGCCGCAGTCGGGGAAATCCTCGTCATCCGCGCCCTGGAAACGACGGAAGCGGTGGTGCTGGCGCCGGTGCACTACACCATGCTGATCTGGGGCACGATGTACGGTTTCCTAGTGTTCGGCGACTTCCCCGATGCGTGGACCTGGGTCGGCGCCCTGATCATCGTCGCCAGCGGCGCTTACACGCTCTACCGGGAGCGCGTGGTCGCCCGCCGTGCGCACCGCCCGGCGCCAACCATCGACGTCACGAACGCCTAGTCAACGACCACGGCTTCGCGCCCCGGAGCCCAGGCATGCCGCGAACACACCCCCAACCGCTCGCTCCTGCGGAAGCAGGGGCCCATGGACGGTCGTGGAGGACAACGGTCGCGCAAGCCGAAGCGGTGCGGTGTGACCAGGCCCGGTCCGATACCCGACCGGCAATGGGTCCTGCGTTCGCAGGAACGAGCGGTTTCGGGCTGCCCAGGCCGCTTAGGCTGCCCCGGACGTCCACGCTGCACAGGCTACTTAGGCCGCAACGTGTTCTTCTGCGCCGGTCGCGGCGAAGCTTCAATCGATGCACCTGCCGGAGCCCGGGCAGGCCGCGAACACACCCCCAACCGCTCGCTCCTGCGGAAGCAGGAGCCCATGGACGGCGGTGGAGAACAACGGTCGCGCAAGCCGAATCGGCTCGGTGTGACCAGACCCCCGATCCGATACCCGACCGGGAATGGGTTCCTGCGTTCGCAGGAACGAGCGGTTTCGGGAGCTCCCACATGGCATCACATCGAAGCAGCCCGAGACCGGAACGACCCAAGCGGTGTGGAGGCGGTGTCCGTTCTGGTGTGCAACGCGAAGCGCCGCATCGCCTCCGGGCCTACCCGGCGATCATCGCTTCCAGCGCTAGGCGCTCGCGGATCTTCAGCCGCTCGCTCTCGCTCTTGAGCTGACCGCACGCCGCCAGGATGTCGCGGGCGCGCGGGGTGCGGATCGGTGAGGCGTAGCCGGCCGGACGCGTAGGGCGTTGAGCATCGGTGGAGTTCAGCCGCCGCCGCCCTCCCCAATCGAACGCGCCGCTGCCGCGAGCATGTCGGCCCGTGCGCCGTAGGGCGCGAGCATGGCCACGGCCTCGTCGAGTGTGACCGTGAGCAGGTCCGCGGCCTTCTTCGGCCCGAGCAGCGCGACCTGGGTGGCCTTGCCGCGTTCGGCGTCCTTGGCGGTGCGTTTGCCCGCCTGCGAGGCATCCGCGGTCACGTCGAGAAGGTCGTCGGCGAGTTGGAAGGCGAGACCGAGCCGCGCACCGAAATCGCGCATAAGTCCGCGATCTTCGGCAGATGCCCCGGCAACGATCGCCCCCGCTTCGCACGCGTGGCGGAACAACGCGCCGGACTTCATCGCCTGCAGGGTGCGGATATCTTCGGTGGACAGATCCCGGCCTTCCGAGAGCAGATCGATCATCTGGCCGCCCGCCATCCCGCCGATACCGGAAGCCGCCGCGAGGTTCGCCACAAGCCCGGCCCGTATCGCGCCGTCGGGGTGGGTCGAGGGATCGGCGAGCACCGCAAAGGCCAGCGTCAGCAAGGCATCGCCGGCCAGGATCGCCGTCGCCTCGTCGAAGGCGCGGTGAACGGTCGGGCGACCGCGGCGCAGGTCGTCGTCGTCCATCGCAGGCAGATCGTCGTGGACAAGGCTGTAGCAGTGGACGCATTCCAGGGCGGCGCCGGCGCGCAGCGGTCCCTCGCCTTCCACACCGAACAGCCGCGCCGTCTCCACGACGAAGAAGGGTCGCAGCCGCTTGCCGCCGTCGAGGGCTGCATGACGCATCGCCGCCAGCAGGCGCGCGGGGCGGACGATCTCGCCGCCGGTCGCCGTCGGGGCGAGCAGGCGGTCGAGCAAGAGTTCGAGCCGGATCCGGAGGTCGGACAGCCTTGAGCGGAATTCGTCTTTCATGGCGCGCCGAGATGGGGCAATTCACGTGCATGGGTCAAGCGGTGGCAGGAACATGAGCGGGAAACGACGCGGCCTCACCGGCCGGATCATCGGCTGGGCGGTCCGTCTCGTCCTGGCTCTCGTCATGGTTCCGGTCATTCTCGTGCCGCTCTACACGGTCGTGCGACCGGTCTCGACGCTGATGGCGTGGAACGCCGTTACCGGGGCCGGCGCGGACCGGCGCTGGATCGCGCTGGACGACATGGCGCCGGCGCTGGTCGCGGCGGTGCTGATGCGCGAGGACGCACGCTACTGCAGCCATGACGGGGTGGACTGGGACGAGATGCGCAAGGCGATGGCCGACGATTTCTCGCGCGGCGCCTCCACCATTCCCATGCAGACGATCAAGAACGTGTTTCTCTGGCAGTCGCGCTCGTTCGTGCGCAAGGCGCTGGAACTGCCGCTTGCGATGTTCGCCGACACGATATGGGGCAAGCGGCGAACCATGGAGATCTACCTCAACGTTGCAGAGTGGGGGCCGGGGATTTTCGGCGCGGAAGCGGCGGCACAACACCATTTCGGCCGGTCCGCAGCCGACATTTCGGAGATGGAGGCCGCGCTGCTTGCCGTTGCCCTGCCGAACCCCCACCTGCGCGATGCGGGCACCCCGTCGCCCCGGCACGTTTCGCTCGCCCGGCGAGCCATCGAGGGCGCGCGGGCGTCCGGCAGCTATAGTCGTTGCCTGCAAGCTTCAGCGTCTGTATAACGCCGCGCAATTCCCGTCACGAACAAGAAGACCGATCAAGGAGCCGTCATGGCCGTTCCGAAGAGAAAAGTGTCGCCGATGAAGCGCGGTTTCCGCCGCTCCGCCGACGCGCTGAAGCAGCCGTCCTACGTCGAGGACAAGGATTCAGGCGAACTGCGCCGCCCGCACCACATCGACCTGAAGTCGGGCATGTACCGCGGTCGCCAGGTGCTCGAGCCCAGCGACGACTAGAGCACGATCCGAAAAGCGGGCACCACTTTTCGGAAACATGCGCTGGAACAGATAGACAGAGCGAGACTCCGGCTCCCTCGGTTCGTATTCAGCTCAGGCGCTCCGGCCGGATCGGCATCGGCTCAGGCGGCCGCGAGTGGTTTTGTCATCAGCACCCAATTGCGGCCGTCGTTCGCCCAGTCGTCCTTCACGATCGGGCGGGAGGCGATCTCCGAAAATCCTGTACGCTCGTAGAGCCTGCGCGCGTCGGCGTTCGCATCCGAAACGATGATGCTCAGGGTACGACAGCCCTGTTCGCGGGCAATCGCGTGCGCCGCATCGAGAAGCCTCGTGCCGAGGCCCTCGCCACGGTGAGCGGGGACGACGGCGAGCACATTCACGTACCAGCTCCCCAGCGCCATGTTCTCGAGTTCCTGCAGGGGCCGGAACATCGCCGGCATGTCATCGGCAATCGGCTCGGGATCCTCCGGTATCGCATAACCGATGAGACACCCGGCTGCCCGGCCTCCGACATCGATCATCACGGCGTTGCGCCATGAAAAGGCGCCGGCATCGCGCATGGCGCGCTGACGCCCGATATCCCATGCTTCGGCCAGGCTCCCGACCTGCCTGCTCCACAGGTACAGCGGCAGGCCTTCACCAGCGTAGTTGACCAGTTCGGCGAGGATTGCGGCGTCGGCCATACTGGCGGCGCGCAGCGGCGGCATGTGTTTCGTCATGGTTGTCGGGGTTCCCGGTGCCTGCTCGTGTTCCCCGGCGATATGGTGTCGCGCGCGCCGGACGACGTGTGTGCGGGTTCATAAGGCCCGCACCCCATGCGTGTTACCGACGTAACGTCGGTTCACGACGGACAATCCCCGTGCTCGCCACGTTCCCACGAACCCTCATCCCGCTCGTCGTCTTCAATGTCGTGGGCTTCGGACTCGGCGGAGATCCGTGGTCGGTCGTGCTTGCCCCGATACCGATGCCCTCGGGTGTGACCTGGAGCACGACCCTCGGCGACATCGCGGTCGCGATTGCGCTGATCGTCCTGTTCCTCGACGTCCTGCGCGCCGCCCGCGTACACCTCACCCTGACCTATCACGCGGCCGGCATGACCGTGCTTGCCGTCTACGCCATCGAGTTCCTTGTCATCGGCGCCGCCGCGACGTCGGTGTTCTTCACGCTGACCCTGATTGCGCTCGTCGACACCGCTCTTGTGGTGGTCGTCTCGCGTGCGCGCCGGCAGCCCGCGCGAAACGAAGCCCTGGTCGACCATGCGGCGGACGGCTACGCGGGAAACGGCACTGTCGAAGTTCGCAGGCCGTCGGACGGCGACGGCGCAGCCTGACTTTCGGATGGTCCGCCCGCCTGAGCGGCGGCTTACGCGCGAAGCCGTTCCCTCAGCGCTTCGGCAATGCTCTCGAACACGGGCGCCCACACACCGCGCTCCTGCTGCCGGAAGACCCGCATGGTCGGATACCAGGGCGACGTTTCGCCCTCCACGAGCCAGCGCCAGTCGGGGTTGTCCCTCAGCGCCACCCAGACCGGCAGTCCCATGGCGCCGGACAGGTGGGCCGGGCCGGTGTCGGACGTGACGATCAGATCGAGATTGCTCATGGCCCCGGCCACCTCGCGGTAGCCGCTCGGGTTGTTGGTGATTTCCTCGCCCAGCCGCTCCACCGCCATGCCCTCGGGCAGGTTGTCGAGCTGGTCGAGCCCGTGGAAGACCTGAAGGCTGATGAGGCGGATGTCCGGGATATCGGCCAACGGACGGTAATGCTCAAGCCGGATGGAACGGTAAAGGTCGGCGCCGTATTGAGGATTACCCTGCCAGATCAGACCAACCTTGAAGCCCGTCCCGAGTCGCTCCCGCCACTTTTCGACGTAGGCGGGATCGGCCGAAATGTAGGGCGTCTCGACCGGGAGGTTGTCGAGCGTGACGTCGAGCACGTGCGCCAGGCTCATGATCGAGATCTGGTAGTCGAAGTCCTGCTTCGCCGCGAGGTCGGACACCACCGAGACCCCCCGCGCGTTCGGTCGCAGGATGTCGAGCAGAGGCTTGGGAACCAGGTAGGTGATGTCGCCGCCCTGCGCGGCAAGCTGTTGCACGAACCTGAAGAACTGGATGTTGTCGCCGTGGCCCTGCTCGGCGAAGATCAGGAGCCGCTTGCCCTCAAGCGGCTCGCCTTTCCATCGCGGCGCCTTTTCCCCGTAGGTCACCATGGGGTGGTCCGGTTTGTGTCCCCGCCACTCGTATTCGCGCCAGCCTTCGCGGAACCGACCAAGCTTGAGGTACATCATGCCCAGGTTGGTTCGCAGGGCGTCATCGTGCGGCGTGGCCTTCAACGCTTTCTCGAACCCCTCGGCCGCCGCCTGGAACTGCTTGCGCTCACTCAGCACCAGAGCGCGGACATGATCGATCGAACCGCCCTGGCCACCCAGGCTTTCGGCCCGGCGCAAGGCCTGCGCCTGCTTGTCGAATTCCCCGACGTCGCCGAGGATCAGCGCCTTGGTCACGTGGCCGACCGGCGACTGCGGCCGCAATGCTATGGCGCGGTCGATTTCCACAAGCGCCTCTTCGTGGCGCTTGAGCCGAAACAGGCATTCGGCGTGGCTGAGGGCGACCTCGAAGACATCGGGGTGATCGGCAACCACCTCTTCAACGAGTTCGAGCGCCGCGTCGAACTTGTCGAGCGAACGCAGCATGTCCGACTTTTCGAGCCGGGCCTTCACGTCCTTCGGGTCGATCCGCAGCGCACGCTCGATCGCCACAGAGGCGTCTGCGCGCTCGTCGATCCTCCGATACGCCCGGGACAGCCCGACCAGGGCGTTGATGTTGTCCGGATCACGTGAAAGGACCGATCGGAAGTCTCCGATTGCCTCGCGAATCCGCCCGACATCGACGTAGGTCGTGCCGCGGTTGATCCGCGCGTCGTCGAGATCGCCACGCGACGCCAGCGCCTTGTCGAAGGCTTCCAGCGCGTCCTCGAAGCGCAGCAGGTCGCGCAGGATATTGCCACGGTTGAAGTAGGCGACGGCGTAACCCCGGCGCTGCTTGAGCGCGCGATCGGTAGCGCGGAGGGCCTCCTCCAGGCGTCCCATTTCCTGGAGCGCAACGCCGCGGTTGGCGTGCGCCTCGGGAAAGCCCGGCGCGTAGCGCAAGGCCTGGTCGAATGCCTTCAGCGCCTCGCGCGGGCGCTCGTTCCTGAGGTGGATGTCGCCGAGAATGTTCTGGCCCACCGGCGTCTTCAGAGCGGTCTTGTTCTGCGACTCCAGCGTCGCAACTGCCTGGTCGAGCTGTCCCGCCTGAACCTGTTCGATGGCCGCCTGCAGGATGCGCATCTGCACGTCCTGTAGCGCCTTGTTGCCGACTGCCTTTGCCAAGTACGCGACCCGCTGCTGAAGCGCGTGCAGTCAGGCCTGCCTGCTGAAATCCGCCAGCAGCCCGGCCGCGACCGTGACGCGCGATACCGTAAGGTCGCCTGATTCGGCCATTGCCGCCATCGCGTCAAGGGTACGCTGCGCGTCGGCGCCGGCCTGCGCGAGCCAGGTATCGACCGATCCGTTCATCTCGTCCGCGCTGACGACGGCCCGTGCGAGTTCGCGATGCGCCAGACCCAGCGCCTCGCTGGCGCGATCAAGCGCGAGGCCGTCGTAGTAATCGCCGACCGACAGGCCGGCCGCCTGCTCCCGCAGCCGGGCGATACGGAACACCTCGCCGGTCTCGAACCATGCGGCGGCGGCCCGACCGAGATCGGCGCCGGTGGTTTCCGCCACAAGCGCGACATCCGTCCCCGCCACAAGCGCGTCGAGGCGGGCAAGCCGGGCCGCGACCTTGTCCGGCACTCCGCCTTCGGTCAGCTCCGCCGTTTCGGCAGCGATCTTCGTGTCCAGCCGGTCGGGAAGAAGACCGTCGACGAGTCCGGCAAGCCGGGCAACCGCCGGACCGAACCGCGCAACCGCGTCGGCGACGCTGCCTCCGGCATTGCCCAGGAACCAGACCGTCCGGTCGCGCGCCACATCGCGCAGGCGGCTGTAGAGCGCGAGCTGAAGCGCTCCGCCGATCGCGTTGTCGAGCCCGTCGAGCGCCTGCTGGAGGTCGCGGAGGCCGAACACCTCGCGGGCGGTGACATAGGCCCGCACGACCTGGTCGGCGGACGCCCCCGTACGGTCGCGAACCTGCATGACGAAGGTGGGGCCGCAGCGGTTGACGATCGCGTTGGTAAGCTGGGTGACGATGATTTCGCGGCGCAGCCGGTGGCCCTCGATCGCGTCACGCGTACGGTCCTGCATCCGCTTCGGGAAGTAGCGCATCAGCTCTTCGACAAAGGCGGGATCGTCGGCGAGATCGCTCGCAAGCAGATCCTCGTAGAGCGTGATCTTGGCGTAGGCGAGCACCACGCCGATTTCCGCGCGCGTCAGCGGCTGGCCGGCCGTTCGGCGATCGCCCATCGCCACGTCATCGGGCAGCACCTCGACCTGGCGATCGAGCCGGCCCTCACGCTCGAGAGACCGCATGAAGCGGTGCTGCATGTCGAAATCAGCCATGCCCTGGCGCTCGCTGAGCGAGATGGCGAGCGACTGGCCGTAGTTGTTGGCGAGCACCAGCGCGGCGACGTTGTCGGTCATCGCCTTCAGCAGGCGATTGCGCCGCGGAAGCGTCAGGTCGCCGGACCGCATCTCGTTCCGCAGGGCGATCTTGATGTTCACCTCGACGTCGGAAGTGTTGACGCCTGCGGAGTTGTCGATCGCATCGGAATTGCAGCGTCCGCCGCGCAAGCCGTAGTCGATCCGTGCCCGCTGGGTCATGCCGAGGTTCGCCCCCTCGCCGACGACGCGGGCCTTCACGTCGGCCGAGGTGATGCGCAGGGCGTCGTTGGCGCGGTCGCCGACGTCGCCATCGCGCTCGTCCGGAGCCTTCACGTAGGTTCCGATACCGCCGAACCACAGGAGGTCGACCTCGGCCGCCAGGATGGCCCGCATCAGTTCCTGCGGTGTCGTGCGCGCGCCGCTCAGACCGAGAAGAGCGCGGATCTCGGCGGTCAGGGGGATGGACTTGGCACGGCGTGAGAACACGCCACCGCCGGCCGAGATGAGATCGGGGTCGTAGTCCTGCCACGTCGAGCGGGGCAGATCGAACAGCCGCTGCCGCTCGGCAAGCGAGACGGCCGGGTCGGGAGCGGGATCGATGAAGATATCCCGGTGGTCGAACGCGGCCAGCAGTTTCGTCGCGGGCGACAGCAGCATGCCGTTGCCGAACACGTCCCCGGACATGTCGCCGACGCCGACGGCCGTGAACGGCGTCGTCTGGATGTCGACGTCGAGTTCGCGGAAATGGCGCTTCACCGCCTCCCACGCACCGCGGGCGGTGATACCCATCTTCTTGTGATCGTAGCCGGCCGATCCGCCGCTGGCGAAGGCATCGCCCAGCCAGAAGCCGTGGTCCGTCGCGATCTCGTTGGCGATGTCGGAGAACGTCGCGGTGCCCTTGTCGGCGGCCACGACGAGATAGGGGTCGTCTCCGTCCCTGCGCACCGTGCGCGGCGGCGGCAGGACTGTGTCACCGTCGAGGTTGTCGGTGATGGACAACATGCTCGCAACAAAGATGCGGTAGGCCGCCTGGCCTTCCGCACGGAAGGCCTCACGGTCGCCCGCGGGATCCAGCCATTTGGCGACGAAGCCGCCCTTCGCGCCCACCGGCACGATCACGGCGTTCTTCACCTGTTGCGCCTTGACCAGGCCGAGGACCTCCGTTCGGAAATCCTGCGGACGATCGGACCAGCGCAGGCCGCCTCGGGCCACGGCGCCGAACCGCAGATGGACGCCCTCGATGCGCGGCGCGTAGACGAAGATCTCGCGATAGGGCCGCGGCTCCGGCAGTTCCTCAAGCTGCCTGGGATCGAACTTGAACACGATCTCGGCCCGCGGCTCTCCATCCTCGCCGACCTGGAAGAAGTTCGTGCGCAACATGCCTTCCACGAGGTCGACCAGAAGCCGGATAACGCGGTCGTCCTCCAGCGTCTCGACAGCTTCCAGCCCCTCGGTGATGGCAGCACGCGAAGTCTCCGCCGCAGCCTCGTTTGCGGCCTCGGGATCGAACAGCGACCCGAACAGCGTCACGACCTCCCGCGCCATGGCGGGGTAGCGCCGCAGCGCATCCCACATGGACCGCTGCGAATAGGGCGTACCGGTCTGGTGCAGGTAGCGCCCGAAGGCCCGGATCAACGCAACCTCGCGCCACGGCAAGCCGGCGTACAGGGTCAGGCTGTTGAAGCCGTCATTCTCGGCCTGGCGGAACCAGACCGCCATCAGGCAATCGGTCATCGGCGCAGCGCTGGCGTCGAGGTCGATGGGGCGACCGTCGGCGGCAACGAGGATCATGTCGTGGACATGGAAGCGCGTCGCCTCGTCGGTCGGGGCAATCGCGTAGGTCTGCTCGGCGATGACGCGGAAGCCCATGTTCTCCAGGATCGGCACCCGCTCCGACAGGCCGAGCGGCGCACCGAGATGGTAGAGCTTCAGCCCGACGCCGGGATCGTCTTCGTCCAGCGGATGAAACGCCGCGGCGAGCGGCCGGTCTGCCGTCAGGCGCTCGAACACGGTGATGTCGTGGAGCGCCTCGGCCGGGCGGAACGCATCCCGGTACGAGGACGGAAAGGCTGCGGCGTAACGGCGGACGTTCGCTTCCGCGACCGCCGGGGACACGTTGTCGCTGAGCAGCAGCCGCAACTCGTCCCGCCAGGTTCGGACGATGGCTGCAACCTCGTTCTCCAGATCCCGCGGATCGACGGCCGGCCGTTCGCCGTCGTCGCGACCGATGATGAAGTGGACGCGCGCCAGCGTCGTGGCGTCCGGGTAGGCCGGATAGAAGGCGGAGACATGCCCGCGGAACCGCTCCGCAAGCCGCCCGCCGATCGCGGCGCGCACGTCGCTGTTGTAGCGCTCGCGCGGCACGAAGACGATGAACGAAACGTAGCGGTCGAATTCGTCCGGCCGGACGAGGACGCGGATGCGCGGCCGTTCCAGGAGATCGAGAATATCGAGGCTGAACTCCGTCAGCATATCCTCGTCGATGTGGAAGAGCTCGTCGCGCGGATAGGATTCCAGAACGTTGGCGAGAGCCTTGCCGGAATGGCCGGCCGGATCAAATCCGGCCAGTTCCAGCACCCTGTCGATCTTGCGGCGCAGGAAGGGAATCTGTCGTGTCGACCGGTTGTAGGCGGTCGAAGTAAAGAGTCCGATCAGCCTGAGTTCGCCGGCGAGACGGCCCTGGTCGTCGTATTCCTTGATGCCGACGTAATCCATGTAGACCCGGCGGTGCACCCGCGACCGCGTGTTGGCCTTGGTGACGAAGATCGGCTCGGGCCGCATCAGGAAATCGCGGATCGCAGGCGTCGTTGTAAAGGCCTGGTCGCCACGCCGCAGCACCCTGACGTCGGGGTCGCTGAGGATCCCCAGACCGGGGATGTCGCGGCGCTGCAACTCGCCCCGGTCGCGACCGCCGACGAAGTCGTATTCGCGGATCCCCAGGAGCGTGAAGTTGTCGTCGAGCATCCAGGTGAGGAAGGCGATCGCCTCATCGCGGTCGGCTTCATCGACCCCGGCGGCGGCGAAGCGGTAGTCGTCGATCGCCTTCTCGACGCGTACGCGCATGGCGCGCCAGTCGCTCACCGCGCGGCGCACGTCAACCAGGACGGTTTCCAGATTGGTGGCAAGCCGGAGACGCTCTTCCGAATCGGCGAGGCGCGCGATGTGGATCTGGATCAGGCTTTCGCGCGCGCTGCCCGCCGCCGGGTCTGCCGGGGCGGTCCCCAGAATTGCATCGAGGTTGCCACCGCGCGTCCGCGCCACGGTGATCACCGGGTGGACGACGAAGCGGATCTCGGCGCCGAAGTCCTCAAGCTCCGCCACGATCGAATCGACCAGGAACGGCATGTTGTCGTTGGCGATGGTCACCACGGTCACCGCGCGATGGGCACGCGAACGGCCTTCGATTTCGGGGTTTTCGACCGCGACGAGAGCCGCGCCGGGGCGGTGGCTGGTGATGGCCTCGCCGGCCATGCGGACAAACGCGGCGACTTCGATGGACGAACAGGCACGAAGGTCTTCCATGCTCGCCTGAGCGAGCATGGCCGTCGCAAGATCCGGCAGGTGGGGATCGTCACCAAGGCGACGCCGAACCGAGGCGATCAGGCGTTTGCGCTCTTCGTCGGTCTGCGCTGGCATGGTGTTTCTCCCCGTTTTTCCGGCTGCCGTCACCCGAAACGCGGCGGCAGGTTGGCGGCTGATCCGGTGGTTCGACTCTAGCGCTTCGAACCGCTGGCTTCATTTCCAGATGGATCAACTTGTCGAGACACTTGAATGGCTTGCGAGCAGCTATCCGTCCAATGGAGCGGAATTCAAATGTCTCGGTCGATCCACTAGTGCTCGACCGATGTCGCGTTCTCGACGCCTTCCGCTCCTGCATAGACGGTGAGGATGCGGACGGTGACGTCCCCGTTGTTCATGCCATTGTGCGGCGTTTCGAAGGCCTCCATGAAACCGGTGCCGGGGCCGTAGTTGCGAATCCCGTTCGGTCCGTAGTCGACCGTGAGCGTGCCTTCCAGAATGTAGCCGAACAACGGAACCGCGTGCGTGTGCCAACCGGTCTCGACACCGGGCGGAACCTCGATGATCGCCGACGTCACGACGGCCTTGCCCTCTGGATAGGCGTAGGACTGGCCGATGATCGTCCTGCCCGAGGAATCCAGTGTCTCGGCGGTGATCCCCGGCGCGCTGGTGACGTTCTGCCCGACGGCGACATGCTGCTCGGCAGCGGCCGGCAGGGCCGCGACAAGGCCAAGGGCGAGAGGAGCAAGGGCGGCAAGGGTACGGTGCATGGAATGTCTCCGGTTGGTGAGCTGGACCCGTATGCGGTGAGACAAAGCACGTTGCGGTGAACGAAATGTCTTCGCGACCGTTGGCGGTTCACGTGGCCGAGGGTCTCGGGCTCGGCGAAATGCCGGAGGCGGCGGAGCCGGCGCGGGACATCATCATCGATCTCCCGCCCTCCCCTGCGCTCAGCCGCAAGCTCAGGTTCTGGGATCGCGAAATGAAGGTTTACGCGGTCTGAGGCCGATAACCGATGCAGGGCGGGCCGAGCATTTTGCGATTGCCCGCCCCCCAGGGCGGCGTCAGGGCGGCGAGCCTTCGCCCGGCGCCGCACCGGATCCGATGTGCTGTCGGCACTTCGATGGAAGGGTGCGTGCGATCGCCGACAAGGATGTCAGGAGCGTTCTTGACTCCCGTTCACGGTTCCGGAATCTATAGGAACATAACAGGAACAGATTCACAGGGAGCAAGCGTGGTCT
>Ga0180431_10007746_pt1 | contig 12441 bp, 11 predicted proteins | sample SS_ome_11_FD_132459 | JGI IMG/M metagenome (GOLD analysis project Ga0180431, IMG submission 132459) | Hypersaline lake sediment archaeal communities from the Salton Sea, California, USA - SS_1_MS_1 metaG | ecosystem: Environmental > Aquatic > Non-marine Saline and Alkaline > Hypersaline >... | reverse complement strand
GCCCTCACCCCATTCCCGTGCTTTATAAGGCTTTAAACCTTAACCGGTGGTGGCCGATTTGCTCCGACAGGGTGGCCGGTTTGCTCCGTGAAGGCGGCCGATTTGGTCCGAAATACGCACATACCCTCGCTACTGCCATGACCTTCTCGGGTTCAGGGAGGATTTTCCAGTGCTTTGAGTTTTCACTACTCAAAAGCTACAGAGGTCATCGATTGTTTTCAATTACCCTTTTTAACACTAAATAGTTTACAGCCACCGCGATACACGTCTATTGACAAGCAGAATGACTACTGATAAATTGAAATCAATAGACAGGCTGGGGTATTTAAATGATAGACAAGAAAAAATACTCGTTTTTCTATCCATACTCTATCGATTTCGATAAGCTTATAGCAGACTATCCTCCTTACTCCCTATATTTCGATACAGTATGGAAATGGACAAGAGATCAAATACTTGCTCTTCAGGAGAGTAGGCTCAAGAGCGCCATCGCTAGAGCTTGGGAAATCCCATTCTATAAGCGCATTTGGGCAAAAAAAGGATTTACTCCCGAAGATTTTAATTCTTTGGAAGATATTGCAAAGATCCCGAGTTTTACTGTTTATGATTTGAGGGACAGTCTGGAGAAGTTTCCCCCATTCGGTGATTATCAAGGTGTGACGCCCCTCGAAAGCTATCAATATCCTCTTGTTATGCAACATAGCGGTGGTACAACCGGATTACCACGACCAATGTTTTATAGCCCTATAGATAGAGAAGTAGCTGCAATGGTCAGCTCACGGTCTTTCTATATGCAGGGCATAGGACGAGGTGATTTGGTTCAAATAACATATACTTTCTCGGCTGCCAATGCTGGACATATGGCACGAGAGCTAATTTGGAAATACACTGGCGCAGTTCCACTTCCAACAGGAACCGGCAACGAGACACGTACTTCACAACAAATAGAGTTAGCAAGGAGGTGGGGGACGACTGCAATTATGGGTTCTTTCGACTATATTCGACACATTGGACTGGAAGCCATAAAAATGGGCATTGACCCGCGAAAGGACCTGAAGATTAGGAAGTATCCGGGATATTTCGGACGCAGAGACAGGAAGGAAATAGAAGACTTGTTTGGTGCAGATGTTTATGACAACTATGGGACGCATGAAACAGTAATGAACGTCGCCTCAGAATGTACACACAAGAATGGTAAACATATTTTCGAAGACGCGTACTTCATAGAAATCATAGATCCTCAGTCTGGGAAACAGGTGCCCACCGGAGAAAAGGGTAACATTGTAATTACGACCCTGTTTAAGTATGCTGCCCCGTTGATCCGTTATGACGTCAATGATATCTCTGCTATTCTGCCAGGGAAATGCTCTTGCGGTAGCGAGACTCTGCGTCTGGATTGTATCTATGGTCGAGCTGATAATATGGTAAAGCTCAGAGGTATAAACGTATTTCCCGAGGCTGTTGGCAGTATTATTAGTAAGGATTCTCGAACAACGGGAGAGTACTTATGCGTAGTGGAACATGTAGCAAATCAGGATGAAATGACAGTGATGGTAGAGAGGAAGGCTGATATCTCCGATACGAATACTTTACAGTCAGAACTAGAGGCTGTTTTAAAGGCTGGCACAGGCGTGCGACTCAAGGTCGACATTGTTGGCCCCGATGAACTCGAACCGCAAACGGGAAAGACTACTACGCATAAAGTAAAGAGGTTGTTAGATAAAAGGTGACCGAGGCTCGCTTCGAAAGTAGAAACCTCAAAATGTTTTAATCAGTTTCATGAAATCGCTTCGGAGTTATGTTTCATCTTAGGAGAAGATAGATATGGATGAAGGAATCTATATAACAAAACGGCGTATTTCGACTGAAGGACTTAGTAAGGACTTCGCCAAAGAGGCAGAGGAAAATGTTCAGGACCCGTTATTCGGAGAAGTTTCACTATATGGCGGAGCGCTAGGAACCCATGCCGAGCATACAAGTATCTGGGCCTTTGGTGTCCTGTTCGGGCGCGGAGGTCTGGACTTAAAAACCCGGGCTTTGCTGATACTTGCAGGTCTAATTGTTCTACCCAGGGAAGATTTAGTTCGGATTTGGATCAATTGTTGCCTTAATGCAGGATGGACTGAGGAGGAGATCCGTGAACTCATTATCTGGACTTCTCATTTTGGAGGATCTCCCGTTGCAAGAATAGCAGGTACACTGGCAGTTGATGTGTTTGATAAACGGCGTGCTAACCCTCATTTAAAAATGACTCCTTCATACCTTCCCTGGATTCATTAAAAAGCCCAGTAGGGGGATTTCATGGCGGAAAATGAGTTATATAAGAAGGGCATAGAAATATACAAGCAGATGTATGGCGATGGTCATGGTGACCTGGACGACATGGGCTTGACAGATAATGACCCGCTAAGAAATGAGTTAATAACCTGGTGTTATGGGAATTTGATGGGGGAGAGGGGTGTAATTTCAAACAAATTACGAGCACTTGCAGCTATTGCCATGATGACATGCCTTTCGAGAGAAGATATGCTTCACGATTGGATAAAGGGAGCCTTGAATCTCGGGTGTAGTAAAGAAGAAATAACCGAAACTATTATCACCATGACAATCTATGCGGGTTTCCCTGTGACTCGCAAAGGCCTTAAAATTGCTGGAGAAGTATTTAAAGAAATGGATATCTGAGGAGTAGCTAAAATCGTAATAGTAAAAATTACAACTGTGAGGTGCTTATATGCGTGGATTGTTTATTAACTATAAAGACGTTCCTTGGATAGAGATAGGAAAGGGCATTCGTTATAAGCCGATTTTAGTGAATAATTTGGGGGGTTCATTAGTTGAATTTGATAAAGGGGCGTCCTTTGAACCGCACAGTCATGCTGACGAACAGATGAGTTGGTGTTTAAAGGGTAAGATGGAATTTGTTGTCGAAGACGATAGTGGGCAGAGAACGGAAATATTTCAGGAAGGAATGGCTTATGGATTAGAGCCGTTTGTACGACATGGTATTGTAAGAACTATCGAAGACAGTCTGCTGCTTGAAGTGTGGTCGCCTCCGGAAAGGCAGAGGAAACGAAAAGGGGCTATTATAATAGGAGAAGCTGATAAGAAAGAGCAATAGAAGAATTCGTCATTGCCATGATTTGAAGCTGATATACAGAGAGAATGCCACAAAAGCCTTTTTGTTGGCAGTTTTTTATGCAGGTTTTATCCACCCCCATTTGAATGGCGTTAAAAGATTTCGTAGATTTATCCTTTATAGTCGAAATTCGCCATCTTTTCACACTTTTTAAGTGTTCTCCTGGAAACTAGCATAGCTTTCGGTGACATATAATAATTTGACTTCCAACGACATGGATACTATTAGTGTAAGTGTTAAAATGAGTATTGCCTCCATAGAAGATAAATAGCTAAGGAGAAAAGGATGGCTGGTCAATTTAAATATTTATTCGCAGGAATTAAAGTCGGTGCAATGGTAGTTAAAAACAGAATTGTATTTGGTCCTCATGGAACAACTTTTAAATTCTACGGTGATGATGAAAATGGAAACCAGTACATTGAATATCAAAGAACTAGAGCTAAAGGAGGTTGTGGATTAATTATCCTACAGCCGCTCCAAATTCACCCTACCAGCGTTTTTGCTGGTATGCCTTGTCCCAGCCATCAAAGCATCGTTCCAAAGTTTAGATTAATGGCAGATGCGGTTCATGAACACGACTGCAAAGTAGTGCAACAATTGATGCACGCTGGAATGGCGCGAGATAGGTCCGTTACGTTATCGCCAGTATGGTCTTTTAGCGGCGGGCCATCAACGTCTAACCATGAGCCTACACATCGGATGAATAAGGAGGAGATCGTTCAAACACTAGATGGATTTGTTCGCTATGCTGTCGATGCAAAAGAAGGAGGGTTGGACGGAGTTGAGCTACATGGTACACATGGATACTTATTACAACAATCATGGTCGCCATGGGCAAACAAACGTGATGATGAATATGGGGAACAAATGGCATTCGCCTATGAGTTGATTGATAGTGTTAGGAAGGCTGTCGGCACAGATTTTATTGTGGGTATTAGGATTAGTGCGGATGACTGGATGCCTAATGGTTTAGGGGTCAGTGCTATGCGATTGATAGCGCAAAAATTGGAAGCGACAGGGAAAATAGACTACTTGAATCTATGTAATGGCTCCCTTGTAAAGCACTATTCTTTATCTATCGGGGGAATGCATATCCCATTAGCAGCCTGGATGCCTATACAGGCTGCGATAAAAGAAGTTGTGAAATTGCCGGTAATCGGTAGCGGGAGAATAAATGATCCAATCTTGGCTGAAAAAATTCTAGCGAATGGTCAAGCAGACTTAATACAGATGGTTCGGGCATTGATATGTGACCCTTACCTACCAGTAAAGGCCTTCGAGGATAGACTTGATGACATTCGTATCTGTATTGCTGATAATCAAGGTTGCACCGATAGGCGCGAGAAATCTCTGCAGATCACTTGTTTGCAGAATCCCGCTGTTGGTCGAGAGTTTGAGATTGGTGAGATCGAGCCAGCGGAAAAACGCAGGAAAGTCGTCGTTATTGGAGGAGGTCCTGCAGGTTTGGAAGCGGCTCGAGTTGCTGCTTTGAGGGGGCACCACGTATATCTCTACGAGAGAGAAGACCATTTGGGCGGACAAATAAACCTAATTACTAAAATTGAGGGGCGACAAGATTTCGACGATGTTATACGTTGGCTAGAAAAACAAATACGTAAACTTGGGGTGAATATTATATTAAATGTAGAAGCAACACAAGCAATCGTCGAAGAAGTAGGGCCGGATGTAGTAATAGTAGCAACCGGTTCGATACCCGATAGGCCTGATATTCCCGGTGCGGAGCAAAAATACGTCATATCTATTTGGGACGCATTACAACAACCTGCAAAAATCGGTGACAAAGTTTGCGTTTTAGATTATTTAAGTAATTATGAGAGTTGCTATTTCACGGATTATTTACTTGATTTAGGTAAGGAAGTAACGCTCATCACACCATTCCCTTATGCACCAGCGATGGTAGGAAGCAATACTTTTCGTGTTATACATGAAAGATTCCAAAGGAAGGGACTGGTTGTCATACCAAATTCCACTATAAAGCATATTGATGTTGGAAGAATAGCTGTAATAAACAGTTTTACAGAGAAAGATAGCATAATAGGAGGGATTGATACTTTAGTAATGGCAACCGGGAATAAGCCTGTTGATGAGCTGTATAATTTACTTAAGTCAAATATGTCACAGGTATATGCAATAGGAGATTGTATAGCTCATCGTTCGGTCCTAGATGCAATTCGCGAGGGCTTTGATATTGCACGAGCTCTTTAAGCTCATAGTGAACGTAGTTATTTTAGCCCATCAAGTAGCCCTCTTCTGCTAAATAATCAACGATTTTATCAGCGACAATTTCCGGGTCTCCTTCAAGCAGATCGGCGTCTCCCCTTGAGCTAGTTTCTGAAGATAGTAGAAGGTTTATCCGCTCTGTAACAGACAGGCTATTGTCCGGTATAATTGCACCCTTTGTTTTAGGGCGTGGAGTAAATAACTTCTCATGCATTATTTGTGAACCTTGTACCCCAACGTCGTGATTAGATAAGCCCAGAGACTGTAGGTCATACGTCTGTATGAAGGCCTCTCTAGCCATAATACGCATTGGAAGAGTAGGGTAAGGCAAATCATGTATGTTTCGTTGCACAGAGATTACAGCTGGTAAAGGACATTCGATAACCATCTGATCACCTCTGTCAATTAAACGTGTTACCGTGGCTGACTCCTTCGTCTCATCAACCTTGATATCTATAGCATAGGTAATTTGGGGAATATTTAGAAACTCGGCTATTGTCGGTCCTACCTGAGCACTGGAAGAATCACTTGATTGGGTACCACACAGAATTAATTGATATTCATAGCGACCGATCAAAGAGGCTAATATTCGTCCTGTAGCATAAGCATCGGACCTAATAATATCTTCATCTTTAAGGTAAACGGCATTGTCGGCTCCTAAACTTAAACAATACCTTAAAGTTTCTTCTACTCTACGCGGGCCAGCAGAAATAACGGTTATTTCTGCTCCGGTAGCACTCTTTATACGCAAGGCTTCCTGAAGAGCACTTTCGTCAGCTTCATTAATCACATAGACTATGCTTTCCTCTCGAATAACATTATTCATTAAATCAAAATCTATTGGCACACTGCTATCAGGTACTTGCTTTACACACACAATTATTTTCATTTTAATTCTCTATAAAGTCCGCTCGATTAATTCAGCAATATCCATTACACGTATACGGGCTGCTAATTCCCCTTCATCGCTTATACCATCCTCAAGCATTGTAAGGCAATAGGGGCAAGCTGTAGCTATCATAGTCGCGTTCGTTGCCCCGGCATCCCGAACTCGCAATCGATTAATCTTATCCTTTCCATGTTCAGCCAGCCACATATGCCCACCTCCTCCACCGCAACAAAGGCTATTATTTCGAGAGGATTCCATTTCTAAAGGTCTTGTGTACATCGCACGTAATAAATTACGTGGTGATTCATAGATTCCATTGTAACGCCCCAAATAGCATGGGTCTTGATAAACAACATCCTCTTCCAACCGGTTTGAAACTCTGATTTTACCCTCCGCCATTAATCTTGCCAAGAGCTCCGTATGATGAGTCACCTGAAAATCTCCTCCGAACTGAGGATATTCATTCTTGATGGTATTGTAGCAATGAGGGCAGGCAGTCACGATCTCACGTACACCGTGTTTCTTTAGAGTCTCAATGTTCCTTGCTGCTAAAAGCTGAAAAAGATATTCTTCACCAAGACGCCTTGCTGGGTCGCCACAACACCATTCTTCATTGCCTAATATTGCGAAATTTAGCCCGGCAGCTTGAAGGATCCTAGCCAATGATATTACAACTTGGTTATTACGGTCATCGAAGGAATCGACACAACCAACCCATAAAACTATTTCTGCCTGAGAGCAGCTTCCAAGTCTATTGAGTTTCGCCTTATTCAACCATTCAGATCGTGACCACCAGGGCTTCCCCCAAGGATTGCCATGATTACTCATGTTTCTGAAAGCGGTTTTTATTTCCGTGCCAAAGGAGCCTTTCATCAGGACGAGATGCCGCCGCATATCAATTATTTTAGGGTATTGTTCGATACAAACTGGACAAACTTCCACGCAAGCTCCGCAAGTCGTGCACTCCCATATACTTTCAGGTGATATACTGGCTTTCCCATTATTTCCTATTAAAGGTATTTCATTACGCATATCATTACGATGTAAATAACCATTTTTTAGAAGGTTAGTCTTAATGCTAAGCACAATGCGTTGAGGATCAAGCGTTTTGCCTACCAGGTGTGGTGGACAAACGCTCGTGCAGCGGCCACATTCGGTGCAGGAATAACTATCGAAGAGGTCCTTCCATGTGAACTCATACACCTGCCCAACGCCAAAATTTTTATCTTTATTTATATGCTCCGGACGGAGGCTATTTAGGTTGTCCAGGCGCTTGAAAAAACAATTGGGAATTGCCGAGATGATGTGCATATGCTTACTGTATGGTAAGTAGTTCAGAAAACCGAGGAGTATCAAAGCATGAAGCCACCAAAATAGATTAGCGTAAGTAGCGAGGTTTTCCTGACTTATATCTTTCATAAAGAGCGATGCTACAGAATTAGATATCGGCATAGCTTCTTCGGCTTTCTCTATATGTTGAGATATCTCGATGGCATGTAGGCCAAAATATGTGCTCATTAATAAGAAAACCATTATAAGGATTGCAAACCCTTCCATATTTCTCGCTCCGGAATATGGAGGAAAGAAGATGCGGCGAACAATTGCTATGATTATAGCTACTAAGACTAACCCTGACAGTATGTCAAAGATATATACCAGAGTTTTGTATACAGGGCTTGGCAGCTTTGAGAATGCCAGAATATCCGGAAACAAGCCGCTTAGTATAAACCCTGCATTTGCTATTAACAATATGATGAAACACCAGAACAAGATCATGTGGTTTATGCCATAACGACGCCCTAATACCTTCCTTTGGCCGAATCCGTAAACCAACATATTTAATAATCGCTTGCCAACAGCATCAAATCGGTTTTCTGATTTGCCTCGGGCTACTAACCGATAACGCCTGAAGCAACTCCAAGCAAAGAAGCCGATGCTAATAATAAAAACAATGCTAAAGATTATCGCGCTAAGCGTACTCATTCTTACTTCTGCTTTCGACCCTTATAAATAATTTTGGCAATTATACCTTAATAACATGTATATATTTTGGTATAATACATGTCGTAAGGGGTTAATATAATGAGAAAGTATACACTGAAAAACATTGAACAAGAGTTCCCAGACGATAATGAATGCCTTGAATGGATAAAGAATCATCGCTGGCCTAGTGGTATTTACTGCGATAAGTGCCAGAAGGTTACAAAGTATCATAGAGTGAAGAACCGTACTTGCTACGAATGTGATTACTGTGGTACTCAAGTCTATCCGACTGCCGGCACTATCTTTCACAAGTCCGCTACTCCTCTTAAGACATGGTTCTATGCCATCTTTCTCATAGCTTCTACTAGATGTGGTATTTCTGCTAAACAGCTTGAGAGAGAACTCGGTGTTACCTATAAGACTGCATGGAGAATGTTTAAGCAGATTCGCACCTTGCTTGGTGAAGAACTTAGCCCCCTTAATGGCGAGGTTTAAGTCGATGAGTCCTACTGGGGAGCGGAGGGTAAGACTCCTGTTATTGGCGCCGTTGAGAGAAAAGGGCGGATAGTTGCCAAGGCAGTCAGCAATGTCCAGCAATCCACTCTCATTCCCTTCATACAGAAGCAGGTTGCCCCTACAGCTATTGTCTATACCAATGAGTTCAAAGCTTATGATAACGTTGCCAGGCTTGGTTACAGGCATCTTAGAATTGATCATGGTGCAAAGGTTTATATTCAGGGGAATGTTCATACGAACTATATTGAAGGGTTCTGGAGTTTGGTAAAACGTGGTATCTCTGGCGACTATCATGTAGTTAGTCATAAATATGTTCAAAACTACCTAAGGAACCTCTGATCAAGTTTACGAAACCTGATTTTCAGTTCATATTTTCGATTTTCAACCGACTTTTTTAAATTACTTTTAGGGGTTTTGTTGTCCCTTAACCCCCCTTTTATGGGGAGTTCTGGAGATTTCAGGCATACTACGCCCTCATCATCGATAACTCTTTTCGCACCAGATACAAGTTGACCAAAGCAAACAGGCTGAACACCCGGGCTGCGTTTTTAGACGGGCCTTTGTATCTCACCTTTCGGTAATTCCACAGACACTTCACTATCATAAAGGCATGTTCACCCTTCGCCCGAATTCGATTGTATGTATGATTCCACTCCCGGTCTTCCTCACTCAGGAGATAGCCTCGCTTGCCCTTTCGGCTGATACGCCACTCAACACCTCGTGCTTTGTATTCCATTCTCTTTGCTTCATCCGCATATACAGCCGTTTCCTCTCCATGAAGCAGATCATCCATAACCCGGGAATCGTGCACCGATGCGTTCGTAACCACAGCCCTGTGTACCAGTCCTCGCCCGGTATCCGTTCCCACATGGGCTTTAATCCCAAAATACCATCGATTCCCTTTTTTCGTCTGCTTCATCTCTGCGTCTCGTGACCTCTCCCTGTTTTTGGTTGAGGAAGGGGCCAGGTATCGCATTTTCTACAAAATCAATACCGGCAAATCGCCTCATGGATTCACTGTCATAGAGGGCATCTTCCGTTGCAGGATCTGAAAGCCCGTACCGTTGCTGCATGAAGTAGATCCGTAACATCCTTTCCATAGGCATCGGTTGCCGGCCATTGCCTGCTTTCGGATATTACTTCATGATTACTGCTAACAATTCTGCCCGGGGAACCACCTGGGCCATCTCTTCTAAAAACTTCTAACGGTGTGTTTTCTTTTTCTTGCTGTCATAGGCCAGGCTGGTAAATGATACGCTATGAATAAGTCCCCGTCCCCTTTTTTATAAATCTTGTGTGTATTATCTCATATATCAGGACTTATTCATAGATTCCCTGGATGAGTATAGCTTCAGATACAATCATAGAGACCATGAAACACCGATGTTCAAGATTGTTCTTGGCCAGATTCGCGTTTCTTGATAGGTCGGGAAGCCTTGTCGAGGATTCTATGAAATTCACCTTGTGAAATCCCGCGATAACCTACTGGCCTCTTTGCTGCTCCGGCCATCCTGACTCTGCGGCGTACTGCATGCACATTGCGTTGCATTTTACGGCGGTGTTCTCTAGTCGGTCTCGCCATCTTCGCCCTCCAGATTCGTTAGTTTTTCCTCTATGTTCCGTAGCGCGTCTCTAATTGGACTGCACCCCTATGATTAGACAGTCAGGGTTAGGAGATTTCGGCGGGGTCCTTCCGGGGAAGGATTGTTCTCCCGAACAAGCAGTAACTCCTTAAAGTCATTCGGTGAGCGGTAGCCAGGCGCCGAATGAAGTCTCTTCCGATTATAGACCTCCTCAATGAAATACGGCAACCTGGCTATCACGTCATCAAAGGTCTCACACTCACACAGGTACACATCTTCGTATTTCAGCTCTGATCTCAGGCCCTCGAATCATTTTCAAGGCTGCCTTCGCCTTTACTTAGATTGATTTCTGGTCAACATTGCACAATAAGATGTTTCGTTGAATAGTGGTGACATACTATGCACAGATGTAGGGGATCTTAGTTGCCGCAAGATGTAGGAGCCATCCCGTTCTCGTCATACTTTCGTCAAGCTATGTATGACTCTGGTGAACAGGAAAGCAATGGGAGCATTACCAATCAATAATGAGCGCCAATCGCCGCCTATATTGCGCTTAGTCTTGCTGAGACATGCCTCTACTACCAGCATCCACAGCCTGACCCTCAAACACAATGGGTATCTCCACAACGAAAGTTGCTCCCTTGCCAGTCTCGCTGGAAGCATATAGATGACCACCATGGTCATGAACAATCCCAAAGGAAATGCTGAGACCGAGGCCTGTTCCTTTTCCAACCTCTTTGGTGGTGAAGAATGGATCGAATATCCTGCTGAGGTTCTCTGCTGAAATACCAGGCCCGTCGTCAGTAAACGACACTAGAACCATTCCGCCCACCTTTTCCGTCTTGATAATAAGCTCTCCCTGGCCATGTTCCTCTGTCATGGCCTGATAGGCGTTAGCGATGATGTTCAGAAAGATCTGCTCCATCTGATGCGGATCAGCCATAGTCATAGGGAGATTGGGGTCCATTTCTAATACTAAGTTTATATTGTTGACCTTCATTTGATGGGCGTGCAGCTCTATACTATCCTGTATGACTTCGTTTAATGCAACGAGTCTCTTCTCCGGCTTGTGCCTGCGGGCAAAGGAAAGCAGGTTACCAGTTATTTTGGTAGCACGTCGCGCCTCTCTGTAGATAATATCTATATCGCTCTTCAAATTTTGTTCGATGTCATTCCTTTCTAATAGAAACTGGGCGTACGCCTGGACTGCGGTGAGGGGGTTGTTTAACTCGTGTGCAACACCGGCTGCCAGCTCACCGACTGTAGCTAACCGTGTCGCAAGCTGAAGCCGCTGCTCCATTCTCTGTCTCTCCTCCTCAGCCTGCTTACGTTCAGCGATCTCAGTCTGCAATTCTTCGTTGGCTTTTACAAGTGCTGCTGTTCGTTCCTCAACGCGCATTTCTAACTCATTGTAAGCCTTTCGCAGTTCTTCGTCCGCCAGCTTGCGCACCAGTGCGTTGGCGAAAATATCCGCGACGAGTTGCAACCGTTGAACCAGCTCGTCAGGCCAGACCCGTTCTGAGCGAAAAGAGCCAAACGCGACTGCGCCCAAAATCGATCCGCCAACCTTCAAGGGGATTGTCAGGTTCGCTTTGATGCCATGCAGCAGAATGAGCTGTTTCTCATCGCCAGTATCGTCGGGTAGATCGTCAGGCCGTGAGAACATGAATATCTCCCCACGGAGCACTTTCTCAGCGCAGTAGGGGAAAAGGTCACTCGATATGCCGATAGGCATGGTTTCGATTCCATCCACCGCCCACGAGTGCGTGACTTGAAAGCATGTCCTGTCCTCCGACAACTGAAATAATGTGCTCCGATCTACGCCAAGAAACTCAATAACAAGTTTGAGCCCGTTGTCGATTTGCTTATCCACTTCAGCGTCGGGTAAATTGATAAATTTGGCTGAAAGTTCAGCAAGCAACCTGTCGAAGCGAAGGCGTTCGTTCAATGCCGCTTCGGCTTGCTTGCGTTCAGTGATGTCGCGGAAAGTCGTGACAATGCCCGCCACTGTGGGATTATCGAGGAGGTTTCTCGCCAGCACTTCAAAGTGGTGCCACGAGTCATCCCTGTGCCGACCTCGTATCTCAATATGG
>Ga0180431_10007742_pt1 | contig 12445 bp, 11 predicted proteins | sample SS_ome_11_FD_132459 | JGI IMG/M metagenome (GOLD analysis project Ga0180431, IMG submission 132459) | Hypersaline lake sediment archaeal communities from the Salton Sea, California, USA - SS_1_MS_1 metaG | ecosystem: Environmental > Aquatic > Non-marine Saline and Alkaline > Hypersaline >... | reverse complement strand
TACAGGATAAACTCCGGCAGGAATCCAAGGGGGGTCAGGGAAATGGATTCCTGATTGAAATTCTTAAATATCCGCCAGATAGTACCCCACACCACTGTGGGTACTGACAAGTTGGTTAGCTTCTTTCCCCAGCTGCTTTGTCATCGCAGTCCTTAGAGTTTTGACCAGAGTGTGAATGTCTGATGTTCCTTTTCCTGCTGCGGTTCCGTTTGTATCGCCCCACACATGTTCAATGATTTCGGGGTATGTCACCGTTGATGCCCCATAGCGCTGGATAAGCAGAGAGAGCAGCTTTGATTCATCATCACGTAGACGCAGTATTTTATTATTGGTCTTGAAACACAGATTTTTATCCTCTACAATTGGTGGTTGTGCTGTAGCGAGTACCTGAAAGTCGGGGGCTGACGGCTGATTACTGAGCCAGATTTCATTGCATTGCTCAACATGATGCTCATCGAGAAAGCTTTCAAATTTAACCGAATCGTTTTCTGAGGGGACTGTATACTCTACGATGGCTCTGCCCCGCGCCAGATAAATCAGATCACCATGTTCGAGAACCGTTCCCTTACCGGGACCTTTCAAAGCCTGGTAATTATCAGACTTTCTCTTGCAATTAACAATTTCCGTTATATTCTGTTCATTCAGGATAGTTAAGCTGCAGTCATCGCCACGGCAAACAATCGCCAGGTGCAAAGAGGAGATACCATCCGGGTATGGGTCATCGATTTTCAGGTCAGCAAGACTCATGCTTCCCGGTTTTGCTTTCCTCCCAATCGTCAGAGTATCAAATATCTCTTTGGGCTTATACTTTTCCTGATTTGGCCAAAGTACTTTCACAGTAGGTCTGGCATTATCTATCATTATAGCTTTGATCTCCTTTTTGCGCTTGAATATGCACCCTGAAAATCTTCAGATTATCCCCAGAATATTCATATAGAACAATATTATAGCCTTTATTTATACTTCGTTACAGACCTAGTATAGAAGAAAATGGAATCCACAGGATGAATTATACCAGAGTGAAGCAGGCCTATCAAACTAAGGAACATCTCAATAAATATAAATAGCCACGGCGGTGGCGGATCTTTACCAGCGGGAGGCGTTGGGTTTCCATCACCACCGCCGTGGCCAGATTCGGCAATCGAAGGATAAAAGAGATATTGGCCATCGGCGAGTACTTGAAAAACGGGATGTGGTGGCAGGTCAGATCAGTCCAAGTCTAACATTTTGCCCCGGACAATTTGTTGGTAGGCAGCTCAATGAAAAGGCTTGATTTTGAGTTGGTTAGTAAAATGTCAGCAAAAATGAAAATGCCCTCCGCCGTTTCCCCGGCAAAAGGCATTTTTAGCTTCAATTTCTGGTAGCGGCGGATGGACTCGAACCATCGACCTTGGGATTATGAGGCCCACGCTCTAGCCACCTGAGCTACGCCGCCATGAGAGTTTACCGCACTTCAATATAGCAGTTTGTTCGTGTGGAGTCAAGCTCATACAGGGGAGTAGACTTTACATAATACACTCGCGCTATTTGATTTTCTCCCTTTGGCTGTGATAACATTAAAAGGTTTTTCGGGGAGTGGCGCAGCCTGGTTTAGCGCGCCTGCATGGGGTGCAGGAGGGCGGAGGTTCGAATCCTCTCTCCCCGATTTTGTCAAAACAAATAAAAGGAGGAGTTACTATGGCAATCGAATACGGACCGTATAATTCAATTCTGGTTGATATCAAAGACATGGTGGCTACTGTGACCATCAACCGACCAGAGGCTTACAATGCCCTGACTATCGAGATATTTCAGGAAATGACCGATGCCTTCGACAAGCTTGGGTATGATCGCAGGGTTGCTGTGATCGTGCTGACGGGCGCTGGGGATAAGGCGTTCGCGGCAGGAGCGGATGTGAAGTCGATCAACGAAAGTATTTGCACCGACCCGATGGGAGGACTGGCGCTGACTGGCGATTTTGCCCGGATGGGTGCGGCTATCAGGAGTTGCGGAAAGCCGGTTATTGCTCGGTGTTTTGGTCAAATCATCGGTGGCGGATTCGAACTGCTGGTCTTCTGCGATCTGGCGATTGCGGCAGATAACACCAAGTTCACGGCAGGCGAAGCATTTGTGGGTGCCGTGGCGATCGGAACTACCCAGTTTGCTACTATGATTATGGGTGATAAGCGTGCCCGCTGGTTGCTGATGACCGATGACCGCATTGATGCACAGACCGCTCTCGATTGGGGAATTGTCAATAAAGTTGTTCCGTTCGATCAACTCGATGACGAAGTAGCCAAGGTGTGCAAAACACTCATTAACAAGTTCCCCTGGGCCATACGATTCACCAAGACCCAGCTCAACTTCTGGCATGATATTTCGTCCACAAGTTTGTTGCAGGGCCGTGATTTCTGGGCTATTCATGTTGCCAACACCGCCGAGATGATGGAAGGAACCAGCGCCTTCGTTGATGGCAGAAAAGCTGAGTGGATGAAGTTCCGCGAACGTGATGCGGCCGGTATTCCCTCAGAGTATGAATTTGGTCCGCCACTGAAGACCTGTTCCGGTTGTGGGGCAGTGCATATCCCGAATGATTTCGAGTTCTGTGGCAAATGCGGAGCCAAGCTCTAAAATAAATAAACTGAACCTGATTTGCAAAGCGCCCCGGTTATCCGGGGCGCTTTTTTTATTGAGCGTTTTTTGTGTGAAGGGCGGTTATTTTGTGGGTTACCCCCCGATCAATTTGATGGTTGTCCCTGTTTCGGTAATGGAGTGCTCGTGATACCATCAGTCATCCGGATCAAATCGACTATGGTAACATGTGTGCTAAGTGTGTGTTCTTTCATGCAGGGGTAGTTGTGGCAGTGGCTATGCTGCTGATGGGTGTGGTTATGGCACCGAGGGTACTGGCTGTTTCGCAAACGTGGTATCTAACTGATGACGTGGCCAGTGGCCCATTTGTGCAGGGTGGAACTGCTGGCGATAGATACATGAAAAAGGTCTTTCCCGGTGGTGAACCGGATTCTGTTGTATTTCAGGGGAACCAGGATGCATATTGGTATGCCGCCGAATCTACATCTATGGACTTGTCATTCAGCAATGAGGGCTGGGGAACTGCTATTAACTGGTCTGCATCTGGGCATGGCAATCGAGGATGGTTGACTGTAGAAATAGTTAAAGTTGATGATTTGGGAGGGATTGTTGTGATGGCCACTCAATCTTTGAAAATTCCCAAAAACCCCGACAGTGGCATTTTGGAATTCAATCTTAGCGGAACTGGGTTTACCGATTTTAGCGTAGCCAATGGAGATAGGTTAGCTTTTCATGTCCTTTCCAGCACGACCGGAAATAAAACGATAAGCATGCATTTCAATAGTATGAGTTATAGCAGCACTATAGTTACTCCCAATACCGATCCCGGTTATCCGGTCCCGGATGTGGCGGCTTGGGCCATGTTTGCTGCTGGACTGGGACTTGTTGGATTCGTCCTGGTTATACTGGGAAAGAAGAAAAGAATCCGATTTAGAGATCAAAGGCCGAAGGATTAGTTTCGAACCGGGCGCAAGAAAATGAAAGAGGGACGACATTCAAGTCGTCCCTCTTTTTACCTGTTGAGTTTTAGCTTCTTTTACCAGTTAACTGAAACAAATACCGGCACGAACAGCAGCGAGATCATGCTCATCAGCTTGATAAGGATGTTCAGGGAAGGCCCGGAGGTATCCTTGAACGGGTCGCCAACGGTATCACCGTTAACTGCTGCCTTGTGGCTATCCGAACCTTTACCTCCCAGGTTACCCTGTTCGATATACTTCTTGGCGTTGTCCCATGAACCACCGGCATTGGCCATGGTGATGGCGAACACAAAACCGGTGCCGATAGCGCCGATCAAAAGTCCACCCAGTGCTTCGGGGCCAAGGAACGGAACAATACCTACTATGATAGGTATGAGAACGGCCAGGATGCCAGGCAAAAGCATGGATTTAAGAGCTACTTTGGTGCTCATGTCAACGCATGCGTTGTAGTCGGGTTTGACCCCTTCTTTACCTTCAAAGAGGCCGGGTATCTCGCGCCACTGGCGGCGAACTTCATTCACCACGCCCATAGCCGCTTTACCAACAGCTTCCATAGTCATCGCGCTGAAAAGACAAACCATCATGCTGCCGATCATAATTCCCATTACCACCTCTGGATCGGTGAGGCTCATGGAAAAATGATCGCTTACGTTGGCGCTGGTGATCTCCACGCCATCAACAACCTTGCCAATCAATTCATTTTTGATATCCTGCCCAAAAGCGGCTGTCAGACCGATGGCGGTCAGGGCAGCGGAGCCGATGGCAAATCCTTTACCGGTTGCGGCGGTGGTGTTGCCCAGGGAATCGAGAGCGTCTGTCTTTTCCCGAACGGATGGGTCCAGACTGGCCTGCTCGGCGATTCCGCCGGCGTTGTCAGCTACCGGGCCATAGGCATCGGTTGCCAGCGTAATACCCAGTGTGGAGAGCATGCCGACCGCTGTAATGGCCACACCGTAGAGCCCGGCCAGTTCGTAGGCGACCAGAACGGCAGCTACAACCAGGATTACCGGAATCACCGTGCTTGCCATTCCGGTGGAGAACCCTTTAATAATCAGGGTTCCGGTCCCGGTTTCAGCGGATTCAGCCACTCGCTGGGTGGGCTTGTAAATGTCAGCGGTGTAATATTCAATACTGATTCCAATCAGCACACCGGCAACAAGTCCGCAAATAATCGAAAGCCAGATATCGAGGCCTTCCACGTACTTACCACTTATTGTCACCGGATCAATGTCCATCAAATAGATGGCAAGGTAGGCGAAACCGGCAACAAATATCGAAGCGGCGTATACACCGCGTCGCAGTGCTGCCAGAAGAGCTTCGATTTTGAGCTGTTCGCCAACCCGGACGAAGAACGTGCCGGCGATGGAACATAAGATTCCAACTGCTGCGATGACGAACGGCAGCAGCGCCAGTTTGCCGTCGAAGGCAATACCTGCTCCGATAGCTACTGTCATGGTGGCGATAATAGCTCCGGCGTATGATTCAAACAGGTCAGCTCCCATTCCGGCAATATCACCGACGTTGTCACCAACGTTATCGGCAATCACGCCCGGATTCCTCGGGTCATCCTCAGGAATTCCGGCTTCTACCTTGCCGACCAGGTCAGAACCGACATCAGCGGCCTTGGTGTAGATACCGCCACCTACCCTGGCGAACAGGGCGATGGAGGAAGCGCCAAATCCGAATCCTACCAGGATACTGGTGATATCGCTGACACCGTCGGAAACGTGATCACCCCAGATAATGTAGATGACGCTCAATCCTATGATTGCCAGAGAAACAACCGTCAGTCCCATTACAGCACCGCTACTGAAGGCAACCCGCAGTCCCTCGTTCAGACTTTTCTGGACACCAGCGACGGTGCGGCAGTTGGACTTGGTCCCGATTTTCATTCCGATAAATCCTGCGCCTACAGAACATATCGTCCCGATAAGATAGGCCACTGCTACCAGGCCATGGGGCTCAATTAAAAATCCCAGTACTATGGCTACGATTATCACGAATAGTGCAAGTGTCTTGTATTCGCGAATCAGGAAAGCCATAGCGCCTTTTTCGATAAGTTGTGAAATTTCGGATACTTTGTCGCTACCCCTGCTTTTTGCCATCAATCTTGAGACGGTGAAGGCAGCGAAAATCAATCCGATGATTCCTGCTATCAGGGCATAATAGATGAGATCCAAAGTTAAAACCTCCTTTCTTTATTCACAAAGATATATTACAAACACTGACCTCCCGAAACTTACCGATTTGTTCCGAGAGGTCAATGGTTAAAATCCAGACTCGCTGACTCAGTATAACAGAACTCGTTAATCTCTACAAATCCGTACATGCGCTTGGGTCGGGCAAAGAAAACTTAAATTATGTGTTGAAAAATTATGACCTGTGCCTGATAAATTACAGAATCAGAATGTGTTTATTGTTCGGAACCGGTTAGTTTGCTATTAAATTTCTCCAGTTTGTTTTCCAGTTCTTTCTGGCGCAGTGAAACAGTCAGATCGCCGCGGCTCCTTTCCAAAACGCCTCTGACCATGTCTGTCGTGCGCCTTAAGCCTCCGGTCAGGGCATCGGGAAAATCGATGGTCACCAGCAGGCTGTAGATATCATCCATCATTCCCAGAATGTTCTCGCATCGATCCAGTTCCCCGCGCCTCATCCTATCGAGCAGGTGCCTTCTGAGTTCACCGGCTGCTTCTCCGAGGCCGTTAAGATATGCAGAATACACTATTCCCAGAGAATCAGGTTCAGGGATGGGCTGCCCGGAGATCAATGCCAGGGTGATGCGCGCCTCAGCGTATTCTTTGTGGGAATCGAGGACGAAGCCGGTATAGTGAAGATCAGCGTAATTATCGATGGCCTGGTTTACTTCATCCAGAATGGACTTGGCCTCATCAGCCAGCGACTTTGCCAGGTCGAATTCGCCGCGGTGCGCTGCCCGAATGGAGGTGGAACACTTGTAGATTGCTTCCCGGGATGACTTGATAGCTGTATCTCTGGCCTCATGTTTGGCCGAGAAACTGGCCCTGATTTTCTCCCCGATCCGATCCAGATTTTCTGCCAGGTCTGTCAAATTTTACCCCTTTTGCGAGACTTGCTTTGCCAATCGACTTGTGGAAGCCTCTATATCTTTGCTGTTCAACACGGCACTAATTACTGCAATGCAGTCGGCGCCGCTTTCTACCACTTCCGGTGCGTTACTCTCGTTGATTCCGCCGAGGGCAACAATCGGTAACGAGACTGCGCTTCTTATTTCGCGCAATCTTTCCAGCCCGATCACCTCGGCATCCGGCTTGGTTGGTGAATTATAAATTGCCCCTACCCCAATATAGTCGGCGCTTTCAGACTGGGCCTGTAAAGCCTGCTCTACCGTACGTGCCGTGCGACCGATAATCATATTTGGTGGCAACATTTGCCGCGCCAGAGTAACAGGCAGGTCACCTCGACCCAGATGGACTCCGTCGGCATCGATTGCCAGCGCTATATCCACATTGTCATTCACTATGAAGAGGATACCTGCTTCAGCACAGATATGCCGAATTGCACTGGCCAGCGTGATAAGTTCCGGCTTGTTGCGCTCTTTATCACGCAGTTGCACAACTTTTGCTCCGCCGGCAATAACCTGCCGAACGGCCTCGGTCGCGCTGTTTTGGGCCAGTTCCTGCGAATCGATGATAACATAAACGCCATCGATTCTCTCCAATTTATCCTGACGAGACAGCAGCAGAGTAAGTTCCCTTTCCACCTCGTAAATGGTGAATCTGGCATGCTCGAAATTGCGTTCAGCTATCTCCGGCGGCGTTTCGGGCAGTTTAGCGAATTCCTCCAAAACGCGCAGTGATTCCTGTGCCCGTTTGGCGTTAGCGGTAACCAGGTCGATGAGGTGTTTTCTTTCGATTCCTGCAACGGGGGATTCTCTGCCGATATCGCCTTCGGAATCTCGTGATGCCAGCAGTTTGTTTTTCAATGCCGGTTCGGTAGCCGTTAATTCGTGGCGCAGGCGTTTTAGGATTTCGGTGGTGTGTTCATTTCCAAGGATGAATCGGGAAACATCTTCCAAGACCCGGAGTCCCTCGCTGAGGCGGTCAAGGTTGGCATCCATCAGACGCAACGTTCGCAAGTAAAGCCTATATTTCATTGACGTTAGGCTGAAGGTCTTTGGCAGCGCCCGGCATTTCGCCGTCGCGGGCGCCATCAATCATATCCCTGATATTTGAGGGTATCTCCATGCCCATGCTTTCGAATTTGTCTTCCGTCCACCGGCCGATATTTCTCGGGTCGCTGTAATAGTTGGGATCGTTGGGATTGCTGTGTGCCGCATGAACATCACCTACGGATTTGCTGATACCGAAGCTGGTGACAAGCTTGGTGAGTTCCGTGTTGCCACAGGCAGGGCAGGCAGCGTCTACCGGCGAGGAAACGGTTCTGACGAACACGCTGATCCTCTGTTTGCACTTACTGCACTGAAATTCATAGATGGGCATCTCAGTCTTCGTCCCCTCCTGAAGAGCTGCCGCTATCATCGCTGAGGCCCAGTGATGCCTGAGCGTCGGCCGCCACGCTTTCATATGATTCGCCGGATTCCAGCCGATCCTGGTAATCCTCATATTCCGGTGCGATGTCATCGCCGGTGGCGTTCATCATTTTCTTGTTCCATTCCGCCAGTGCCCTGGGATCGCTTCTTTCCAGTCCCCTGACGAGCTGATTATCGCCCAGGATTTCTTCGTAGAAATCTTTGCGGTAATAAGAGTCACCTTTGCCGACACGGAAACTGGAAAAAAGGCGTGAAAGTTCAGTACTGCCGCAGTGAGGGCATTTGGTGGATGGGTCTGTTTCAAATCCCCGGCTGAAAATGGCGACTTTCCTTTTGCAGTTGGCGCATCGATATTCGTAAATTGGCATCTTATTTTACCTCACTCCAGTTTTCGATTTTACCAGATGGGAGATTGCATAACAAATAAAAAGGCGTTATAGCCCGATGGGACAAGCGGGTTATTCACCTACAGCATTTTTAATGAGCTCGATCCGGGAAACCTGCTTATCCTTTTTCAGTTCCACTGCCACCACGTCGATCCGCCAGTCTTCCGAGGTGATTTCGTGTTTCTGTAAATAGGTCTGGGCCAGTTCGATGAGTTTGGCCTGCTTGGCGGGGGTGACGGATTCTTCAGGGGTCCCGAATTGCTTGCTGCGTTTGGTGCGCACTTCCACAAATGTCAGTGAATTGCCGTCACGAGCGACGATGTCGATCTCCCCGATTGAACACCGATAGTTCTGCTCCAGTATTTCGTAGCCGTTTCTGGCCAGATATTGCCGGGCGAGTTTTTCGCCGAGGTCGCCGGTCCGTTTGCGGGCTTCAGCCATTTTTCTCCAGTGCCTTTCGGACGGGCGCGAAGCTGGTGCGGTGAATGGGACAACACCCGATTTCCTGCAGTTTTTCCATGTGTTCGCTGGTGCCGTAGCCCATGTTTCGGGCGAAACCGTATCCAGGGTACAATTCATCGTACTCCTTCATGATCTGGTCACGGTGAACTTTAGCCACTATCGAAGCGGCGGCGATAGAACGGGAAATGCTGTCCCCTTTGATAATGCTATTCTGGTGAATGGGAATCTCCGGCAGTTTCATTGCATCGATAAGCAGCGCATCCGGTGGAGTGGCAAGCTGTTCCACCGCGGCGCGCATCGCCAGTCTGGTGGCTGCCAGGATATTTAAGGAATCGATTTGTTCGTGAGAGATCACGCCGATACCAAAAGCCAGAGCTTCTTCCTGTATAAACGATGAAAGAAACTCACGTTTCCCGGCGCTGAGCTTTTTGCTGTCCCGAACCTGCTCAAGCCAGGGGTTGTTGTTTCCCGGAGCCAGGATCACAGCGGCGGCTACTACCGGCCCCGCCAGCGGGCCGCGCCCGACCTCATCGATGCCGGCGATGAGCTTGAATCCCTTTTGCCACAGCTTCTCTTCTTCGGCGAATGTAGGCATTGTGATCATGGGATGATTATACCCTCGAATGCCGAAGGGTTCCACCGGTTGGGAGTCTGGTAAAGGAGGTTTCGATTGACAAGGTCATGATTGACGTTACTGCAAAAAGAGGTACAGGAGACCTCCTGTCGGGGGATTTCGGGGGTGTCCCCCGATTAAAATCCCCCCAAGATTGGGGGGCAGGGGGGGGGCTGAAAAGACCTTTTTGCAGGAGAGTCATGATATGTCATTCCGGCCAAGCCTGTCCTCGACTTGATCGGGGAAGCCGGAATCCATTTCCCTGCAACCCCTCTGGATTCCCGCTTTCGCGGGAATGACATACCGGGTAGAAGGGCAGGATAGGTTTAATCCATCAACCACCAATGAAGGCGGGCTAAGCCCACCACACGTCTCATAGTGGCACATGGCAACCAAAAAAATAAATGCTGGCTTCCTTTTTATTTAAAATTTTTATAATGAGGAGTATGATAATTAGTGGTGATTGATTTGAAACAAGGAGTGAAAAAGATGCAAAAGTGGTTCGGAACGGTACTGGTGGTTGTGGTGGTGGGAATACTCATCGGGACGGTGATAATCCCGGCTGTAGCGCAGGGAGGAGGAGGTGAAGCGGAAGTTCCCACATCAATCAGCTATCAGGGATATTTAACCGATTCCGGGGGAACACCCATTGAGGACCCGGTGAATATAACTTTCACTCTCTATACAGAGTTGAGCGGTGGCACACCGGTCTGGTCGGAGGTACACAGTGGAGTAAACCCTGATAACGGACTTTTCAGCGTGGAACTGGGCGGAAACGGAAGCCCGATGCTTGCCAATGTCCTCGATGGAGATCGTTTCCTGGGCGTTCAACTGGGCGTTGACCCTGAAATGACACCGCGCCAGAAGGTGACCAGCGTGCCCTATGCCCTGGTGGCGGAAACCGCAAATACCGCTGCCGTTGCCAACACGGCTTATACCTTAAGCGCTCCCGACGGCGACCCGGCTGATGCTGTTTATGTGGATAATGACGGGAAAGTGGGAATAGGCACCGGCACCCCGAATGCCGAACTGGAAATTGGTCCGACAATTCCTACAAAGGTAAAATCTTCACAACCTGTCATTGTGGGAAGTTGTGACACATCAGTCAGTTCTTGGGGAGTTTATGTGAGCGGGAAATACGCCTATGTGGCTGATGATGATGCGGGACTGAAGATCATCGATATCTCCGATCCCACATCCCCCACTGTTGTGGGAAGTTGCAGCACACCAAACATTGCTCGAGGAGTCTATGTCAGCGGCAAATACGCCTATGTGACTAATTATGTAGCAGGGCTTCAGGTCATTGATATCTCCGATCCTTCATCCCCCACTATCACGGGAACCTGCGACACCCAATCTGCTCGAGGAGTCTATGTAAGTGGGGAATATGCCTATATAGCTGATGGTCCCGAAGGGCTTCAGGTCATCGATATCTCCGATCCCACATCCCCCACTATCGTGGGAAGTTGCGACACAGGCTGGGCTGAGGGAGTCTATGTCAGCGGGAAATACGCCTATGTGGCTAACGGGGGTGCAGGACTGAAGGTCATCGATATCTCCGATCCCGGATCCCCCACAGTCGTGGGAACCTGCGACACAATCTGGGCTAATGGAGTCTATGTCAGCGGGAAATACGCCTATGTGGCTGATAGTAATAAAGGACTTCGGGTCATCGATATCTCCGATCCCACATCCCCCACAATCGTGGGAATCCGCGACACACCAGACTATGCTTATGGAGTCTATGTCAGCGGGAAATATGCCTATGTGGCTGATTGGGATGCAGGACTTCAGGTTATCGATATCTCCGGCATTGATACCCCGGCCATATCCACCGGGAACATCTCGACTTCCGATATTACTGTCACTGAGAATGCGGATATCGGGAATAATCTGTACGTTCGAAATGCGGTGAACGTGGGACCGGGCGGGCTCTATGTAGATGAAGGCAACGGCATCACTACGGATGGAGATTTGATAGCCCTTGGTAATGCCGGAATCGGGACGATCGCTCCTTCAACCAAGCTGGAAGTGGTGGGGACAATTACAGGAGACGGACTGGCTATCGACGGATCAGTCAGCGGCAGTGGATTCTCTGGCTGGGATACGGTTTCTTCTAACGACCTGACTATCACTACCTCCTTTAGCGGTGATGTAACCGGAATCTGGAGCAATATGCAGGTGGGTAATGATAGTCACAGCCATGGTAACGCAACAGTCGCGGATAACATCTCCATTAACAACAGTCGGTTGTATGCGCCTGCTGGTGCCGGTAATGTGGGCGTTGGTCTCACTAATCCGATAGCAAATCTTGATATTGCGGGAGGCAGAGGGGGCATCGATACATTGCGATTGCTGTCGGGAGTACGCTCCGATGAATATGATTCAAATCAGATTCTGTTTTCATATGAAAATACAAATAACTATACCCATGCTATCAAATCCAGACATCATGGCAGTCAAGATGCGGGGAATGCCATAGATTTCTATGTATGGGATTATGGCACTGATTCAGGAACCGAGACAGGAACAATGCAGGTTATGAGTCTGAATGGCGGTAATGTTGGTATAGGAACTACCGAACCTACCTCAAAACTTCAGGTTGAAGGTTATATACAGCTTGACACAATTATCAGCGCACCGCCAACAGCTGATTGTGATGATCCATCTGAATATGGTCGAATGATATACAATCATATTACCGACACATGTTACATTTGTTCTGTGACTGGGTGGAAACTACATTAAAGCCAACAATATCACTGAAAAAGGCGGGCCGAATTCGGCCCGCCTTTTTATATCTGTTGACTTGCTCAAATATGGTAAAATAATAGCTTGGTGAACAAAAAATAAAGAGGGGGGGATGGCAAAGATGAAAAAACTGATCGGAGCAGTAATGGTGCTG
>Ga0180431_10007740_pt1 | contig 12449 bp, 4 predicted proteins | sample SS_ome_11_FD_132459 | JGI IMG/M metagenome (GOLD analysis project Ga0180431, IMG submission 132459) | Hypersaline lake sediment archaeal communities from the Salton Sea, California, USA - SS_1_MS_1 metaG | ecosystem: Environmental > Aquatic > Non-marine Saline and Alkaline > Hypersaline >... | reverse complement strand
GGCGGCGACGCGCGCCAACCTCATCGCGGCCATCAACGCCACCGACGGCGACAACCAGCACGACAGCTGCCTCCTGACCGATGGCGTCACCCCGGCCGTCGCCAATGGCACCGAGAACCTGCTGGCGGACGAGGTCGGCAACAACGTCCGCATCCGCTACGCCGACGCACCCGGCGGATCCGTCACCCCGGGCGACCCCAGCATCGTGCTCGCCGAGGCCATCACCCACGCCGCCGACATCTGGACCGTGGGCAACGTCAACCTGAACACCCTGGCTGGCTACGCCCCCGGGATGCACCAGGAGGCCCGGACCTCGGTGGCCGTCACCGCGGCGATGATCACCAACGGCCTCGACATCGAGTTCCCCTTCACCGTCGGCGGCTTCCTGGTGCAGATCCGCACCTCCGCGGGCGTCATCCAGGGGACCACGGGCACCGACACCTTCCTCGCCTCTGGCACGGCCGTCGCGGTCGTGTTCGGCGGCGGTGGCGCCCCCGACATCCAGGCCACCGACGTCATCACCATCCACGCCTGGAGCGCTCCGGCGTAGTAGGAGCCCTGCATGGGTCGGCGCCTAGTCGTACTTCGGAAGGCGACGGCGCCCCCCGGCGCCGGATGGAGCCCTATTCCCCGCGGCAAGCGGGGAGGGTTCCGCCGGCGCTCGCGAAGCGGGAAGGGCTGGGACTACTGGTACCCCGACGGGAAGACCAAAGCCCCGGCCAAGCCCAAGCAGTACACGCGCGGCACGGTCACGCAGGCCGACCGCGACCTCGCGGCCAAGATCTTCGACACCGAGAAGGGCGAGGCCGCGCACAAGGCCGTCTCCGACGCCCTAGTGGCCTGCCACCGCGCCATCCAGGCCTGGGACGCCCGGGTCGCCGGCGAGCGCATCAACCGCAAGAAGCTCAACGAGGCGCTCGACGAGATCGAGGACCTGTACTGGGACACCGTGCCCGAGCTGAAGGGCATGTTCGGCATGCCCCACTACACCGAGCACCTGGGGCTCCGCTTCGAGACGCAGGCCGACTCCATCGTCGCCCACGGGTGGAAGATCGTGGAGGACGCTCTCCGGTGGCGCAAGGAGGGGCTCAACGACAAGGAGCGCGGAGCTCTGCGCGCGTTCAAGGGGAACCCCAACATCGTCTGGTCGCGCGGCCTGTTCTACGACTCGGTCAGGGGTGTCATCGAGGCCAACGAGGGGCTGTGGCTTCATCGCCAGCCCTGGGCGGAGCACGGCTTCCAGAAGCGCGACCGGGACAAGATGCGCGAGACGATGGCGCAGAACATCGCCGACCTGCGCCAGCTGCCCGAGGCTCACCGCCGACTCCTCAAGGAGGACCGGACGACGGTGCGCGTGCTGGTCAACGGAGGGCGCGGACAGCTGGAGGCCGCGGCCCACGCGGGCATCGAGCCGCACACGGCCAAGCCCCTGATCACCATGCTCCACGGCTCGGTCTACAACACCGACGAGGACCTTGAGGAGCACGCGACCCTGCTGCACGAGGTCGGCCACATCGTCGAGACCCTGGTGGCCCGCCGCAACCGCGTCTCCAGGCGCCAGGCCGAGCAGCGGTTCAGATCCCAGCTCGAGGGCCAGGGCACCATGGAGCGGGTGCAGCGGAAGCGCAGCCGGTTCGACACCGAGCGCGGGCGCATGTGGAAGCGGTCCATCAACGAGTGGTTCGCCGAGGCCTACCGCTACGTCTACAGCGACGGCTCGGAGATGCTCACCGACCTCCAGGCCGGAGACTTCGACCACGAGGCCATGCGCAAGCACTTCGACGAGCTCGTGGAGTGGGGGCTCGAGGGCACGCCGTTCATCAAGGCGAGCCCCCGGGGCGTTCGGTTCGTGATAGCTTCCAGCCACGGAGATCCGATGGCCGACCCCCTCCGAAAGGCAGCCGCGCCGATGGCGAAGCCGCGCCCCGCGAGGCCTGGGCAACAGGCGCTCCCGGGCATGCAGAAGCCCGCCGGCCAGGCGCCGCACCCAGGCGAGCAGCTCGTGGTGTCGAAGAAGAACCCCCGGGTTCGACGCTGGCAGCGCATCGGCCAGGATCCCAAGGCCGGGCCGAAGACCCCCACCGCCGACGTCGGGCACGACGTCCGGTTCCGCCACCCGACTACGGGCGAGGCGCGAGAGGGCAAGGTGCACGCGAGCGGCGCCAAGGGTGCCACCATCATCGACCACGAGACCGGCGAGGCGCACAAGGTCGAGCACGGGCACTACGCCAGGTCGAAGGCAGACCACCCCTCCCAGGAGGGGAAGGAGCAGCCCGAGGGCGGGCAGCAGGGCGCGGCTGGCGAGCGGGGCCAGGACGACGGCGAGGAGAAGGCCCTGCCCAACTACCGCGAGCAGTTCCCCGGGCTGTCGAAGTACCCGCCGAAGGGTGTGAAGGCCGAGGTCGGTGGCAGCGACGTCAACTGGAGCCTCCGGTGGCGAAGCCCGACCACGAAGAAGCTGATCAACAGCTACCCGGTCGAGTTCCTGGTGAAGAACGCCGAGCGGAAGTTCGCCAAGATGCAGGCGTTCGGGCAGGGGCTCGGCGAGGCCAGGTCGAAGGCCTGGGGCCACATGGACCTCGGTTCCGAGAACCAGCAGGCGGTCATGGCGGCGATGATGCTGCTCGTGGACAAGACCTGCATGCGCGCAGGGAACGAGGGGAGTGCGAAGAGGGGCGTGTTCGGCATCAGTACCCTCACCAAGGCGCACGTCAACGTCCGCGGCGACACGATCACCTTCCGGTACGTCGGGAAGGCCAGCGTTCCGCAGACCAAGCGCGTCAAGGACGCGCGGCTCGCGGCCTTCGTCCGCCACCAGCAGAGCCTCCCGGGCTCCCGGCTGTTCCAGTTCAGGAACCACCGCGGAGATCTCGAGCCGGCCACGGCGTCGAAGCTCAACGCCTACGTCGCCGAGCACACGGGCGGCAGCATCAAGGACTTCCGCACCTGGCACGCCACGCGCATCTTCGCCGAGGCCGCTGACCAGATCGGGCCGGGCAAGCCCCCAGCTCCGCCCAGCACCGAGGAGCACGAGAAGCGCATCCAGAAGGCCGCCCTCGACGTGGCCAAGCTGCTCGGCCACAAGAAGGGGAAGACCCGCAAGCACTTCGTCCAGCACGACAACCCCGACCGCGAGCTGGCCAAGAAGCACGGCGGGAAGGTCGTGCGAGGCGGGCACGTCGCCTTCCACACCGCCCGCGACCGGAAGGTTTACCTGAAGGCCCCGGGGGACACCGAGCACCAGGTGGTCGGGCACGAGGACGCCCCGGAGCAGAAGCCCGAGTACGAGTGGGAGACGGGCACGAGCCTCAACAACTACATCGACCCCAAGGTCGTCGAGGCCTACCGACAGGGGCTCACCCTCTCGGGTGGGCTCAAGAAGGCCGAGCAGCAGCACCACAAGCACCTCAGCGAAGACGAGCGGAAGTTCGCCGAGTACCTGGACAAGGTGCAGGAGCACGACCCCTACCGCCGTGTCCTCGAGCACCGCAAGCAGCAGGGCGACAAGCCCGCGGAGAGCGACGATGCCCGCTAAGGCGCCAGCCGGCTACACCCCGGTCCCCAACAGCAAGCGCGGCGGCTACCGGAAGCGCAAGGCCGGCGGCGGCTTCGACTACTGGTACCCCCCCAAGGGTGGAGGCCAGCGGAAGCGCAAGGCCGCGAGGAAGCCGCGGGACTACCGCAGCCTCAACATGGTCAACGACGCCGACTACGAGAAGCACATGCGCGAGGTCGCGAAGCGAGCCGGGTGGCCGGTGCATGGCCAGTACCGAGCGAACGACGCCACCGGCAGAACGCGCACCTACAACGAATTCGCCGTGTCCTTCGGTGGCAACTCCATCCGCAAGGCGCTCGGCAACAACCCCGACCCCGCGAAGGTCGAGCGCTTCGTCAAGCTGGCCGCTCAACATGCCGCCGAGCAGTACCGCCGTGATGGCGACGACTTCCCGGCCTCGGAGATCGAAGCGGACATCAGGAACACCCAACACGTCGCATACCGAGCCCGCGAGGGCGTGAAGCTCGTGGACCTTGCCATTTCCGAGATCGTCAGCAGCTACCCGAGCGACATGCGAGACAACCTGCGGCCTAATGGCGAGTACGCAGCGCTGGACCTGATTGCCCAGGTCTTCAAGGGAGATACCATGAGCAAGGCACTTGAGATTCTGGACGGCTATGGCGAACCGGTGCGCCTGGTGGTCACGCCGACCGAGCTGGCGAAGGCGCGCGGCGGCGAGGGCTCGCGCGGCGGGCACATCATCGGGCACCGGCCCAACGGCGCCCCCATCTACGCCGGCAAGAAGTTCTCCGAGCACCATGCACAGACGAGCCCCACCGACCTCGAGGAGGGAGCTCGAGCCCAGGGGGCGAAGGCGCGCGAGCACTTCAAGGCCGCCGACGAGGCCCGGGTCAAGGACGACGCCCATGCCTGGGGCTACCACAAGCAGCTTGGACGTCACCACCAACAGCTCAAGGTCGCTCACCGGGCCATGGCTTCCGGGGACAGCCGGCGGGCTGACGTCGAGGCGGGTAGCGCTACCCGTAACTACGAGCACGTCCAGCGGCTCTCCAAGGGCTGCGACCGGATGGCGAAGGCACAGCCGGTCGGCGGTGGCTGGGAGCCAATCCCCGGCGGGAAGCATGGCGGGTACCGGAAGCGCGGCTCGGCCGGTCACTACATCTACCACTATCCGAGCAAGGAAGCCGCGAAGCAGGCAGCCGCCCACCACGAGAAGAAGGCCGACTACCACAGCGCTCGCTTCGACCACCACAGCGACAAGGCCATGGCTGCGCTGGATGAACACGACTACGAGGCGATGGACAAGCACGACGCGAGGACGGACCACCACGCCCACCACCACGGGGAACATCGAGCCGCCCAGCACGCCGCCGAGCACTTCGCCCGGCACGGTCGGCATCAGGTCCACCGGATCGGAGGCTACGACTCGGCGAAGGAGGAGGGGTGGGAGGACGAACCCAGGACGCACGGCCACTACTACGGCGATCCCCACGACGCCGACCACGCCTACGAGATCCGACACTACGAGGGCTACCACGCCGACGAACCCGCTGAGGCGGTGGTGGAGCATGGCCGTGCCCGGGACTACGGCGACGGCCCCAACGTCCGAGACGGCAAGCGCATCGCTCGTTTCACGGGCAAGAACGCCAGCCAGCAGGCGCACGCCGCCATGTACGCCCACATCAGGGGGCGTGCACACGACCGCGATGCCCCGGGCAAGGCGAAGACGAAGCAGCTGGAGAAGGGCACCCGCCTCGTGGTTCGCGCTGACCTCACCGAGGACCTGGCCAAGGCCTTCTCGCCCACTCGCATCGATGGCAGCGGCTTCCTCTCGCACTGGGAGGAGGACGGCTTCCAGTTCGGGTTCTCCAAGAGCGAGCGAGGGGTGGGCGTGCTCTCGGTCATGCACGACAGCTTCCAGATGCCCTACCACATCGTCGCCAACAGCCTCCGCATGGCCAAGGGGATGGTGGCCAACCTGATCACCGACTTCAAGGCCGGGAGGACGCCAGGCCGCGGAGTGTTCCGCCGCATGGAGCTCGCCCCGGCGCGCTGGGGGGGGTAGTGCCCGACCGCCACGAAGACACCTGGATCCGCAACAACACTGCCCCCTGGAAGCCGCTGGCCAAGGCCTCGCCGCCGGCGCGCGTCGAGGTCGGTCCACCGCCGAACCCCAACCGGGCCGAGTACCCGTTCACCGGTTCGATCCTGTACCAGGGCATGCCGATATGGGTGGAGAACCGGAAGGGCTCGACCAGGTCCGGAGTGGACCCCGACGGGACGCCCTGGACCGTCACCATGCACGCCCACTACGGCGAGTTCGCCGACACGCTGGGCACCGACGGCGACGCCGTGGACGTGTACGTCGGCCCCGACGCCCACGCGCCCAACGCCTACGTCATCCATCAGAAGATCCCCGGCACGCAGGTCTTCGACGAGGACAAGGTCATGGTGGGGTTCCGCAACGCCGCCGAGGCGAAGCGGTGCTACCTCAAGCAGTACAACGTGCCCGGGTTCTTCGGGGGCATGACCGTCTGGCCGGTCGCAGAGCTCCGCGCCTGGCTCGAGGCCAATGCCGCCGCCGGCGAGCGCCTGGACAAGCCCGCGGCTGTCCGCGCCAAGCTGGCCAAGGCCACCGCCGAGCGCCTGGCCGGCGGCGAGGCCGACGGCCGCCCGGACAGCGACTTCGATGCCGACGACCTGGCCGAGGGCACCCGGCACGAGCTGGAGCACACCGACGACCGGGCGGTGGCCAAGGAGATCGCCAAGGACCACCTGGCCGAGGACCCTGACTACTACCGGAAGCTGGCCAAGCTCGAGAAGGGCACCTACTGGCGGGACCTGCTGAAGGCCGTGGTCAGCACCCCGAAGACAGGCGACGGCAAGGTGGACTACGCATCGGTCGCCGTCGGCGCGTCGATATGGGTGACGGTCACGGACCCGAGCAGCCCGCTGCACGGGCGGCCCATCCTGATCACGAAGCGGCCCGACCACTCCTTCGCTCTCACCGGCGGATCCGGCGCCAAGCACATCCAGGCGCGGAAGCACCTGGTCATGCAGGGGGGCGCAATCCGAGGCACGCAGCGCGACGAGGAGGCGCTCAAGAAGCGGCAGGAGGTCGAGGCGCGGAACGCCCCGAAGAAGGAGGCCATCAGGAAGCACCGAGCGGCGGCCAGGAAGGCGAAGCGAGCGGCCGAGAAGAAGCTCATGGACGCCCTGGGCATCAAGAAGCGCGGCCTGTCGGACGAGGAGAAGGCCAAGGTCCACGAGACGGCCCGGCAGCACGCCGAGTCCCTGGGGATGGACGAGAAGGACGCTGACAGCTACGCGAAGCACCTGGCCAACGGGATCGCCAAGAAGGAGAAGGAGCGCCGGAAGCAGAAGGTCGCCCACCGGCTCGACATGGCGAGGTGGCGGGCCAACGGCGCAAGCAACGCCGAGGCCGAGGACATGGCCGGGCCTGCTCCCCAGGAGGTCACCCTCAACGCGCCGCACATCGACCCCGAGGACTGGGCGAAGATGAACGAGAGCGAGCGCGAGCACGCGATCAACTCCGACCTGGACCAGCAGGCGGCCAACCGCGAGTGGGACGAGATGGAGGCCAGCCGCTTCCATGGGGGAAGTGCCGCCGACCGTGCCGGCGATAGCGACCTGGCGCACGAGGCCGAGGCCGGGAACGCTATGGACGGCCTCGAGCCGACCGAAGGCGCGGCCGACCAGGAGGACTGGGATGCCGGCCACCTGGCCGAGCACCTGGGCAAGCCTGTCGCCGAGGACCTGGAGGAGCCCGATCTGTCCAGCGACTTCGATGCCCCCGAGCCCGAGCCGGAGCCCGAGGAGCAGGGGCCGTCGTTCACCATCGGCGCCGACGACACCGACACCGACACCGACACCGACACCGACACCGAGCCAGAGGAGCCAGCCCAGCCGGAGACCAAGCCGATTCTCTCCGATGACGCTGCTCGTGAGGCGCTCGAGCACTTCCGCGAGTTCTCGGCAGCCAGCGAAGCCGCGAAGATGAAGGCCGCGGAGCTCGAGGAGACCCCCGAAGCCGATCTGGCCACCCCGGCCGCGGTCGAGGAGCTACGCCTCCGAGCGAAGGCCATCTCCGACGAGGAGCTCAACGCCTTCGTCAGCGACTACCGCCGGAAGGCCATGGAGCCAGCCGACACCAGCTTCTACCACGCCATGAGCGAGCACTGGAACGAGGACATCGGCAACAAGCTCAACGGCGCAGTGGTCAACGGGGCCGCGTCGGCGTTCGCTGGTCTCGTCGGCGAGGAGACCGCCGTGCGCTACGACGTGCAGCGGCTCGTCGATGCTCTGGGCCCCGAGGCCGCGGCCATGGCCGTCACCGCTCGCCTGCGCGAGGAGATGGGGGACCAGCAGTTCAGCGAGTTCATCAACAAGGTCCGGGACCACAACGTCGCCAACCAGCCGGAGACCGAGAAGAAGGCGTTGGCGCGGCACGCCGAGCTCCAGAAGCAGGCGCGCGACCTCGAGCGCCAGGTCCAGGCCGGTGACCTCAAGTCGGAGGCGATGATCTCCATGCTCCGCGCCCGCAACCTGCTCGAGCAGCGCGAGAACCTGGGCGCCGCGCTGGGCAGCATGCAGGCCAGCGCGGCGCTGTACCACTTCGGCGAGATGGCCCAGGCGCACGACTGGCGGAAGAACCACCCCATCACGATCAACGTGGGCAGCAAGGCCGCCATGCGCGACAAGCTGGCCAGGCTCGGCAGGTTCAAGGGCACGCCCCGGTTCGACGTGCACACCGGCCAGTACAAGATCGAGACCACGACACACGCGCTGCGCAAGTTCGTCCAGCGCACCGAGGCGAACAAGCGCGACGCCGACCACTGGCGGAAGATCAAGTACGACACCTCCGGCATCACCCTCGACGACGAGGGCCGCGAGTGGGTGCACGACTACCAGGTCCCAGGGTTCCGCACCCACTTCCCCGACGCCGGTGATCTGCCCGAGGACATGCAGCACCTCTCGGGCAAGAAGATCAGCCTCATGGCCGACCAGCGCAACGACATCGAGTGGCTGCACGGGTCCGGCGGGGGGCTGCTCACCCGTCGCACCGGCGGAGGAAAGACCCTGATCTCCATCGGGGTCGCGTCGAAGATGCTGCACGAGAACCCCCACGGGATGCACCTGCGCGTCGTCCCCGACGGCCGTGAGGAGCAGTGGGCGCAGGAGATCAGCAACTTCACCGGGCATCACGTCGTCGTGCTGCCCAAGAGCTCCAAGAAGGAAGACCGCCACCGGATCCTGGCCAGCGCTCCCCCGGGCAGCATCGTCGTCGTCGGCCACACCAACGCCGGCCGCTACGACCACGCGGCCCTCGCCGAGTTCCACGAGTGGGACAGCATCGGCATCGACGAGCCCCAGGAGAAGGCTCTCCGGAGCAAGTCGGGCAAGCTCACTGCCGGCGCACGCCGAATCATGCGGATCCCTGCGAAGAACCGCCACGCCATCACCGCGACCCCGGCCACGGAGAACCCGGTGGAGGCCTACGACCTGGTCAACTGGGCGCGGCCGGGCGAGCTCGGCTACCGCACGCGGTTCGCCCGTGCGTTCAGCGGGTTCGGGGGCGGAACGAACGCCCAGGACGCGGCGCTCCAGCGCATGCTCTACGCCGAGCTGGAGCCACACGTCTCGGGCGAGCGGCTGACTCCCCCCCACTACGGAGTGCACCGCAACGACGTCCGGGTCAACATGAGCAGCAGTCAGCTCGCGCGCCAGAGGGACCTGGAAAGCGGGGTGCAGGCCGCCATCGATGCCAAGAAGGCCGAGTTCTACGACAAGGCAGAACGGGGCATCCGAGGCTACGACGGCAAGAGCCGGAGCCAGTTGGCGAAGGAGGCGAAGGCGAAGGCGCTGGAGGAGATCGAGAAGCAGCATCGCACCAACCTGGCAAGCGGCGACCCCAGCCACAACCCGAAGCTCCAAGCGCTCTCCGACACCATCTCCAAGGCCAAGCCCGGCGAGCGGCACGTCATCTTCGTGGACTCTCGAGAGCAGCGACAGGCCGTGACGGCGATGCTCCACGACAGCGGAGTGGCGAAGAACATGGTGCGGAACATCACGCAGGGAGCGGCCTCGGCAAAGGTCATGCGCAACGGCCAGAAGGTCGCGGCCATCGAGGAGAGGAAGCGGGCCTGGAAAGGCACGGAAGGCGGCTTCCTGTTGATCGACAGGACCAGCGCCAGCGGGCACAACCTGGCCGAGGGCGACCACCTGCACGTCCTGGGCAACCCCGACGACGCCGCGCAGATGCTTCAGGCTCATGGCCGACTCGGCCGAGCGAACCGGGAGGGGGACTTCTCCATCCACACCTACCGGTACGATGACAGCCCCATCGAGCACCACACCTGGAACCGCCTGGACCGGCAGACGAAGATTCTGCGCGCGACGGCTCCCGCCATGTTCACCGAGGGGAAGACATCGCAGCCAACCCCAGCGATGGCCAAGGGCACCCTGCGCCGGATTCGCAGGTACATCATGCGGCCGTTCCTGGGGTAGCTTGAAGGCGAAGGAGGCCGCGCATGCCCTCGCCCACCCTCAACCTCTCCATCGACGAGCTCAAGGCCGAGTTGCGCAAGAGGGACGCCGAGTTGGCTTCCCACAAGGAGGCCGAGAAGGAGCGCCGCTTCGATAGCCTCGAGGACGACGTGCGAGACATCCGCGAGCGGCTGATCAACAAGCTGTTCGACACGGTCCAAGAGCAGGATCGCCAGATCCTCGAGCTACAGCTCCAGATGAAGCAGACCAGCCGCGCCGACAAGCTCCAGATCGCAGGCGGCGGCACCGCCCTGGTCGTTCTCGTCGAAGTCATCCAGTACCTCATGCAGACCATCCCCGCCTGACCCACCAGCGCCGTCCGCTCGCGTATGCTACGAAGGAACGACGGCGCGGAGTCCGTTGTGCCCGTGAACCTGTACGGCGGGCTGCCGCGTCCGTCGCTGGAGGCCAGATGCCCAAGCCCGTCCGCTTCGTGATCCGACTGGTCAAGGGGGCTCAGGCCTCGCTGTTCGGCGGTGGTGGCGGCAGAAGCGGCCCCGAGTGGCCGCCGAAGGGTCCAGGCTGGGAGCCGATCCCCACGGGCAAGAAGGGCGGCTACCGCAAGCGCAAGCCCGGCGGCGGATGGGAGCGCCGGTATCCTCCCGAGCACCTGGGAGCGAACAAGCCGGCTGCTCCAGCTCCAGCGAAGAAACCCACGCGCGACCTGGCCGCCGAAGACGAGGCGCCAGCTCCTCGGCGCCGCGGGAAGCAGGACACCGGCGAGCGCATCGAAGGAGCGCGCAAGCACGCCTACGAGGCCGTCACCACCAGGAACATCGGAGAGATCGAGGCCGCCGGCGAGGGCGTCGCCCGCAAGGCCGTCACGAAGAAGGCGATCCTCGGCGACTGGGATCCCCAGCGGCAACGGGACGTCGGCGACACCGCCGGCTGTGCCTACTGGAAGGAGGAGCTCTTGAAGCTCATCTCCGCCAAGCCGCCGCACACCAACGACAAGGAGGCCCGCAAGAACATCCGGTACAACTACGTCGAGGGGCTGGAGTGGCTACAGAAGCAGCTCGAGACCATCCACACGGTCGCCGAGCTCAACGAGTTCATGGACGACTGGAAGGACCTGGCCAGAGGTAAGAACGTGTGGGGCATCGAGTCCGGGAGCGGTCGGTCAGCCTCCAGAGCGATGGCCGGCGGGAACCGCCTGGACTCCATGACGGCCGACCAGGTGCTCGAGTGGTTGGAGATGCCGCCAGAAGCAGCAACGCGACCAGAAGGTCAGGTCGGGATGCGCTCGGGGTTGCGGGTGGGGCCGTACTGGATACCCTACGAGGTTCTCGGCATCCGGGGGCTCTCCAACATCCGCACGACGGTCTGGAGTAGCAAAGACCCAAGCAAGTCCCGGTACAAGCTGGTGATGAAGCACGACGCCGTCACCGACACCTTCTACGGCTCCAAGGTGGACGCCATGGGCACGAGGCTCCGCAAGGCGCTCGGGTTCGACAGGCGGTACGGGTCTACGTCGGGAGCGTTTTGGGAGAAGCATCGCTGGGAGGCGCAACGCCTGGAGGAGGACGGCGAGAAGGGCTGGGACAAGTACATGCCCCAGGAGAGCGCATCGGCAGAGAAGCCCAAGCGGCCCAAGAGCACCCCGTTCGTTCCGCATCGGCGGCCTCTCCAGCGGAAAGGCGGCCCGAGATCGCGCGGGCCGTACACGGGGGAGAAGCTGGAGCGCACCTTCGGCTTCCGCGGCACGCAGTACGGCAAGGGCGTCAACGAGGAGACGGCCCGGGTGCACATCGAGAACACGCACAAGGCACTCCTCGACCTGGCGGACGTGCTCGGCCTGGACAGGAAGATGATCGCCCATCGCGGCATCCTGGGCATCGCGTATGGAGCTCGAGGCCGCGGGAAGGCCAAGGCGCACTACGAACCCATGGAGCAGGTCATCAACCTCACCAAGAAGCGCGGCGCGGGCTCGCTCGCTCACGAGTGGGGGCACTTCCTCGACCATGTACTGACCGAGACGGTGCGCGGGCCCCAAGACATTGACCTCGTCGATGCCCCCATGGGCGACGGTGGCATGGTGCCGTTCCTCTCGTGGGGGCACGGCCACGAAGCGCTGCACCCCGAGGTCGCCACGGCGCTTCGCGACGTGCTGACGGCGATGAACAAGGGCGACAACACCGAGGAGCGCGAGGCGCTGTCGGCAGAGCGGAGAGGCATTGACGAGGCGATCTCCAAGCACAACGCCAGGCACCGAGAGCTGACCGCGGGTGGGCGGCGGAAGACCGACGACGAGCGGGCGGCGCACAACGAGAGCTACAAGCGGATCGGCGCGCGGCGCAAGCGGTACAACGCCCGGCGGAGGGCGCTGCGTGCTGGCAACAGCCGGTACAAGTACGCGAGCGAGATG
>Ga0180431_10007739_pt1 | contig 12449 bp, 7 predicted proteins | sample SS_ome_11_FD_132459 | JGI IMG/M metagenome (GOLD analysis project Ga0180431, IMG submission 132459) | Hypersaline lake sediment archaeal communities from the Salton Sea, California, USA - SS_1_MS_1 metaG | ecosystem: Environmental > Aquatic > Non-marine Saline and Alkaline > Hypersaline >... | reverse complement strand
CGGACGCCCAACATCGACCGCCTGTCGGCGCGTGGCGTGTCGTTCACCTGCGCGCATTGCGCGGCCCCGGCATGCGAGCCGTCGCGGGCGGCCTTGTTCTCCGGCATGCGGCCGAACACCACCGCATGCTACAGAAACGGCGACACCTGGAAGAAGCACGTGCCGGAAGGCATCTCGCTCAACGCCACGTTCAAGAAGGCCGGCTACTACGCGGCCGGCATGGGCAAGACCTACCACAGCTCCGCCGCCAAGGGCATGCCCTCGGTGTACGCGTCCGAATGGGACGAGTACCCGCCCCTGCCCAAGCCGTCGACCGGCGGCGCCAAGAAATACGAGGGCTACCACGACCCGCTGCCCCTGGACTTGAAGGACGACGACCTCGGCGACTGGCACACCGTGACGTACTGCATCGAGCAACTCGAGAAGCAACACGAGAAGCCGTTCTTCCTGGCCTGTGGCCTGGTCAAACCGCACCTGCCCTGGGCGGTTCCCCGAAAGTACTACGCCCAATTCCCGCGCGATACCATCAAACTGCCGCCGCACATCGAAAACGACCTGGCCGACATCCCCGAGGCAGGCGTTCGCATGGCCAAACCCCAGGGCGACCACGCCAGGTTCCAGAAATCCGGCCGATGGAAAGACGCCGTCCAGTCGTACCTCGCCACCATCGCCTACGTGGACGTGTGCGTCGGCCGGCTCATCGATGGCCTGGATGCCAGCCCCTACCGCGACAACACGATCGTCGTCCTCTGGGGCGACCACGGCTGGCACTTGGGCGAGAAGCGGCACTGGCGCAAGTTCGCCCTCTGGGAAGAGGCCACCCGCGCCCCCATGATCTGGGTGGCCCCGGGCGTTACGAAGGCCGGCGTTTGCTGCCACCGGCCCGTCGATTTCATGAGCGTCTATCCGACGCTCTGCGACCTGGCCGGCCTCGACATCCCCAGCCACGTCGAAGGCAAGAGCCTGCGCCCGCTCCTCGTGCAGCCCGACGCTACGTGGGCCGGCGTCGCGCTGACCACGCACGGCTACATGAACCATGCCGTCCGCGACGAACGGTGGCGCTACATTCGCTACGCCGACGGGACCGAGGAACTCTACGATCACGAGAACGACCCCTACGAGTGGACCAACCTGGCCTGCGACATCGCCTCCGCCGACGTGAAGAAGGCGTTGGCGGCCCGCCTTCCGAAGAAGAACGTCGAACCTCGCGGCAAACAGCGCAGCAAGACCGGGAAGAAGGCGAAGAAGAAGGCAAAGGCCGGGGCCGCAGCCGAGGGCTAGTGTTCTGGCAGCCATGATTCTGCGGCGTGCCACTGGCGGCTTGCCCGCCAGTGCGCCCAGACTCCTCGAAACACTGGCTGGTCCCGGCGCGCCGGGACCCGTGGTACCCGTCAATTGAAACCGGACCCACCACTGGGTTCTGTGCCTGGGCGGGAAGTAGAAACGGTTCGCGCCGTGCGCGTCTCCGCCTCGAAACGGGCCGGCAACCAGACGTGGGCCGGCTATCACCTGATGGCCATCGAGGTGCCCGTCGCGGCGAACTGAGGCATCGCCGGGCGTCAGCCGCCCGCCTGGGTGCGGCGCCGAAACGTCGCCGCCCGCACGCCCTCGGCCGCGAGTTCCACCGTCACGGCCCCATCCCGGCCGGTGTGGTAACACGTGACGCCATCCTCGTCGAGCCAGGCGGGCAGCGGCTCGGGGTCCCATCCGCTCGCTGCCGAGATGACCGCCACCCGCGCCCCCGTGTGCCGCAGCAGACTCCGCACGGCCTCGCCCCCGTGGCCGTGGTGCGGCCAGAGGACCGCGTCCGCCCGCAGGTCCGGTTCCGCCCGCATGAGCCCCGCAATGGCGGGCGGCTCGATGTCCCCCGTCAGCAGCAGCGTCCGGCTGCCATCGTCCACGGCAAGCACGAGCGACCCGTTGTTGATGTCATCGTCGAACGCCACATCGTCCCTTGGCCACACGCCGCGCACGCGGATCCGGCCGGCGCCGGCGAGCGTATCGCCCGCCGCGAAGTACGTTACCGCCACGCCGCGCGCGAGGAGTTCCTCGACGACCGCGTCGTCCACGCTCAAGCGCCGTCGGAGAAACGTGGGCGGCACGAACACCTGCCGCACGCCGAACCGCTCCACCAGCGACAGGACGTCCTTGAAGTGATCGAAGTGGGCGTGGCTGATGAACACGGCGTCGAGCCGCTCCACCCCGCGCGACCACAAGGTCGGGGCGGTCGCCCCCTCCCCCGCCCGGGCGTACGAGAGGGCGGAGCCGGCGTCGTACAGCAGGTTCCGCCCGTTCGGGAGTTCCACGAGGTTTGTGTTGCCGCTGCCGACCGCGACAACCGTGGCCCGCACGCCGCGCGGGGACCGGTGCCCGCCGGTCCAGAGAAACACGGCCGCCGCCGCCAGCGCCGCGATGGCGAGCCGCCGCCGGCTCAGAATCACCCCCTCTCCCTTGGTGGGAGAGGGATGGGGTGAGGGTGAATGCTGATCCCCCTCACCCTGCCCTCTCCCGCCGGGGGAAAGGGTATTGAGCCGGAGCCGCTTCCGCCACACCCACGCCGCCAGCAGGCCGTACGTGACGAGGAGCCAACCGCCGCTGTACTCCGCCACGTACAGGTGCCCGCCGGGCACGCGCGCCAGCGCCGACACCACGCCCGTAACCGCCCGGGCCATGCCGTCCGGCACGGCCGCCAGCAGGTCGCCGAGCCACGGGGCGGGCGCCCCGAGGATCACCAGGGCCATGCTCCCCGCCACGAGCAGAAACACCAGCGGCGCGAGCGCCACGCTCGCCAGCGGCGCCAGCCAACCCACGAGATGAAACCGGTTGGCCGCCAGCGGCACGGCCACCAGTCCCGCCGCCAGCGACAGGACAACCGTCTCCTTCAGGTACGTGCCGACGCCCCACCGGCTCGGCGGCTCGGGGTCCGGCTCGGCCAGGTCGTCGTCCGCGCCCGGCCGCGGGAACAGCACGCTCTCGATCTTCACCGCCAGCCAGAACATGCCCAGCACGACCGCAAACGAGAGTTGGAACGACGTGGCGAAGAGGTCGCCCGGCCGCACGAGCAGGATCGCCATCACGGCCGCCGCCAGCGACGTGAGCCGCAGCCGCTCGCGCCCGATGGCCCACGCCAGGCAGAGGATCCAGACCAGGATCGTCGCGCGGACCACGGGGGCCTTCAGTTCCGTCATCATCGCGTACCCACCGATGACGAGGGCCACGAGGACGGCCGTCGGCTTCGGCCCGAGGCCGATGAGCCGCCCGGCGAGCAGCACCACGCCCGCCGCCAGGCCGACGCTGAAGCCCGACACCGCGAGGAAATGGGCCGTGCCCGTGACGATGAACGCCCGCTCGATGTCGCCGCCCTCGGCCTCGCCCATGTCGAAGCGCAAGAGGTCGCGCCGCCCCAGGACGATGGCGGACGCCACGGCCCGCCCTTCCCGGCTGGGCATCGCCTCGAAGCGTCGGACGGCCCACCGGCCCATGGCGCCGACGGCCGCGCGAAACGGGTCCGCCCCGGCCTCCACCACGCGGGCGGCCTCCCAGTGGTCCGTCGACAGGCACGCCCGCACGCCCTGCCGGCGGAAGTAGGTGGCCTCGTCGAACGCGCCGGGGTTCGCCGGCGTCATGGCCCGCGACAGGCGACCCGTAACGCGCACCCGGTCGCCCAGGCGGGGAGCGTCCGCGGCATTCTCCGGCATCGGCTCGCGGACGCTCACGTACACCCGGCCGCACGCGGGATACCACGTGCCCTCGACCTGGGCCCGGTGGGCCGCCACGGTCATCTTCGTCCGAATGTAGTACGGCGTGGAGGGGAGGAAGACGTCCGTCGGCGGGCGGCTGGGGTGCGGCGACCGGACGACCACGCCCTCGACCGTCGTGATGCGGCTGCCGCCCGAGGCCAGGCGGCCCACGTCGTCCGGCGCGGGGTCCACCTCGGATCGGTACCGTGCCGCCCCCGTCGCAAAGACGAGCAGGAGCAGCGGCACGAGCAGCACGGTCGGTCCCGCCCGCCGCCAGCGGAGGACGGCCCACACCGCCGCGGCGGCGACGGCCACCAGGCACCAGAGGCCCATCGACCCGCCGAGCCACTCCCCCGCCAGCACGCCCGCCGCCAGGGCGACCGCGGCCGGCACGAGCGGCTCGTACCGCCGGACGGGCTTCGTCGGCACCAGCCCGTTCGCCGTTGGTCGCGGTGCGGTCATCAGTATCGGTCGCGGAGGCTCATCATCGGGTCCTGCCGAGGGAAGAGCACGGCTGCCAGGTGCCTGGCGTCCCCGGTGAGCCGTGTGCCGGCGGCCTCGGCCACGGCCTCAGGGGCGTCGGTGCCGAGAAGGAGTTGGGCCACCTCCTCACCGCCGCGCAGGGCGTGCTTCGACCGGCCGCCCGGCTCCACCCGGACGCGCGAGCGGTTGATGACGAGCGTTGCGGCGTCGCGGGCATCGGCCACCACCAGCCGGCCCCGCCACGTGGCAAGCGGCGAGGCCCGGAGCCGCCGGGCGAGTTCATCCTGCATCGCCTCGAGCGCCGCCGGCAGATTGATAAGCCGCACCTGGGCCCGGCACGAGCGGTAGTAGTGGATCTCCGCCCGGCAGTTGCCCCGGCGAAGGCGTTTCATAAGCGGCGTCTGCTCGTGAATCGTGTGCAGCCGCACCTCGCGGAACACGCCGCGCCGCGCCAGGTGCGCGAGCACACGCAGGACCTCGTCCGTATCGCCGGCGGCCTCGAGGCACCGGAACACGTCGCCCTGGACCTCCGTCACCACGTAGCCGCGCGTGCGACCGTCGGCGTCGGCCCAGCGGTAGCCCTCGGCGTTCGCGGCGAGCGTGCCCTCGGCGCAGGTGGGCCGGACGGCCGTGCCCGTCAGCCCCCGGTGCGTGCGGTTGTAGAGGCGGTCGACGTCGTCGCGCGGCACGGGCTCGAAACGCCTAAGGTGGACGCCGGGCCGCACGGACGGCAGGTCCTTCAAATCCACCGCGTACACGACGAGCGGCCACGCCCGCACGTAGCCGTACCGGTCGTAGAAGTCCGGAATGCCGAACAGGATGGACAGGTGATAGCCGGCGTCGCGCATGGCCGAGAGTGCCGCCTGGGCCGTGCGGTCCATGTACCCTCGGCCGCGGTAAGCGCCCTCGGTGGCCACGCCCCCGACCCCCGCCACGCGGACGGCGGCGGACCCGATGCGCATCCGCCGGTTCCACACACCCCAGTGCGTGACCAGCCGGTCGCCCAGCAGGCCGACGCGGGCCGTCTGCCAGTCGTAGTGGCCGGGCAGAATCCAGGCGTTGCGGCAGAGGTCCCGCCACCGCTCGTAGCCGCCGCGGTCCGAAAAGACGCGGGCCAGCATGTCGCAGATGGCGTCGCCGTGAGCGGCGCGGTCGGGGGCCGACAGGACAAGCCGGTCGGCCTTTGGGGTGGCTCGGGCCATCGAGGTCTCCTCATCGGCTGCTGCGCCACGCCAAGGCTGCGCCGCACAGGCCCTCGAACAGGGCGGCGTCCTCCGGCCGGTCCATCCGGTCCTCCGGGTGCCACTGGACGCCCACGCAGAACCGCCCGCCCTCGGGATCCTCCACGGCCTCGATGACGCCGTCGGGGGCGCGCCCGCTCACGCGGAGGCCGCGGCCGGGGTCGCGCACGGCCTGGTGATGCCGACTGTTCACGGTGAGTGACGTGGTTCCCGTGAGGCGGGCGACGAGCGAGCCGTCCTCCAGCCGCACATCGTGCTCGGTTTCCGGCCGGCCGCCGCCCCCGTGGTCCAGGTAATCGCCGGGCTCGTCCGGCAGGTGCGGGATGAGGCGTCCGCCGCGGGCCACGGCCAGTTCCTGCATGCCGAGGCACACCGCGAGCACCGGCATGCGGAGGGCGTCGGCCATGACCGCCAGCGCCACGTCCGCCCGCTGCCGCCGGGGATGCACCGCCGTCGCCGACGGATGCAGCGGCTCGCCCCACGCACTCGCGTCGAGGTCGTCGCCGCCCGTGAGCAGCAGGCCGTCCGCCAGGTGCTCGAGCGCCGGCAGATCGTCGTCCAGCGGCGGCGGCACGAGCAGGATCGGCTCGCCGCCGGCCGCCCGGACGGCGTCGCCGTACACTGCCGGCACGTGGACGCGCAGCCGGCCCGCGAGGTCCCCCAGGTCGGCGGTGACGGCAATGCGCGGCCTCATGCGTCCCCCCGGCGAAGCACCGCCCCCGGCATGGCTCCGGTGTGCCGACCGTCCATCACAACCGGCTCGCCGCAGACGAAGACATGGCGGATGCCGCCCGGCGACCGCCACGGGCAGCCGTACGTCGCGCGGTCGGCGATGCGGTCGCGGCTGAAGAGCACGAGGTCAGCCCAGGCGCCCGGGCGCAGGCGGCCGCGGTCGCGGAGGCCGAGGATGTCGGCCGGCAGGCTCGTCAGCCGGCGGATGCCCTCCTGCCAGTCCATCAGCCGCCCGTTGCGGACGTACCGGCCGAGGAACCGCCCCGGCGTGCCGTACGCCCGCGGATGGGCCAGGCCGCGCGGCCGCTCGCCGGCGTCGCCGTCCGGCACGTGGCGGAGGCCCGAGTCGGATCCGATGGCGACGTACGGCTCCGCCAGGATCAGCCGCAGGTTCTCCTCGCTCATCGACGCGTACGTCACGTCGACCTGGGCCTCGTGTTCCCGCAGCAGGTCGAGGCCCACCTCGAGGGGGTCGCGGCCGGCCTCGTCGCCCAGCGCGCCGAGCGTCTTGCCGACGGCGTCCTGCCCCCGGTCCGGATGCACCGCGGCGATCGTGATGCGGCCGAAGAACGCCTCCTCCGGGTGCGCGGTGCGGAATTCCTCCGCGATGCGCCGGCGCGCGGCGGGGTCCTCCAGCCGCGCAAGTTGCTCCTCCCGGCCGCCCTCGAACGCCCAGTTCGGCAACAGGAACGCGTCCAGGCTCGTCATGCTCGAAAGGTACGGGTACCGGTCGGCGGCAACGGCGTGGCCCTCGTCGCGGGCGGCTCGCAGCCGCGCCACGGCCTCGCGGGCCTTCGGCCAGTTGGCCGGGCCGGAGGCCTTGAAGTGACTCAGTTGCCCGCGGACGCCGGCGCGGCGGACGACCGCGAGGAACTCGTCGACGGCCTCCAGCAGGCCGTCGCCCTCGCTGCGGATGTGGCTGGCGTAAATGCCGCCCGCGTCGGCGGCGACGGCGGCGAGGTCCGCGAGTTCCTCAACGTCGGCGTAGCACCCGGGCGGATAGATCAGGCCCGAGGAGAGGCCGAACGCGCCCGCCTCGAGCGCCTCGGCGAGCAGCCGGCGCATCGCCCGGCGCTCCTCGGCGGTCGTGGCGCGGTCGGCGTACCCGACAACGGCCGCCCGCACCGCCCCGTGGCCGGCCAGGAGCACGCGGTTCACGCTGCACGGGGAACCCTCGGCCCGGGCGAAGTACTCGGTGGCGGAGGTCCAATCGATCGTCAGGCCGCGGGGCGCCCATTCCGCCTGACGGCGCGCGAGGAACTCGCCTGCCAGCGGAAACGCCGAGCCCCCGCAGTTGCCGCTCACGTCCGTCGTCACCCCCGCGAGGACCTTGCTCTCGGCCTGCGGGTACACGAAGGCGGCGAAGTCGCTGTGGCAATGAATGTCGATGAAACCCGGCGCCAGCGTGAGCCCCGTGGCGTCGAGTTCGCGGCCGACGACGTCGAGGGATGGCTCAATGGCCCGGATGCGGCCGCCGGACAGGTGGACGTCAACCCGCGCGAAGTCGTGCCGGTCGTCCAGCACTGCGGCGCCGCGGATCGTCCAGTCAGCCGGCATGGTCGGACCTCTACAGCCGAAGTCGTTGCGGACGCGGACGGCTTACACGCCGCCCTCCGGCGGACAGCGAAGGTCGCGGACGGCGGTGGCGACGCTCTCGTACACGGGCACGATCTCCGCCAGCCGCGTCTGGGCCAGCACGCGGGCCACGTCGCCGCTCGCCCCGGCCAGCGCCATGCGCCGGTCCTGCCCCGCGAGTTGCGACCGTAGGTGGATCAGCATCCCGAGGGCGCCGCTCGTGAGGAACCGCACGCCGGAAAGGTCCAGGACGACGGCCGTGGCGCGAGACCGGCTGCACGCCACGCGCAGCGCCTGGGCCAGCGGTTGAATGGTGTCGGCGGCGACGATTGTCGCCACCCGCACTTCGAGAATCAGGACGTGGCCGGCCGCGTGCGGTTCGACCAGTCCGCCGGAGGCACCGTTGCCCATCCGGGCGGCCCTCGTCACAGGTTCTTGCGAAAGGCCTCCACGGCCGCGGACGCCTCTTTGTAGATATCGAAGACCGTATCGAGTTTCGTAATACGGAAGACCTCCATGATTTCCTCGCCGATGCCCGTGAGTTTGAGTTGGGCGCCCCGCTGGGCGATGCGGCGCTGGAGGCCGATGAGCATCCCCAGGGCGCTGGACGACATGTACGTGACCTGGGAGAAATCGAAGACGAACCTGCCGCCTTCCTGGCTCTCGAGGAGTTCCTTGAGGTTATTCGACATCCGCTCGATGGTCATGGCGTCGAGGATCTGGCTCTGCTGGAACGCCACAATCGTGACGCCCTCCACCTGGCGGGTGATGTAGAGTCGGTCGGTGGCCATGGCGCGGGTCTCCCTGTGGCGGCGGCCGCCGCCGGTTTCTGGTTCGGCCGTATTGTGGCAGGCGGGTGCGAGGGTGTCAATACAAACGCGCCGGCCGAACGTGCGCCGTGGTCGGCCAGATGGATACGAGGGCCGGTTTCATAGCCGATTGCCGCGCGGCGGCCTTCCCAGGCCGCCGCGATCCAAAACGTTCACGTGGGCGTGGTGGCCTGGGAAGGCCACCACGCGGCAGTTATGAAGTCACTCTCACTCCTTCGCGCCCTGGGCCCCGTGCTCCTTGTAATACGTGACGACGGCCTCGGCGATGAGTCGGCCCTGCTTGAGTTGCCCCTCGGTGTTGAAGTGAATGCCGTCCGGCCGCATCGGCAGCGGCCCGTGCACGACCGCCACCCCGTGGGGGATCGTCGCGGCCGCCTCGTGGTGGGCCCGGAGCACGGTCAGCAGGGCCGGCCGGCTGCGCGCCAGGGCCGTTACCTGCGGGTCATCCGCGGCCTTCTCGATTTCCTCCCGCGTCCGGTACGTGCTGATGAAGGCGGGCAGGTCGGCCACCCCGGTATCCTTGCGGAGGCCCGTGATAAGCCGCTTGAAGTGGCCCACGTATTCCCGGGCCGTTTCGGGGTTCCGCATGTCCTTGCCGCCCTGCTTCCAGACGAAGCCCGAAACGCGGAAGTCGCCCTGCTTGCGGGCGTCGCGCACGCACCCCATGATGGTCTTGTACAGCGGCCCCTTGTGACCGTCGCCCGTGCGGTCGGCCTGCTCCTTCGACCAGTCGGGCACGAACGCCAGGATGCCCGTCCCGCCGATGGCCACCTTGATGATGCCGATGGTGTCCTCCGGCCACGCCTTGGCCAAGGCGTGGGCGAAACCGACCTCCGGCCCGAACCGCCGGCTCGGCACGAGGACCTGCCACTGGCCATCCGCCCAGATGCGGATGCGGTCGTGCGGCTTGGTGTACGGCTCGGTCAACTCGGGGGCCTGCCCCTGCCCGACCATGTTCGACTGGCCCGCGAGGATGAAGACGCGGAACCGCTCGCCGGTCGGCACGCTCGCCTTGCCGCCGCCGAGGCTTGGGTCGAGGCCGGGCGTCCCGCGGCGCTTCGCCGCTTCTCCTGCGCCTACCGTGCCCTCAAGAAGCAACGCCAAGATAAGTGCGACGGCCACTGCAGCGATGGTACGTTTCATGGTCGTTCTCCGTGCATTGCCCGAACCCGAGTACGCCCGTTGAGCCGGCGGCCGCAGGCCGCCGGTCGTCGACCTGCGGTCGACGGCTCCACGATGCCGTCCGCCACCAACCAAGCCGCACTGCCGCGTGGTGGCCTTCCCAGGCCACCACGCCTGACGTGCTACTGAAGTCGCGGCGGCCTGGGAAGGCCGCCGCGCGATAGCCGCGCAGCACCTCGGCGCTACAACCCTTCCTTCAGTTCCCGGAGTTTATTGAGCGCCTCGATGGGCGTCATGGCGTCGAGGTCCAGGCGGCGGAGTGCGTCGGCGACGGCCGCCCCCTCCCCTTCGAAGAGCGTGAGTTGCACCTGCCGCACGTTCGGCCCGGCGGCGGCCGCCAGGCGGGGCCGCCCTTCGGCATCCAGGTGGGCCGATTCCAGGTCCGCGAGGATCTGCCTCGCCCGGTCGACGGCCTCCCGCGGCACGCCGGCGAGGCGCGCCACGTGCACGCCGTAACTCTTGTCCGTGCCGCCCTCGAGAATCTTGTGGAGAAAGACGACCTGGTCCTGCCACTCGCGCACCGCCACGTTGAAGTTCGCCACGCCGTCGAGGACGTCGGCGAGTTCCGTCAGTTCGTGGTAATGCGTGGCGAAACACGTGCGGCACCGCAGGCGGCCGGCGAGGTGCTCGGTCACCGCCCACGCCAGGGCCACGCCGTCGAACGTGCTCGTGCCGCGCCCCACCTCGTCCAGGATGACGAGGCTGCGGTCGGTGGCGTTGTTGAGGATGTTGGCGGTCTCGCTCATCTCGACCATGAACGTACTTCGGCCGCGGGCGAGTTCGTCGGACGCCCCGACGCGCGTGAAGATGCGGTCGATGAGGCCGACCGTGGCCCGTCCCGCCGGCACGAACGAGCCCATGTGGGCCATCAACGCCACGAGCGCCACCTGCCGGATGTACGTCGACTTGCCGGCCATGTTCGGCCCCGTGATGATGGCGATGCACGGCGCCTCCTCACCGCCGAGGGTCACGTCGTTCGGCACGAACTCCGAGCCCAGCACCTGCTCCAGCACGGGGTGCCGGCCGTCGCGGACGTCCAGCACGGGCTGGCTCACGACGTGCGGCTTGACGTATCCCCGCTCGCTCGCCACGCGCGCGAGGCTGCACAGGGCGTCCACCTGCGCGAGCGCCTGGGCCGTCTGCTGGAGGCGGGCGGTTTCCGCGGCGATGCGTTCGCGCAGGTCCTCGAAGAGGCTCGCCTCCCGCGCCCGGGCCTTCTCCTCGGCCGAGAGCACCTCCACCTCGTGCTCCTTCAGGTCCGGCGTGATGTACCGCTCGGCGTTCTTCAGCGTCTGCTTGCGGACGTAGTCGTCCGGCACGCGGTCGGCGTGCGTGTGTGTGACCTCGATGTAGTACCCGAAGACCTTGTTGAAGCCGACCTTGAGGCTGGGGATGCCGGTCCGCCGGGCCTCGCGTGCCTGGAACTCGGCCAGCCACTTCGCGCCGGTGGACCCCACGTCGCGGAGGCGGTCGAGGTCCTCGTCGTAGCCGGCGCGGATGACGCCGCCGTCGCTGAGGCGTGCGGGCGGGTCGTCGGCGACGGCCCGGGCGATGAGGTCCGCGAGGTCCCCCATCAGGTCGATCTCGCCCTCCAGGCGGGCGAGCAGGTCGCTCTCCCGCGCCGTCAGGCGGGCCTTGATGGCCGGCAGCACCGCGAGCGTCCGGCCCAGGCCGAGGAGGTCGCGCGGCGTGGCCCGGCGGGTGGCGACGCGGCCGAGGATCCGCTCGACGTCGGCCGTGTCGCGGAGGCGGCCGGCGAGGTCGTCCCGCAGGTCGCCGCCCTGAACGAGTTCCTCGACGGCGTCGAGGCGGTCGCGAATCGGTTCCAGCGACGCCAGGGGAAAGTTGATCCAGTTCCGCAGCAGCCGGCCGCCCATGGCCGTCTCGGCCTTCTCGAGCACCCACAGGAGGCTGTGCTCGCGTCGGCGGTCGCGGAGCGTCTCGACGAGTTCCAGGCTCCGCTGCGTCGCCTCGTCGAGGTACATCCACCGGCCGCCCTGGACCCGCTGGATGCGGCGGATGTGCCCGAGGTCCGTCCGCTGCGTCTCCTGGAGGTAATCGATGACGGCGCCCGCGGCCGAGAGGCCCGCCCCGACGTCGGCCACGCCGAAGCCGTCGAGCGAGTGCGTGCCGAAGTGGCCCGTCAGGAGACGCTCGGCCTCGCCGCGGTCGACGACGAACGCCGAGCGTACGACGGTGGCGGCGCCGGTGGCCTCGCGGACGGTCCGCAGGAAGTCGGGGTCGGCCTCCTCGGCGCCCTCGGCAAAGAGGCACTCGCGCGGGCGGAGGCGCACGAGTTCGTCCGCCACGGCGCCGCGCGCCAGGTCGCGGACCCAGAACCCGCCCGTCGAGAGGTCGACCCACGCCAGGCCCGCCGCCTCGCCGTCGAGGTGCACCGCCGCCAGGAAGTTGTTTTCCTTGTCCTCCAGCAGGGCGTCGTCGGTCAGCGTGCCGGGCGTGACCACGCGCGACACGTCGCGCTTGACGAGGCCCTTGGCCTGGGCGGGGTCCTCCATCTGCTCGCAGATGGCCACCCGGTACCCGGCCCGGATCATCTTGGCGAGGTAGGAATCGACGGCGTGGTACGGCACGCCGCACATCGGGATGGGGTTCGCGCCCTTGGAGCGGCTCGTCAGGGCGATGCCCATGACGCGGGAGCCGATGCG
>Ga0180431_10007737_pt1 | contig 12455 bp, 8 predicted proteins | sample SS_ome_11_FD_132459 | JGI IMG/M metagenome (GOLD analysis project Ga0180431, IMG submission 132459) | Hypersaline lake sediment archaeal communities from the Salton Sea, California, USA - SS_1_MS_1 metaG | ecosystem: Environmental > Aquatic > Non-marine Saline and Alkaline > Hypersaline >... | reverse complement strand
GAAATAAAAGAAATTAGTGAGCTTTTAGCAAATAAAGTTATACAAAGAATTCATATTAAATCAAAACAAGAATATGAAGAAGATAGAGGCATGGATTATATTGTTCCTCGTGTTAAATTAACAGAAGAGCCCAAAGTGGATAATGTAAATCTTAATCTTGATGAAGAAGGTTTAAAGAAATTAGGAAAAGAAGGAATTTCAAATGAAGATGGTTCTAAAAGAGGCCCTCTTGCACTAGATTTAGAATCAATGAAAGTTATTAAGGATTATTTTGATAAAGAAGGGAGAATGCCAACAGATATTGAATTAGAGTCTATTGCACAAACTTGGAGTGAACATTGTAAACATACTATTTTTGCAAATGAGCTTGATGAGATTAAACAAGGAATTTATAAAGAATATATAAAAAAGGCTACTAATGATATTAGAAAAGAACTGGGAAAAAGAGATTTTTGTGTTTCTGTTTTTGAAGATAATTCAGGGGCAATTATATTTGATGAGAACTATATGATTAGTGATAAAGTTGAAACACATAATAGTCCATCAGCACTAGATCCTTTTGGTGGAGCAATTACTGGAATTGTTGGAGTTAATAGAGACACAATTGGGTTTGGTAAAGGTTCGATGCCAATAATTAATAGATATGGTTATTGTTTTGGTTACCCAGAAGATAAAAGGGTTTTATTTAGAGGAAAAAATAAAACAAATCAAGCACTTTTACCTAAAAGAATAATGGATGGAGTAATTGAAGGAGTAAATGTTGGAGGAAATTGTTCAGGAATTCCTACTCCTCAGGGATTTGTATATTTTGATAATCATTATAGAGGAAAACCTTTGGTATTTGTTGGGACAGTAGGAATAATGCCTAGAATTTTAAATGGCGAACAAGGACATTTAAAAACAGCTCAACCAGGAGATTATATTGTTGTTATTGGAAATAGGGCAGGAAAAGATGGGATTCATGGAGCTACTTTTTCATCAGAAGCATTAGACTCTGGAAGTCCTGCAACAGCTGTTCAAATTGGAGATCCAATTACACAAAAAAAATTAAGTGATGCAGTTATAAAAGAAGCTCGTGATTTAGGATTATATAATAGCATAACAGATAATGGAGCAGGAGGATTATCTTGTTCTGTTGCAGAAATGGCAAAAGAGTGTGGAGGATTTGTTTTAGATTTAGAAAAAGTTCCTGTTAAATATGCAGGAATTCAACCTTGGGAAATTTGGATTAGTGAATCTCAAGAAAGAATGACTTTATCAGTTCCTAAAGATAAAATTAATCAATTTATGGATTTAATGGAAAGCCGGGGAGTTGAATCAACAATATTAGGTGAATTTAATTCAACAAGTAGGGCAATTGTTAAATTTAAAGAAAAGAAAATTCTTGATATGGATATGGACTTTTTACATGATGGAGTTCCAAAAAAAGTTCTTTGTTCTACATACACAAAAGAAATTCATGAAGAACCAAAGTTTGATTGTCCATTAGATTTAACAAGAACCTTGATAAAAATGCTTTCAAGACACAATATTGCAAGTTTTGAATTTATTTCAAGACAATATGACCATGAAGTTCAAGCAACTTCAATTTTAAAACCTCTTCAGGGAAAAGGAGAAGTAAATGCATATGCTTGTGTTACTAAACCTCTTTATGATTCAGATAAGGCAATTGTTACAAGCCAAGGAATAACTTCCAAATATAGTCAGATAGATACATATCATATGGCTGCTTGTGCAATTGACACTGCAGTTAGAAATGCAATTTCAGCAGGAGGGAATATAAATAGATTAGCTCTTCTTGATAATTTTTGTTGGTGTAGCTCAACTGATTCAGAAAGATTAGGGCAATTAAAAGCAGCTGCAAAAGCTTGTTATGATTACTCTACTACATATAAGACACCTCTTATTTCTGGAAAAGATAGTATGTTTAATGACTTTAAAGGATATGATGAAAATAATGAGGCTTTAAAAATATCTGTTCATCCTACACTTCTTGTTTCTTCTATAGGAGTTATAGATGATTACAAAAAAACAATTTCAATTGATACAAAATTCCCAAGAGATATTATTTATGTTATTGGAGAAACTAAGAATGAACTTGGAGGAAGTGAGTATCTTGAGTATGTTGGAGAAATAAAAAGAGGAGAAGGATATATTGGAAATTCAGTTCCAAAAGTTAATGCTAAAAAAGCCTATGAAATATATAAAAAATTTAAAGAAGCAAATGATGAAGAATTAATTGCAAGTAGTATTCCTATTAATCAAGGAGGGTTAGGTGTTGCTCTTGCTAAAATGTCTATTGCAGGAAAATTAGGATTGGATGTTAGTTTAGAGGAATTAAATAAAAGTGGGGTTAATAGAAATGATACTTTATTATTTAGTGAAACCCAATCAAGAATTATTGTGAGTATTGCTCCAGAAAATAGAGAGAAATTTGAAAAAATATTTGAGGGAATAAATTTTTCTGAGATTGGGAGAGTTACTGAAAAAGAATTTATTATAAGAGGATTAGAAGGGGAAGAGATTATTAATATAGATATAAAGGAATTAAATGAAGCTTACAAAAAAAGGTTTAAGGATTTTTAAATGAAACCAAGAGTTTTAATTTTATCAGGTTATGGAATAAATTGTGAGAGAGAAACAAAATTTGCTTTTGACTTAGTAGGTGGTGAAGCAGAAGTTGTTCATGTAAATGATCTTATTAATAAAAAAAGAAAATTAGAAGATTATGAGATTTTGGTATTTCCTGGGGGTTTTTCATATGGAGATGATACTGGATCAGGAAGAGCCATGGCTAATAAAATAAGACTAAATCTTTGGGATGACTTGCTTAAATTTATAGAATCTAAAAAACTAATTATTGGAATTTGTAATGGGTTTCAGGTCTTAATTAACCTTGGATTACTTCCTGCATTAGAAAAATATGGAGAACATGAAGCTGAATTAACATTTAATGATTCTACAAAATATGAATGTAGATGGATAAATTTAAAGGCAAATAGTAATAAATGCGTCTTTACAAAAAACATAGATAAATTATATCTTCCTGTTGCTCATGGAGAAGGAAAGTTCTTTGCAAAAAAAGAGGTTTTAGAAAAACTTAAAGAAAATGACCAAATTGTTTTTACTTATACTCTTGGTAATGGAATTTTAGCCAATGGCAAGTTCCCTGAAAATCCAAATGGTTCTTTACAAGATATTGCAGGTATCTGTGATCCTAGTGGAAGAATTTTAGGAATGATGCCTCATCCAGAACGTTCAATTTTATATGGAAGTTCACCTTACTTTCAAAATTTAAAAGAACTTTTTAAGAGAAGAGGAGAAAAATTACCAAAATATTATGAACCTTCATTAAGGATATTTAAAAATGCAGTAAACTATGCTAAAGAAGAATTAGAAAAAAATACTTCTAGTTTTAGTTATTCAGATGCAGGGGTTGATATTGAATTAGGAGATGATGCATCTAAAATATTATATAATGCTGCAAAACAAACTTGGAAAAACAGAGAAGGATTAATTGGAGAAGTTATTGTTCCATTTGATGATTTTTCTGGATTAAGAATGATAGACATTGGGAATCTTCCTAAAAATACAATGATGTGCCTTGGATTTGATGGAGTAGGAACAAAAATAGAAATCGCAGAGAGATTGAATAATTATAGAACTATTGCATTTGATTTATTGGCAATGGTATGTGATGATGCAGTTGTTAGAGGAGGAGAACCAGGAATTATGGGTTCAATACTTGATGTTAAAAGTTTAGGAAAAGACGGTAGTAGCCATATAGAAAAAATAAAACAATTAGCAGAAGGATATATACTTGCTGCAAAAGAAGCTAATGTAGCAATTATAAACGGAGAGATTGCAGAATTATCTAATAGGGTTAGTGGTTATGGGGATTTTAATTCAAATTGGGGAGGAGGATTAGTATGGTTTGCAAATAAAGATAAAATGTTTACTGGTTATGAAATTCAAGCAGGAGATAAAATAGTGGCATTAGAAGAAAAAGGATTTAGATCAAATGGCTTATCTCTTGTTAGAAATATTTTTAGTAAAATATATGGAGAAGAATGGCATAATATAAAATTAGATAATCAAAGTCTTGGGGAATTGGTTTTAATTCCTTCAAAGATTTATTCAAAGGCTGTTGTTGATATGATTGGAGGAATTGATAAAGAAAGTAAAGTGGAAATTCATGGAGTAGCACATATTACTGGAGGGGGAATTCCAGGAAAATTAAGAAGAATTCTAAAAACAAAAAATCTTGGAGCAGAATTAGATAATCTCTTTGAACCTTCTAAAGCAATGCTTCATTGTCAAGAAATTGGAGAAGTTAATGGAAGAGAAGCATATAAAACTTGGAATATGGGAAATGGAATGTTAATTATAACGCCTAATCCAGAAAAAGTAATTGAAATTGCTAAACAAAATGGGATTGAAGCAAAAGAAGCTGGAGAAGTCACTACTGATTCAAAAATAAAAATAAAAAGTAAAGGAGCATTTGCAGTTCAAAATTCAGATTTAGTTTTTGAGGATTAAGGATTATTTTTTCTTCTTTGTTTTCTTTTTAGAAGCTTTTTCTTTAACTATTACTCTTTCTATGATTTTCGTCCTTCTTCTTCGAGGACTTTTTCCAAGCCCAAAGCAAGTTTTACATCTTTTATATCCTTTTGAATGAAAATCATAGGGATCATTGCTTACTCTTTTATATTTTGGTTTAATTAAGCCAGCAAATTTACATCCTGCCTTATGATAAGTTCTTGCTTTTGTTGAAGCAACATAATCATATTTTGGAAGTTTTGGTTTTTCTACAAAAACTTTCTTTTCAATTGGTTTTTCTATAAATACTTTCTTTTCAACTGGAACGGGTTTTTCTACAAAGACTTTTTTTTCAATAGGTTTTATAATAGTTCTCACTGCAGTAGCTTTGATTTGTCTTAAAACTCTAGGTTCTAATGCAAAAAACAGAACTGCAGCATATATTATAGTCAAAGCCCAAGCAACAACAATCTTATATGCCAGAGTTAATTCAATAAAAGTTATAATTAAAATGCCTCCTATTGCGAGAATTATTCCTAAAAAAATGACAATCCCTAGATTTTGATAATTCCATACTCTTTCTTCTGTAATCTCTGGTTCCAAATATCTTAAATCTCCTCCTATAGGAATAGTATTAGCCATAGAATAATAATGAGAAAAGTTTTTAAAAATCTATCTGAAATTTTCTGGTTTTTAAGGAAGAAAACAAAGGCTCCTAGTTTCTGTATTAACTACTACACTTAATTCATTTTCCTTTGTTTTAAGAAAATTAATTAATTCCTCAGAATCCCTATCAAAATTTATTTTTCTAGCCCCCTTATTCCTTATGTGACTTAAAGTGCCTTCTATGAGTTTTCTAGTTAAATCGCGATTTCCTCTAACCTCTTCATCTACTACACGTTTAAATATGCCTGCCTTTCCTTCTTCTATTTGATATGCAATATAACCATGGAGATATGATTCTTCATCAGACATATCCTCATATATAACGAGTACATCATATCCTTCTTTTTCCATTGCAATAAGGTATTCTTTATTTGGAAGATGCCCATACTTTTCAGTTCTTTTAAAAAATTCAGAACCTTTATCTGGGGTTTTTCCTTCAACTATAAGTTTCTCTCTTATATAATCATAAAGAGGGTGGTCTTTAGACATATTAAAAAAGTCTGTTAATTCTATTTTTTCTAAACCAGTACTTTCTCTCTCTTCCATGTAAAAAATCTAGAATTAGAGCATATAAAAGTTTTATTATGTTCTTTTATCTACTTGATTTGTTCTTTTATATTGAATATACATCTTATCAAGCATATCTATAACTTGTTGTCTCTGTTCTTTTTTCCCAAGTCCTTTCCAATCAACAACAGCAAAATCAACTTCCTCTTGTGTTTTTGTAATTGCTTGTTTTATCATTTCTTGGGTTAGAGGAAGAGAATATTTAGGGATTATATGAGAAATAGCAACATTAGAGTCTAATTGGACTTTATTAAAATTAGGACAATAATGAGGCCCCCCTATTCCAATTGCAATTTCCCTATAAGGATTTTCTTTATACTTTTCAATTGTCTCTTTAATTGTTTTTGCCATGACAAAGGAAGCTCTTCTGTCATTCCATTCAAAATCAGTAGAACCTATTTCAACAAAAACACAGGGTTTGTTTATTAAAGGGCCGTGATGAGTGCATTCAAGAGTTACTTTATAGTCTTTTAATTCATATTCTTTAACATTTTCATGAAGTATCTCAAAGAATTGTTTTTGAAATAGGGCGGAAGTAGGACATATTTGTTCTGATTTTCCTCCAAAATCAGCTTTTTTCCAATTTCCAGGAGCATGAATTGAAAGAGTTTTTTCTTTTTTCTCTGATTCATGTTTTGAAGCAAAGATAATAAAATCATATTTATTTATTTTATTTAAATCAAGATTTTTTGTATAGATTGTCTCATCTTCAACTAAATAAAAATTATACTTTCCATACTGGCTTAAAGCAGTTGTAATGTTTATTCCTGCTTTGTCTTTTTTACTTGCAATAATTAGATAGTGTTTATACATGTAAACATATAAAAAACAGGTTTCTTAAATATTATTATGCAGGAGATAATTAAATTAATCATAAGCATTGCAATTTTGTTACTTGGAATCCCTTTAGGGAATTTTTTAGCGAAAGTTACAAATGATGAACAAGAGAAAAATCAAAAATGGTTTAAACTCATTGTTCTTCTTGGATTAATAGGTGGCTTTACTGGATTAATTATTGGAAACGATGCAGTGCTCTTTACTTTTTTCTTTATTGCTATTGTTACAAGTAGAAGTTTGAGGAGATAATCAATAGTAATATAAACTCTTTTTTTAATAGATTTTTATGCTATATTTAATTGGTTTAGGGTTAAATGCTGATGGAATTTCAAAGTATGGGTTAGAGGTTACTAAAAGATGTAAACGTGTTTATCTTGAAAATTATACAGTAGATTTTCCTTATACAATTGGAAAACTTTCTGAAATCATTGGGAAAAAGATTATTCCTGCTGATAGAAAAAGAGTAGAGGAACTCTCTTTAGTTGATGAAGCTAACAGGTTAGATATTGCATTACTTGTTTATGGTTCTCCTCTTACTGCTACAACACATATTACCTTATTACAAGAGGCAAGAAGATTAGGGATAAAAACAAAAGTCATTGCGAGTGCTTCTGTTTTAGATGCTGTTGCAGAGACTGGATTACAATTATATAAATTTGGGAAAGTCGCTAGTATGCCTGCATGGAAACCTGAAGAAAATTTTACTCCTGATAGTTTTATGGAGATTGTAAAAGACAATCAAAAAATAAATGCCCACTCATTAATATTAATTGATATTGGGTTGGAGTTTTCTGATGCTCTAAATCAATTAGAGAAATCAGCAGAAAAACATAATATGAAATTAAACAGAATAGTATTATGCCAGACACTTGGAACAAGATATCAAAAGATTTTCTATAGAAAAATCAAAGATTTAAAAGAATTTACAAGTGTTAGAAAGCCATATTGTATTGTTATTCCAAGCAAATTACACTTTATGGAAAAAGAAGTTTTGACAGAGTTTAAATAAACTTTAAAAGAGGTAATGATTAATTATTAACATGTATGACTTTAAAAAAATTGAAGAAGAAGTTTTGAATTTTTGGAAGAAAAATAAGATTTATAAAAAATCAGTTGAAAAAAATAAGAAGGGAAAAAAGTTTTACTTTTTACAGGGGCCCCCATATACTTCTGGAAGATTACACATAGGGCATGCATGGAACAATAATCTTAAAGATATTGCAATGAGGTATTTTAGATTAAAAGGAAGAAATGTATGGGATAGAGCAGGATATGACATGCATGGGTTGCCTACTGCAAATAAAGTTCAAAAAGAACTTAAATTAAAGGATAAAGAAGACATTCTTAAATATGGTTTAGATAAGTTTATAAAAAAATGCCAAGAGTTTTCCACGAATAATGCTAATTTAATGAGTGAAGATATGAAAAGAATGGGAATCTGGATGGATTTTGAAAATGCATATCTTCCTGTAACCAATGAATTTATGGGGGGAGAATGGATGCTGATAAAAAAAGCGCAAGAGCAAAAAAGATTATACAAAGGAAAAAAGATTATGCACTGGTGCGGAGATTGTGAAACTTCTTTGGCTAAACATGAATTAGAATATGAAAATGCAAGAGACAATTCAATTTTTCTGAAATTTAAAATAAAAGCTTCAAAAAATGAATACTTAATTGTCTGGACAACAACTCCTTGGACGATACCTTTTAACCTTGCAGTAATGGTCAATCCAACAATTGATTATGTAAAAGTTGAAGTTGATGGAGAAAAGTGGATTATTGCAAAGGCTCTGGCAGGGGCATTTATTTCTGGAGTTCTTAATAAAAAATATAAGATTGTTGAGAAAATAAAAGGGAAGAAATTACAAGGAATAGAATATATACATCCGTTTAATAAAGAAATGAAAAAGGATTTTGATGAATTAAAAAAGAAATCAAAAAATGTCCACACAGTTATTCTATCAAAAGATTATGTAAATACTGACTCAGGAAGTGGATTAGTTCATTGTGCTCCTGGCTGTGGACCTGAAGATTATGAAGTTGGAAGAGAGTATGGAATTGAGGCATTTAATACATTAGATGAACAAGGAAAGTTCAAAGGGATAGATGCTTTTAAGGGATGGAAAGCAAAACTTGATGATAAAAAGTTTATAGAAGTTTTAAGAAAAAAAGACAGTTTAATTGCTGAAACTCTAGTTGAACATGAATACCCTTTTTGTTGGAGATGTCACAAACCAGTTATATTTAGAACAACAGAACAATGGTTTTTAAAAACTGAAGATTTGATTAAGAAAATTTTAAATTATAATAAGAAAACAAAATGGGTTCCAAAAACAGTTCAAAATAGCTATGAAGCCTGGATTAGTAATCTTAAAGATAATGGAATAACAAGACAGAGATTCTGGGGAACTCCTGTCCCTATATGGGAATGTGAATGTGGAGAAGTTGTTGTTATTGGGAGTCGAGAGGAATTAGAGAAAAAGGCAAAAAACAAAGTTCCTGATAACCTTCATAGGCCCTGGATTGATAAAGTCATAATTAAGTGTCCTAAATGTAAAAAAGACATGAAAAGGATTCCTGATATTTTAGATGTCTGGATTGATTCTGGAACTGTTTCATGGAACTGTCTACATTACCCTCAAGAACAAAAATATTTTAAGGAATTTTTTCCAGCGGATTTAATTTTAGAAGCTTCTGAACAAGCAAGATTGTGGTTTAGTATGCTACAGATATGTTCAACAATTGTATTTGGGGAATCTTGTTACAATGGGGTTTTTGGACATGGAATGATTTTTGATTTTCAAGGAATGAAAATGTCAAAGTCCTTAGGAAATATTATTTCTCCATATGAAGTTATTGATAAGTATTCTTCTGAAATATTAAGATATTATATTTGTGAAACAAAGGCAGGAGAAAATATTAATTTTAATTGGGAGGATGTAAAACAAAAACAGAGAAATTTAATGATTTTGTTGAATATTGCAAATTATTTGAAACAATTAAAAGGAAAAGAATCTAAAAAGTTAGAAATTGAAGAAAAATATATTGTTTCAAGATTACACTCCTCTATAGAAAAAACAACTGAATTATTTGAAAATTTTAATTTTGATAAAACAATAACTGAGATGGAAAAGTTGTTCTTAGATATTTCAAGAATATATATTAAACTAACAAGAGACAAGGCAAATGAAATTGTTTATGCAACACTAAAAGATGTATATATTCAAACACTAAAAATGTTTTCTACAATCTGCCCTTTAATAACTGAGCATATTTGGCAAGAATTAAAAAAGAGTGGGATTGTAAAAGAAGAATCAATTCATTTGACCTCTTGGCCAAAGAATGATAAGAAAAAAATTGATAAAAGTCTAGAAGAAGAGATTGAAATAGCATTAAAGGTAATTGAAAAAGGGCTGGCTTTAAGAGATAAGGCTCAGATTGGATTAAAATGGCCTTTGCCTTTTGCAAGTATTTCTTATTATAAGCCGATTACAAAAAGAGTTGGAGAAATAATTAAGTCACAATTAAATATAAAAGAATTAGAAATAATGACTGGAAGCAGAGAAGAGATTACAGTTGAATTAGAAACAAAAATGACCCCTGAATTAAAAGCAGAAGGGTATGCAAGAAACATAATTAGAAATATTCAGGCATTTAGAAAAAAACTTGGATTAAAGCCAGTAAATAAAATAAGTAGTGTTATAATTTGCAGTGAAAAATTAAAAAAAATGCTGGAAAAACATAAAAAATTCGTCGCTGATAAAACAAACTCAGAAGAGCTAAAAATTGTAACTAGCAACAAGGAAAAGTTTAAAAACAAAATAGACTTTAGAATAAAAGAAGAGAGTGGAGAGATAGGATTGTTACTCAAAAAATAACTACCGAAAGGTAATCCCTTAAGTTCACTCCTTTAATATAACAATATTTAAAAAGAGAGGTAAATAATAAAGAATATGATTGTAAAAGAAGAATTTCTAAGTAGATTAAGAAAAATATTTGATTTAAATTTATATGAAGTCAAGGTTTGGACTGCATTATTATCAAGAGGAACTTCTACTGCAGGGGAGTTAAGTAATATTTCTGATGTTCCAAGATCAAGAACATATGACATTTTAGAATCCTTAGAAAAAAAAGGTTTCATCATCATGAAACTTGGGAAACCAATTAAATTTGTTGCTCTTAAACCTGAAGAAGTTGTTGAGAGAGTTAAGAAAAATTTAATAAAACATGCTCAAGAAAAATCAAAAAGGCTTGAAAAATTAAAAGGGGACGAGGTTCTTGGAGAGCTTTCAACATTATTTACTCAAGGAGTTAAGTTTGTTGAACCTACTGATTTATCTGGAAGTTTAAAAGGAAGACAAAATCTTTATAACCATCTTGACATGATGGTAAGAGGCGCAGAAGAAACAATCACAATTGTTACAACAGCAGAGGGATTAAATAGAAAACTTGAAGCTTTAATGCCAAGTCTTCAGAAAGCTAAGAAAAAAGGAGTTAAAGTAAGGCTTGCTGCTCCTGTTGATAAAAATAATATAAAAGTTGCTAAAGATTTCAAAAAAGTTGGAGATGTTAAAAATCTTCAGAGAATGAAAGCAAGATTTGTTATAATTGATTCAAAAGAATTAATGTTTATGCTTCTTGATGATGAGAAATTTCATCCAAATTATGATATTGGAGTGTGGATTAATACAGAATTCTTTGCTCAGGCATTAGAATCTCTTTTTGAATTAGCTTGGAAAGAGATGAAAGCTGTTAGATAATTCTAAAAGTTTTAATTAAAAACCATCTTTTACAAATAATAAGAATACTATACTAATCAAACCTCCAACTGCCATATAAGTAAACATTGTTGTTGGAGAGATATTCCATAAAACTCCTGCAATTATTCCTCCTATTAAACTCACTATTCCTATTACAAATTGATAAAATCCAAAAGCAGTTCCTTTCATGCTGTCTGCTAAATCTGATATATATGCTCTTGGTATTGTCTGAACAATTGCCCATACTAAACCATACAATACAAATAAGAAAATCAAAGAAGTTAGATTAACAAGATATACAAATCCTAAAGTTACTAAAAAGAATAAAACATAACCTGCCATAAGAATTTTTTTTCTTCCAAACTTATCTGAAAGAGTTCCAAAAGGGATTGAAAAGATTGCCCATATGAAATTAAATAATAATCCCAAAGCAATTGCTGTAATCATGCTTCCTGTAATGTCTCTAACTCTTAAAAGCAGAAACATATATAATCCAAAATTAACAAGGGTGAAAATCCCCATTACAAAAATAAAATACTTTAACTTATTGTTAAGAGAAGATACTCCTTTGAAAATACTCTTTTTTTGTTTTTTTGTTTTTGGCTCTTTAACAAAAAATAAAGGGGCTAGCGAGAATATAGAAATTCCCCCTGCAATTAGAATGATTGTCTTAAATCCTAACCCTATTTTCCATAATAAAAGCAACACAATAATTGAACCAAGTATTGCTCCTGAGGTATCAAGCATTTGTTGGATTCCAAAACCTCTTCCTCTTTGTTTAGTAGATTGAGAGATTATGGCATCTCTTGGAGCATCTCTTGATTTTCCTACTCTCTCTAAAGAGGTAAATCCAAGAACATATTGCCATGAATTTGCAAATGCTAGAAAAAATCTAAAAATAGTTGACAAAAAGTATCCTAAGAAAACAAAAGGTTTTCTTTTTCCAAGTTTATCTGAATACCATCCTCCAAGAAGTTTGAATATACTTGAAAGACCCTCCCTAATTCCAGAAAGAGCTCCTATGGCAATCCCGCCTCCACCAAAACCAGTAATTAAAAAAGGCAAAAGAGGGGTAATCATTTCACT
>Ga0180431_10007732_pt1 | contig 12460 bp, 9 predicted proteins | sample SS_ome_11_FD_132459 | JGI IMG/M metagenome (GOLD analysis project Ga0180431, IMG submission 132459) | Hypersaline lake sediment archaeal communities from the Salton Sea, California, USA - SS_1_MS_1 metaG | ecosystem: Environmental > Aquatic > Non-marine Saline and Alkaline > Hypersaline >... | reverse complement strand
GGATCCAGACTGGAACCTCCCCTTGGGGTGTCCTGTCCGTCTGATTGACAAGCAGGTACCACGTTCCGGTTGCGTCGTCTCCCTCTACCTCAATAATTGGAGCGAGCATGTGGTGGCGCATCAAGTTCGTCCCGTTGACCTTCCCCCAAAAAGGAGTCCAGTTATAATGTTAGGCTGGGCCTTTAGGAAGGGGGTAACATGGCCAGAGAAGGCTACAAACCGGAGCAGATTATCAATAAGCTACGGGAAGCAGAAATCCTGCTGAATCAGGGTGCCACAGTCGGTGAAGCCAGCAGGAAGATAGAGGTGACGGATCAGACCTACTACCGCTGGCGTAAAGAGTATGGCAGCATGCGTGTAGAGCAAGCCAAGCGGCTGAAACAGCAGGTCACCATGGTCACGAGCAGCCCGGGGGCAAACATACTTCGTCTAATGGATGTGTGTGACCATGTGGTCACGGATCTGAGCGATACGGCGATCTTTGAAGGGGAGCACTCGCTCGCGAGAGACATAACAGAAGCCTGGAAAGAGTTCGGCTGGGCATGTGTTAAAGTTCAGGATTACCAAAGCAGAATAGGATGGACAGCCTAAAACCGGCCACAAATCTCGGAGGCTGTTCAACAAACGAGTGGAACAGTTTCGAAGGTTATATCTGGCCTAGCCGACCTCGCCGCAAAGATACAAATCGCGTGATACGCCGCCGATATGGCTGCAGTCGCCCATCGCTCTCAGATCTTGCTTGTTTGCGGGTAACTTTCACTCATCTTGTTAAGTGTCGACCGACCGCAGACTGAGCCAAGCAGCCTCCGGTTGAACGTAATAGCGGATTGTATAGTCCGGCGCGGCATCTTATAGCCTAATTCGAGTGGAATCGGCCAAGCGGTCAGTGATAGCGCCATACAGCTCTGGCCTTCTATCTCTGAAGAGGTCCACCTCATACTCCCCAGGAGCTAATATCAGGTGCTTCTCTCTGGCTGTTGCTGGTTCGATATCAGCATACAGGATATCTTCCTCATATGGTCTTCCCTCAGCCAGAGATATCCCCCCGGCCCAGTGGGCGAACTTGCTGCGACCAATAAACCTTGTGCCTCGCTCCTCACCAACGCGGTTAACAGCAATGACGAAGACCAAGTTCTCGGTGGCTCTTGCCGGGATGATATGCTCTGGGACGAATTCCCTGCGCAGAGGCCAATTTGTGGGGAGAGCAATAATATCTGCTCCCCGTAGTGCCAGAACACGTGCGTGTTCGGGGAAATTAATATCGTAGCAAATGCCAATTCCTATCCTGCCAATCTCAGTCTGACAAACAGTGAGAGGCTGATTACCATGGTTCACGAAGCGGTCAACCCCCAGATATGGAAGATGAACCTTACGGTACTTGGCGAGCACACCTTGAGGACCTACAAGGACCGCTGCATTATAGCATTTGCCGTTGTCCGTTTCCAACAAACCAATCACCACATACACATTCAGCTTCTGGCACACGCCCAAGATTTTATCCGTGCTGGGGCCGGGGATAGGCTCACAAAGCGGCAAGGCTTCCTCAAGGCTAGTGTATATATATCCGGTCAAGGCACACTCGGGAAAGACAATAAGCCGAGCGCCCTCCTTGGCGGTGACCTGAATCAAATCAAGACATCTTGTCAAGTTCCCGTCCTTCTGGAGGATCTTAGGTTCCATTTGTAGTCCAGCAACCTTCAGCTTCTCTTTCATCACAAAGTCCTCTCATACCTCCCAGAATTTCATTCGGCCGCATGAAAGCGCCTGTTGCGGTAGCATATAATAGGCTTTGGCTCTTTGCCGGGTTACCGCAACCGAAAGCATCATCCCTTTTCTTCGCCTCGGAAAAACACCCCCAAAAGCGGGTTCTCCAGTAGCGGGACCTGAGCCAGCTTAAGCGCCAAGCGGATATCGCTGGGATCATGAATCCAAGAGTCTTCTGGGGCTGCCTCCTGCAATTTTATGACTTCTCCCTCCCTCAGATAGCTCGCTTTCTCTCTTAATGCGTTGAACAAATACGGAGGAGTAAAGTTGATACAGGGAGTAAGCACCGCAATAAACGAGAACCCCTTATGTTTGATCCCTTGCTCGATTAGCCAGCTGAGATGAGGAACATCAGTGGCAATTCCCTGCCCAATAAAACTCGCTCCTGTTGAGGCGCTATAGCTAACCATGTCTAACATTGGATCTACAGGTGGATAGGATTCCCACGAAAGAAACTGCCCTTCCCCACGTTCCAGATGGGGAGCAGTGGGGCTAATCTGACCTTTAGTTAGTGCGTACACGAAGTTATTGATCATGATACAGGTGATGTCGATGTTTCTCCGTACCGCGTGAGGAAGATGTCCGGCTCCGATACTGAAGAAATCGCCGTCCCCCCCTATGGCTAGAACCGTCAGCTCAGGTTTAGCAAGCTTAGCTCCCTGGGCAATGATTACTGCCCTACCGTGAATGCTATTGAATCCATAGGTGTCTACATAGCCGGGTATTCTAGATGAACAGCCAATCCCGGAGACAATGAAGGCCTTATGGCTAGGTATCCCAAGAGCAGGCAACACCCTTCTAGTCAGGGCGTCGAGAAGAGCGAAATTGCCGCAGCCTGGACACCATATAGGCCTAAGTCTTGTCCTATACACAGCAGCTTTTGTCATCGTGTTATCTCTGCTATTGGCTCAGCCAGCTCTTTCATACTGAATGGTCTGCCACCAGGTCTAGTGTATGTATAAGTCTGTTCGGGTAGCTCCGATTGAGAACGAAGGTAACGATGAAGCTGACCAGTATAATTCATCTCTACCACCAGTAGTCTCTCAGTTGACTTAAGAAACCTCTCGATTCTCTCTGGCAGGGGGTGAATCAGCTCGGGAACACAGACTTTGACTTCATCTTGTAGTCCTAAGTCCTTAACCGTCTCCAGAACAACTTGAGCAGAAGATCCCCAGGCTATTATTCCCTTGTTGGATCCCTCTTTTCCAAAGACCACAGCTAAGTCATCTCTCTTACGTAGCGGCCTGAGCTTTTGCCACGTTTTTTCGTGTAGCCATTGATGAGTCTTGAAATCAAAAGCAGGTTCCCCGCTCTCGTCATGAGTGAGACCAGTTGTGCGATAGGCTAGTCCTTCACTACCTACGTCTGCCATTGGCGAAATAAAGTCGTCAGTCAGTTGATAGCGGTGATAGTCACCAAGGTCTCTCCCTGTAGGCCTTTTCCTTTCCCTAATCGGGTAGTCCTTTGTCAAAAACTCGTATTCAGTCGCGACTAAAGTCTGACCCAGCCATTGATCCGAGAGCAGAATAACCGGGGTCTGAAAATACTGAGCGATGTCAAAGCTCTCCATGACCAAGCGGTAGCATCCTTCTATGTCGTAAGGAGCAATGACCACTCGGGAAGCATCGCCATGCCCACCATATATGGCATGATTGAGGTCTGACTGCTCAGTCTTGGATGGTATCCCGGTGGAGGGACCGCAGCGCTGTACATCAACAATAACCATCGGAATCTCAGCAGCTGAGGCTAGAACCATGCTCTCAGTCATTAAATCAAACCCCGGACCGCTTGTGCTGGACATTGGCTGCACTCCAGTTAGGGAAGCCCCAAGAGCCAACGCTGCGGACGAAATTTCATCCTCTGCCTGAAGAAAAACACCACCTCTCTGTGAGAGGCCTTGCTGCATTTCCTCCATAATTTCTGAGGCTGGTGTAATGGGATAGCCAAAGAAAGCCCTACATCCAGCACTGATTGCTGCGCGTGCTATAACAGCATTACCATGAAGAACCACCTTGTCTGCGCGATCCTCGGCTGGAGATAGTCTCAAATCTGGAAAAGACAACTGACCAAACAAGTCCAGCCCCGCTTCGAGAGCCAAGAGGTGGTGCTTCGACATTCTCAATCCCTGGTAATCTGCTTTACCTCCCCCGTCGTTGGAGATGGCCAGAATACCCATCAGCAATCCGAGTGCTACCATATTCTTGTTCCGACTCGATCCGGTTACCTCCTGGCTTATCTTGGAAAAATCTACCCGAAAATACTCTCCTAGAAGAATATTCTCTCTGGAGGAGTCGCTTTCTTGAAGAACAACGGTGTCGGCTCCAAGGGGCAGTTCCAGCTCGAACTCGAAGTATTTTTCCCAATTGAAACACACCAAGATATCTGGGTTGTCTTTTGGAAGGGAGAGACGTTCGGCATCGAGACCCAGTTTAACTGCTGAGCCTCCTCCTCTGATCTGCGCTCCATAATACCTCGGCATCTGGCTGAAATATCCCTGCTGGGCAGCGACCTTTTGCAGATAGCTGCCAAGCATTACAACTCCGTCGCCACCGCTGCCAACAACTCCGATAGTCAGTCTCGTTCTCACCTTTCTCCTCGAAACCCCATCCTGAACTTTCACAGGTTTACCGCATCTCAGAGCCGTGTAGATGGGTTTCTAACCAGCTTCTACACCAAGCCATATTTTATAGCTCCTCCCAATCATATTGGTCGATCAACCATTCACATCTTACCACATATTCTCCACTGGAAAATCTATATGTTCAACAAAATATTGATTAAAGTCGATACGACAAGAAAGCTCAATATGCTCAATGAAATCGGCAAGATCTCTAGCCATTTGCCAGTGCTTCTTGGACAACAAAGCAATAGAAGCCCCCATGCTTGCAGCGTTACCTAGGGAACTGACAATCTCTGGCCTGGTACCAGGAAGGAGACCAATACGTACAGCGCTCCAAGGGTCAATATAATTGCCAAGCGCTCCGGCGACATATACATGACTTATGTCTTGAACCCCGATACCTAGTTCGTCCATCAATGTGTTAACGCCAGCGGCAATGGCTCCTTTAGCTAGCTGAACCTCCCGAACATCCTTCTGAGTGAGATACATCGGTTTCTGGTTGTGACTATCCTCAGGAGAAGCAAGGAGGAAGTCGTAGACCCCAGATCGGTTAATTACTCTTGAACCCAGTTCCTTGAATGGTTTTTTCAAAGGAGGACAAATCACACCCTCGGGATCAATTACTCCGCAACGCAGGAGCACGGCAACCAAGTCAACCAGTCCGCTACCACAAATCCCTTTAGGTTTGATATTGCCAATGACCCGATAGTGTAGCTGGCCCTCTTCGAAGCTGACTCCTTCTATTGCTCCAGCCTTGGCAATCATTCCACAAGAGATTCTACCACCCTCCAACGCAGGACCAGCTGCTGCTGAGCAGGTCAGTAACCTATTACTATTGCCAAGGAAAACCTCTCCATTAGTACCTAGGTCTAGCCCAAGTATTAATTCTTGCTGTTGTGCAACCCCCGAAGCCAGAACGACACTGATCAAGTCTCCGCCGATGTAGCCAGATTCCACGGGCATAACATAGCACAAAGCTTCTGGATGTAAACGGAGGCCAACATCTGCGGCCTTCACCATTAGGCCATCTGTTAGCACAGGTGCAAAAGGTGCTTCGGCAATGCCAAGTGGTGACAAGCCCAAAAGAAAGTGCTGCATGCTGGTATTACCGGCTACGATGGCGATAAAGACATCATGCGCCTTGAGCCCTATCGCGTTCAGGAGATGTGCTGTTAGCTGGTTTAAGTCCCTAGCAAGCAGGTAATTCAGCATCTGCAGCCCTCTACGGTTCTCTCTTGCATACTGCAGCCGACTAATAATATCTGAGCCGAACCTACTTTGACTGTTGAGGCAGGAAGCCACAGCGACTTCACTACCATCGACTAAGCTGAGCAGCTTGCCAACCAAAGTACTCGTGCCGATGTCGAAGACCAGACCATAGTGGCGATAGACCTCTTCCCAATTCTGCCAAGCTAACAAGCGATCTCTGTGGAGTACTATAGTCCCGTGGAAGTTGCTTTCCGCCAGCTTCTGGGGCAAGGTACGTAGACAGTGAAGCGACGCGCTCAGATCACGATGTTCGGATCCCATTGTCAGCTTGATACGGTCTAGGTTAGAAAGCCACTCATACTCAATATCCGGTGATAGGGTGACAAGCTTCTTGTCTACGAGAGGATCTAGCTCCGATATCGGTATATACCTATCGGTGAGGACATGGCTAGTGGTAAGAATCTGAAAGTATTCTACTTCCTCCCCCGGTTCACCGACAGAGATTGCCAAATCGCGATCTACCTCGGTGCGGCAGGCAAGGCGAATGCCCTTTTCAAGTTCATCTTCATCTAAGAGTTCTCTCTCATTCTCGGATGGAGGGTCAAGTTGAGAGAGGATTTTGACTTTGCATTTTCCGCATTTGCCGAGTCCACCGCAGTCTCCCTCCACTTTGACTTCCCCGTCCTGTAACGCCTTCCGCAAGGTATGGCCTCGGCGAACCTTCAGCCAGATGTCCTCAGGCTGAACATTCAGCCACACATACGTGGCCTTGCGTTTCTTCGGCAAATGTAATTTGGCAGCCCGCTTGTTCTCCTCCTGCACATGTTTTTGAAGCACATTCAAGTTCACTTGAGAATCCGACCTAAGCAACTTGGCAAGTCTTTTTTCGAGATGCAAATAATCAGCATCTTGAATCTCAAGAGATAAACCCAAGAATTCGGCTAGTTCGGCAGCCTTCGTCACCAAGTTTGGATCTGATGGCTGCCTTACATAAACCAATCTACGGTAGTGCTTAAAGCAATGCTCTCGCATTTCTTCGTCATAAAGCTCAAGGGGTTCTATGCAATATTCCTCGAAATTAAGGATAAGCTCTTTTTCCAGAAAATATGTTCCTGATGTCTCTTCCATCAAACGTCTGAAACGCTTGCTACCCAGAAGCATTTCCCAGCAATGAGGCCCTGGTACTCTCGCAACTCCACGCCTTTGGCAATACTCGTCGATACCGGGAAAACATTCCCCGTAGAGGCAAATTATCCTCTCATTTCTCACTTGGGCCAGTGTGACCTCTCGGCGCAGGTACTTACCAAGTTCTTGTGGCTTAAGATGTAGACTAGGAGGCAAATAAGTCAAACGTAGACTGGGATACTTACTCTCCAGCCCCAGGTAATCCAAGGCTGGTTTGAAGACCCGGCAACCGATAATACGGACTACGCTTTTGTTTTCATTTGATTGAGACATTTTTTATGCTGGGAAAGGCCTTTTGTGTTTCAAGGGTGAAATCTCGAAACCACCGACCTTCCACGCCCTGCTCCAGTATTTGTCGAACTCGCTCTCTGGCACGACTGAGCATGTCGGGCCGGCCGTTTTCTTCCCAGACATCAAGGTTAAGGCGCACACTACAGTCAGGGTAGAAGAATTCGTCCATCATGTGCTCTATGGTGTGATCTTCAGTGACATAGTTACTACCATGGCCAACGCTTCTAATAACATCGAAACCTAGAGTAGCCTCATTGACTTTGACGCCTGCCAGTACCCGTTTTATCATGCCTATGATTTCATTGTCGATAACATACTGTTCATAGCATATAGAGTTACCCGAATCCAGCATGCCGGCTGCCAAGTGAACGCAGTCCGCTCCGGCCATAGCGACCATTAGATTGGTTAGACTTTTTTCACAACCAGCCTGGATGTCGGGTCTTTTGGCCTCGGTGACTCCGCCAGAGGCATAAATGGGTAAGCTATAGAGCTTCGCCAGTTGGACAGCGCAAGCGTTCATCATCCCCATTTCCACTGAACCTATAGCAAGTTCCATGTTGCGCAAATCCATTATTGCAGGGACTGCACCATAAAGCACCTTCGCTCCTGGAGCCAGTACCTGGGTGATGACTACTCCGGCCAGTGATTCAGCATGCATTTGGGCAAGGGTTCCAGCCAACGTGGCGGGTGAAGTAGCTCCAGCAATAGGCGCTGGTGCGCAGACTACAGGAATGTCGTGACCACCGCAGAAACCAAGAATATTCAGTGTGTTGGCTTCTATGGCAAGGGGGCTTATAGGATTGGTTATCACTGAGACAAAAGGCTTTTCCCTGAGTTTGTCTTCTCCACCAGCGATAAAGCTCGCCAGTTCCCACACTTGCTTAACACCCTCCAGACTGTCGCAGCCCCCCATCACGTGTTTCGAGGTACTCCTAAAGGCATGGTAGAAATTGTTCAAGTGATAATTTTGAGTACCTAGATCGTGGGCTTGGCAGGCAATGATGTAGAAGCTAATGTGATCGAGATTGTCTACTAGTGTTGCCGAGTGAGCCACATCCTCAAGCATGGTAAGACGGTAATCGCCTTTTTCCATGTCCAGAATGCGAAACACTCGTCCCCCGTTAGAGAAGTATACTTTGCCTTCCCCGAGGTGCAAATCGTTTTGGCCGTTCCGCGAATAGAGGGTAAAGCACAAAGGGGCACGAAGTAGAATTTCCTCTAGCCAGTCAGCAGCGAAGTAGGCCCTTCGATTGACATGGTCTACTACTGCTCCCGCAGCCCCTAGGGCATCGAGAAAGGCACTGTCATAAACACGTATCCCAACATTTTCCAGTATCCGGCGAGCAGTCTGGTCAATCTGTCTTATATCTCCGAGAGTAAGCGGGCTATAAAACGGCACACTTGTTCCCATAGTTAGAGACTCCATCAACCACTATTGGGGAGATTCGGCTAACTCTTTTGAGTACCTCATAAGGTTTTAAATCAACTTGATGTTCTGCCAAGATTTTTTTAACCTCAGCATTGCAACACTGCTCAGGGCCTGTACACAATTCAGAGCCCTAAGTCGGGACTGAAATGCCAGTATTTCTATCGGTTTCACAACTCTCTCCTTCAGCACTGGAACATCTTGATTACGAGATACGCAGTAAATCCTTAGCTCTGCTAACGGCAGACCCTGCATCGGGTGCATAGCAGTCTGCCTTGCTTTCTTGAGCATACTTCTCAGTAACTGGAGCACCGCTTGAAAACCTTTCCCCACATCGACCGTAGCAGCTATAAGCCCTTTATCTAGAATGTGCTGGACGTTTGTGCCGGCGTCTAAGGCGCTCTGAGTCTCGGCTATTGCTACCTTCATATCTCCTTTGACGATAGCCTCAGCCAATGCCGCCAAATTGCTCATTCTGAAATCCCTCTATTGAAAGAAATGCGTAAAATGCTCAGACATAATATGTCGCCGAATCAGCCCAAAGTCAAAGGTGCGTCCAACCATGCTTCACACACAATTGCGTCTAGTCGTTTAACAAGACACTTTGCCTGTGCGCTCATGTGCTACTCCGTTACCAACGACGGACACATTGTTAACTGCAGAAGTGTCTGTGTATATATACAAAAAAAGACTGAATTCGAGAAATAATAAACCCCTCTGATACAGCATGTCAATAGCCCCTGATAACTCTAATAGGGGTCACAACAAAAAGTTGTTTTATTAACCCCAGGAGTGCTCCTCATGTAACATTTCTCGGTTTTGTTCAGCTCGTTCAGCGAGAATTCATTCCTCGTAGCGGAGAGACTCCTGGGGATGAGGGCCACGCCCTACTGCCTAACGCATACCTGATCGTGAGGCCGCCGCTCCAAAACAGGGATGCCGATGAGTAAGAACAATTGGGACTCCAAAACGAAGTGCTCCAAAACCACTTCGTTTTGGAGTGGGTTCTACACGATCTGACGAATTGTTCACCTCTCGGTAGAAATATGGCCATTTAACCCGAGCTGAGGGAGTTCCAAGCATAGATAAACAATCGGGTGGTGCCTGTGCTTCCCATTTTTTGGGGCTCCATGGAATTTCAATTTGAGATCGTGTGTCTTCTCCTATTCAGATATCTTCACTTTCATTTGTGATACAGCTCATCTGCGACATCCTTCAAACCCAATTCCTCAAGCTTAGCCCGAGTTGGCCACCCGGTTTTCAGGTCGAATCCGCACTCGCTGTAAAACTCATCTATCATGACATCTAAGTTGTCCACCCGAGCGCCGTTCTGTGGCCCCCCGCTCACTGGTTCGGTGAGGAATCTCTCTGGCATGGCATCATCTTTGCGGTCAAACCCTTCTCTAGCGTTAAAAGCTCTTGCCAGATTGATGATTTTCTCACCAATCTTCAGGCCTTCTTCAATGCTGATCTCGCGTCCGGTTAGGGCCTTGAATCCCTCTACCACCTCAGCAGCAGTAAATCTTCCAAACCACCAGAGAATAAGGCAGCCTCCCATAGTGTTCAAAATCCCGGGGACCATCTCCCTGTAAGGCTTAAGCCATTTTGCAATACCCTTCTCCTCCATTGGATCGGGCTTTTCCTCAAGCCCAGTGACATCTGGCTGAAGTATACCACTGTAGGTAATGCCGAAAGTCCAGCCTCTGTTGACGCAGCCGCCTCTCTCCTGAACCGCAGTGCCAAGCAAGAGCGCCTTATCTGCCCTGAACTCCTCAGATTCCAGTGGTGAACCTTTGGAGTGCATCACGTATTTCTCTGACCCTTTGCCCACTTTCTCCGCTGCTATCTTTGGCCCCTCAGCCAGTACGTCTCCGAATCCTTCTCGGTCGAAGATTGCTTTTAGCAGCCTGATGCAGGACTCACCATCGCCAAATTTTACTTCAAGACCTCCGACATCTTCGGGGGTTAAAATGCCTCGTTCCTGGCACTCAGCAAGCCATCCTGCCCATTCGGCGCTGCCGTTTATGTCGACTCCATACTCACCACATAGGTACCAAATCTCACAAAGCGCATCCAGGTCATCTATCATCATATTGTAGCCCCACGCCCAATCTGCCTCGATTTTTACATCAACTTTATGCCCTTTATAGGGGCCTTTCTTCGGTGCTAAGACCTTTCCGCTCTTTGTAGGGCAGCCCCAGCAATAATAGTCCTCGCCGGTATAAAGCTGCTCCATTATATTTTCACCGTATAGAGTCTCGCTTTCATCCCAGTAGTCCTGCTGAAAGTGGCGGCTTGGAATGCCCATGGTGGCAGCATACATCTGATTACCCCAATGGAGTTGGGATAGACTCATTAAGGCACCTGCCTCCTCTTTGCATTTTTGACTAACTATGCAGGCAACATCCCTGAGTGCTATTGGATCGTAAGCGGAGATGCGGCCTGTGCCCCGGACAGCAATTGCCTTGAGGTTTTTGGACCCCGCTACCGCTCCGTTTCCACCCTTACCGAAGGCTCGATTATATCCGGAGGTCATGGACGCCAAACGGTTCAATTTTTCTCCAGCAGGGCCAATACGAATGATCTGAATATTGGTATCGCCTATCTCCTCCCTCAATAGTTTGTCCGTCTCCAACCCCAGCTTCCCCCAGAGATGAGTTGCATCCCTTATCGCTACTTCATCGCCATCGATATAGATGTAAATCGGTTTCTCGGCTTTCCCCTCAACAATTAACAAATCGTAACCGGCAAACTTAAAATATGGAGCAAAGCTCCCACCCATGCCATTTTGTCCATAGAATCCGGTAAGAGGCGACTTATAGTTTGCGATAGTCCGCGACCCTGGAGGGAATATCGAGCCGCTGAAGACGGTGGTCGAAATTATCAATACATTTTCGGGTGATAGCGGATCCGTTCCCGGCTTCAGTTTTTCCCATAGCAGCCTGGCACCAAAACCTTCGCCTCCAATGTAATCTCGGACCAAGTCTTTTCTCAACGGTTCCTCTTTCACCTCTCCCTCAGTTAGATTGACTGTTAGCATTGTGCCTGCATAACCATACACTTTCCCCCTCCTGATACTTACGCATTCTTTCAGCACAGATTCAGATTTCGATGGGCCTAACTTCAGTCTCTCCTTCAGCCTTTTCACGGAATCCGGTACTTCGTTCAGTAATTGTATCGGCAAACTGCTGATATGGCAACCGCTGGGAAAAGGCAACACTGTGGGATCAGCCACGCTACCAGGTATAAGTCGACAACTCGATGAATTACTTAATTGGGCATAGGGCATATCGAAAGTATCCGATAGGCAACTAAGCTCACACGATGGTGGATACTTTCCCAAAGGAAGGGTCACTATTTTCTTAGTCTGGCATTGAACGAGATGGCTTTCTGACCAACAGGCTGCACAAAATTGCCTCTTGTGCAATGATGGGGAAGGTATACTGGCCATCCAGCCTAGTGGCAATGGTTTGACCATTTGATGTTTTGTTCAATGTCCCCATAGGTAGGCCGCGGTTTCTTCGATGGATCTGAGGGGTGTAGTGGGCTTGACAGCACGATTGTGCAAAAGTGTATTGAGAGAGTAAGGGCAAAGTGTTATCGTTCGCTAATTTTAAACGGGGGATCTCCGGGGCTGGTGTTGATGTCACTGAAGTAGGCCTAGGTGCTAACCAAGCTACGGAGCTCCTTTTGTATGCTCGGAAAATCTCCCCACCCCATCCACCTGGCAGGTCTAGCTCACCTTTTTAGCTTTTGCGGGTTTCCCCGGATGCATCTTGCCACCCTGCGGTGGGTGATTGAGCATTTTGGACTAAGATGAAGCCTAATGCTTCCCCCACGTAGTGCTACTTCATTGTAGCTTCCCAAGCCTCTACTGCTATCGCCTCTGCCTCCTCTGGGGTATAGTAGTCGAGCAGCTCATACTCACGCTCGCCAACGGTCTCTTGGATGGCAATTGGCCACAT